>Ga0126309_10000037_pt1 | contig 43297 bp, 23 predicted proteins | sample Plot56_FD_92541 | JGI IMG/M metagenome (GOLD analysis project Ga0126309, IMG submission 92541) | Serpentine soil microbial communities from UC McLaughlin Reserve, CA, USA - Plot56 | ecosystem: Environmental > Terrestrial > Soil > Grasslands | place: USA: UC McLaughlin Reserve, Lake County...
CCGGTGACGTTCTTCTTCGAGCTGATGGCGTTCCCGCCGTTCCTGCCGCTGCACGAGCCGTCCATGCGCAAGTTCGCCACCGTCGATCCGGCCACCGGCGCGTTCGTCGCGCCGGGCGTGCCGCTCGATCCCGCGGGCAGCGGCGAGCAGACGCTCACCGCCACCGCCACCGACGCGCTGGGCCACACCGGCTCCAGCTCGGTCGCGGTGACCCTCGATCCCGAGGGTCCGGCCCTGGTGCTTTCGGAGCCCGCCGACCTCGGCCGCTACAACGCCGCCAGCGCGGGTCCGATCACCGTGCGCGGCGAGGCCTGGGCCGCGCCCGGCACGGCCGTCTCGGTCAACGGCGTCGACCTCGATCCCGCGATCCTCGCCTGGGAGGCGCCCGGCGCCGACGGCCGCCGCCACGTGGCCTTCACCACCAGCGTCAACCTGCCGGTGGGCGAAGGCGGGTTCGGCATCATCGCCCGCGCCACCGATCTCCAGGGGCGGTGGGCGCAGGATCGCCGTCTCCTCTACCGCGACACGCAGGCGCCGCGGGTGGTGGAGATGGTGCCGGTGGACGGCGCGACCGGCGTCGACGGCAACGGCCTCCTCCTGGTGCTTTTCTCCGAGCCGGTCCGCCAGGCCTCGCTCGACGCGGCCAACGGGCTCGTCCTCACCCGCGTCTCGACCGGCCAGGCCGTGGTCGGGTCGAAGACCGTGGCCGGCCAGGCGGTGGGCTTCGCGCCGGGAGCGGCGCTGGCGGCCGGGGAGAGCTACGTCCTCCGTGCCGGCGCCGGCGTCGTCGACCTCGCGGGCAACCCGCTGGCGACGCCGGCCGAGGTGCGCTTCACGGTCGCGACGCCCAGCACCGGCGGCGCGCCGGTCCTCGACGCCCTCCCGGCCGTGCTGTGCGATGACGAGATCGCGGTGAGCGGGCAGGCGGCGCCGGGCGCGACGCTCAAGGTGCGCGACGGCGACCTGACCTTCACCGGCTTTGCCGACGGCACCGGCCACTTCTCCGTGGCCGTGCCGGCGGCAGGCAGCGGCTACCACCTCCTCGCCGTCTGGGCGCTCGACGCGGTCACCGGCGCGCGCAGCCCCGAGGCCACCGCGGTGGTGCGCATCGACTGCCGGGCGCCCTCGGTGACCGAGGCGCGCTTCGACCGCGCGACCGGCGTCCTGCGCATCGTCTTCTCGGAGGCCATGGCCCCGGCGACTCTCACCGTGGGTGGAGCCGACGCCTCGATCCGCCTGCTCGACGCCGAGGTCCCCGGGGTCTACCAGGGCGGCGCGCTGTCGCAGCCCGATCCGAACGTGGCGCAGATCCAGCTCGACGCCGCCGCGAATGCGTGGTGGCGTGACCGGCCGGTCCGCCTCCAGGTTGCACCGCCCGCGGCCGATCTCGAAGGCAACGCGCTGGCCGCGGTCTACGAGCGGGTCTTCTTCCCGGGCGGCAGCGACCTGTCCGGCGGCTTCCTGTTCGGCGAGGTGTACGACGACACCACCGGCCGGCCGCTCCCGGGCGCCGCGGCGCGCCTCTTCGCCTCGGGCCAGACGGCGGCGCCCGTCACGGCCGCCGTGACCGACGGCCGAGGCCGTTTCGTGCTGGCGGGCGAGGTGCCGGCCGGCCGTTACGTGCTGGAGGTGGCGGGGGAGGGGACGACGAAGGTCTACCGGCGCCTCTCGCTGCGGCCGTCCGAAGGCGTGGTGCCGTTCGACAGCCGGGTGACGCCGCTCGCCGCGCCGGCCGGATCGCTCACGCCGGCCGCGGGAGGCTCGGTCGTTTCGTCGGGCTTGACCTTCGCCGCCGATCCGGCAGCGCTCCCCGGGGTGGCGCCGGTCGAGGTCCGCCTGACGCCGCGCTCGGGCCAGGGGCTCCCCGACTTCCTGCCGCTGGGCTGGACGCCCGCCGCGGCGGCCGAGATCCATCTGGAGCAGGAGGGCGCCGCGCTCCCTGAGCAGGGTCTGTGGACCGTGGGCGCCGCCCGGCTGGAGCTGCCGCTGCCCGCTTGGGCCGCCACGTCCCACCTGGCCGGCGAGCTGGTGGCCGCCCGCTATGAGGCGGCGACCGGCCGCTGGCTGGCGCTCCCCGTTCCCGAGCTGGTCGCGGGCGGCGTGCGGATCTCCGTCGCCGGCCCGGGCACCGTGGTCGTGGTGGTCGCCGACACCGAGGCGGTTACCTCGGAGGGAGAGCCGCTGGCCGGCGTCGAGCGGCCGGCCGAGGTCCCGGCGCTGACCGCCAGCCTGTCGCTCAACCCGCCGGTCGTCGGTCCCACCGGCAAATCGCAGGCCCGCGTCGTGGCGCGCTCCGCGGACGGCGCCGCCGCCTGGCCGAGCGGTCTCGCGGTCCAGGCCTACCTCGAAGAGCGGCTGGTCCTCTCCGGCGGCGGCGAGGTGCTGGAGGCGCCGTTCTCCGCCGACCTGGTGCTCTATCACCCCGAGCTGACCGACGCCGAGCGCAACGGCGCCGCCGCGGGCGCGGCCGGGGCCCTGGAGTTCACGGTCTCTCCCAGCCCGCGCGCCGCCCAGGTGCTGCTGGAGGTGGGCTGGGAGAACATCCGGCTCTTCCCCTTCCCCGAGGACGTGGAGCGCGGGCCCGTGGTGGGTCCGGACGGTGGCACGATCGACACGCCCGCCGGCCTGGAGCTGACCATCCCCGAAGGCGCGCTGGGCTCCAAGGTGCCGGTCGCCGCCACGCTCCTCTCCGCGACCGAGCTGGCCGCTCTGCCCGCGGTCGCGGGTTACGACACGCTGGCCGCCGTGCGCCTCGACTTCTCCGGGGCGACCCTGGCGCGGCCGGCGACCCTGGCTCTGCCGACGCCGGCCGGGACCCCGGCGGACAGCGCCACGGCGCCGCGGGTGGTCGTGGCCGAGCTCCTCGAAGCGCCGGTCGACGGGCGCGGCGCCCTGGCCCAGGTCGTGGCGCGCACCCGGCGCGAAGGCTCCGGCGCCGCGGAACGCCTGGTGGCCGCGCCCGAGCTGGCCGGCCTCCTGCCGCTCGACGGCATCGTCCGCGAAGGGCTCTACCTGGTCCTCGCCGCCCACCAGCCCCTCGGCTTCGCCACCGGCTTCGTGAAGAGCGGCAATGGCACGGGCATTGGCTTCTCGCGGGTCACCGCCGAGGGGTTGGGGAGCGGCGACCTCTCGCGCCTCACCGGCCGCTACGCGATCCCGGTCCCCGCGGGGGCCGACCGGCATCTGACCGCGCTCCATCCGACCCTCGACGAGCGCGGCACCGGGGTGATCCCGGCCCTCGCGGCCGCCCAGGTGGCGAGCCTCGATCTCGTGGTCGAGCCCGTGCCGCCGCGCATCGTCTCGAAGACGCCGCAGGAGGGAGCGACCAACCAGCCGCTCGCCACCGCCGTCACGATCCTGTTCAGCGAGCCGCTCGCTCCGGCGACCGCCACCTCGTCGACGCTGACCCTGGAGCTGCTCGACGGCGAGGGCCAGGCGTCGGGCGTTTTCGTCGACGGCGCCGTGAGCCTCGTCGACACCCTGCGCGTGGTCTTCGCGCCGAGCCGGCCGCTCCTCCCAGGCCGCCGGTTCCGCGCCCACTTCTCCGGCGGCGTGGCCGACGCGGGCGGCACGCTCTACGCGGGTCCTCCCCAATCCTGGTCGTTCTCGACCTCGTCGGTGACCGTGCCCGGCGGGCAGGTCCATTCCGAGAAGTTCCACATCCGGGTCCCGGTCAACGGCATCGCCCAGATCTATGGCGATCCGGGCGCGCTGCCCGGGTCGCTCTCCGGCCAGACCCCGTGGGCGGTCAGCCCCGAGATCGAAGGGCCGGTCGCCGATCCCCTGCGCGAGACGTTCCAGGCGAAGGCGGACGGCAGCTTCACCGGCACGGTGGGACATCCGCCGGCGTTCAAGGTGGAGCTGGGCAGCAAGGTCTGGGTGAAGGTCTTCGATCCCACCGGCACCCTCGCGGCCCAGTTCCAGGTGGGACCGTTCACCACCCCCGACGGCCTGGGCTTCGTCGCCCCGGCGGGCGAGGCGGTGACCTTCCGCAGCGCCGAAGGGCTGGTCGTCGACGTGCCCGCCGCCGCGTTCGACAAGGCGACGCTGGTGCGCGTGCGGATGCTCGCGCCGGGCGCCGTGGGCGTGGCCACGCCGCAGGGCCTCGGCCTCGGCGCCTATATCGACGTCGATTTCGACGGCGAGGCCAAGGAGACCCTGCGGGTCGCGGTGCCGGCCCCGGCCGGCATCGCCGACGACGCCCAGGTCTTCATCGGCAAGCCGGTCGACTTGGCCTGGGGACGGCGCATCCAGTTCCTCTCGGCCGGCGGCGTGCTGGAGCGCGACGGTCAGCGGTATCTGTCGAACGACCCGTCGCTCCAGCCCGAGCCGGAGCCCGGCGCGGCGAAACGTGGAGTGGTGCGCGCCACGGGCCGCACCTGCCGGAATTCGCGCCAGGAGGGGCTCAACCGCTGCTTCCTTCAGTCGCTCCTGGTGGAGTTCACCCTGCGCTCGACGGCGGCCTTCTACTACGAGCAGGGCGTCGAGTGGTCCATCCTCGCCGGCCTCGCCGCGCCGTTCCCGATGATGCTGGGCATCGCCCAGGAGGCGATCACCAACTTCCTGGCCGACTCGTGGGTCTACATGCCCCGGCCGCATGACTGGAACGGCGGGTTCGTGCTGCCGGTCCTCTCCGGCGAGCCGCTCGAGCTGGCGCGCCGCGACACCGCCACCGGCTGGGTGCTGGCGCGCCAGACCTATGACCCGGTGCCGGCGAGCGACGGCCTGATCAACGTCGGATTCCTGGGCGGCGGCGAGCCGACCCGGCCGCTCCTGATCGACGCCCGTCCGTTCCAGCTCTATCGCCTGCCGGCGCCCGTGGATGGTGAGACCTCCCGCCTCTCCCTGGAAATGGAGATGCGGGCCGACGCCGCCGGCCTGGTGACAGTCGAGCCCATGGCCGGCTTCCCGGTCCCCGCCGGCACCTCGGTGAGCGTCTACGACCTGTCTCCGACCTCGCCGCCGCCGGCCGAGGAGGGGGAGCCCGAGCCGCAGCCGGCCCCGCCGATCGCCGGGTCTCTCGTGAGCGTCTGCAATCCGGACGCGAGCTGGTCCAGCACCCCGCTCGCGGGCAGCGACGACCTCCTCGTCGTGGTCTCCCCGGGCGGCCTGGACGCCACCTCGCTCACTCAATTCGAGCTGCAGTTCGACCGCTCGCTCAAGGACGTCACCGGCCGTCCGCCCGAAGAGGTGGCGCACCTCGTCGATCTCGGTCCGCTCGAAGACGGATGCGGTACCACGACAGCCTCGGGGTACCCCAGGAATCTGCCGTTCGTCATCCAGCAGACCGAGCAGGCGAGCCGCCTGATCATCCTGCCGGCGACCACGCTCGCCGCCGGCCACCGCTTCCGCCTGGAGCTGCTGCCCGCGGCCCTCGTCGTCGACGACCCGTCGGCCAGCGCCGAGCTGTCCTATTGGGAGACGGCGCCCACCAAGTTCGAGTTCGCCACCCGCGAAGTGCCAGGCGAGCCGATCTCGGGCCTGCCCGGCGGCTCCCCGGCCTTCGGCACAACCAGCGTCGCCCGCGACATGCTGAAGCTCGGCAACCTGCTGGTGGTGGCCTCCGAGGCCGGCGACCTGGTGGCCTTCGACGTGAGCCGCACGTCCGACGAGGAGGGGATCCGCCGCTACGCCTTGAAGAACAAGGGAGTGCAGTCGGCGACCCGCGCGCTCGCCACCGACGGCCACAACCGGATCTTCTACAGCGGCCTGTTCGGCAACACCTGGGGGATCAAGGCGATCCGGCTGGAAGACGTCCGCGAGGCGTCGGTCCCCTGCGTCAACACGCCGTCCTGGGCCACGGGGCTCCCCTGTTTCGAAGGGGTCGAGGGCTCGGTCCGCGTGGCCTATGCCCTGGGCTCGACGGCCGGCACGACCGCGTCCGAATGGCTCGCCCTGGGGACGCTGCCCGAGGCCACGCCGATGAAGCTCGCCGTTCTCACCCAGGACGAGAAGGGGAAGACGCTCGAGCTCACCGACTTCGTGGACGTCTACGGCCACAACATCGCGGGCCTCGGCGCGCTCACCCCCGACGCCGAAGGGATCTACACCTTCGACATCGACGTGCGCTCGACGCTCTCCCGCGGCCAGGCCGGCCAGATCGAGCCCAGCCTGCCGCCGGGGACCACACCCGAGCCCGGTGTCGCCGAATGGCGGACGCGGGTCTGCAACGGCGAGGAGGACTACGACCGCTACCAGCGGGTCACCGTCGACAACCTGACGACCGGCCAGAGCTGGTCGCTCGACGTGGAGAACCCCTGGCCGTCCGACGGCGGCGGAGGGAACGGCACCGCCCTCGTCCCGAGCATCCGGGCGCGCCGGGGCGACCAGCTCCGGGTGCGCTACAACCTGCGCGCCCTGGGGCACGTGGCGCTCCTCGGCAGCGGCATCACGGTGGTCGACCTGAACCGCTTCTACCGCCTGCTCCAGCCCTACCAGACCGCGGGCTCCGGACAGTGCGGCCGGCGCCTCGGCAAGTTCGAGGGGCAGCAGCTCGAGTTCCCGGCCTGCGCTCCGCCGGGCCTCGAATTCGACGGCATCGCCATGACTCCGTCGGTGGTCACGCACTCGACCACCGGCTGCGGCGACGTCCCCTGCCGCGGCGAAGGGTTCATCGACATCTACTCGCCGCTGTCGCGCGTCGGCGCCCTCCACGCGCGCTCCACGGCTTCGGCGCCGGGCGGGGTGGAGAACGGCCTGGCCGGCATCGTCGACGGCCCGGAGGCTTTCCAATTCGCCGATCTGGCCGCGTGCATCCAGCAGGTCGACAACCAGTTCGTGATGCTGCGCGACGTCGCGCTCGCCAATGACGCGCTGTGGCTCTTCCGCGGCGTGCACGGCGAGATCGGCGGCACCTTCGAGGAGCCGCCGTCCGACTTCACGCCGCGGCTGATCCAGAGCGATCTGCTCTTCCTCTCGCTGGGATCGCCCGGGATCTACGTCTTCGATGTCTCGTCCCGCAGCCTGGTCCTCTCGCCGATGGGCGGACCGGCCCTGGTCGGGCGCCTCTCCGTCCCCGGCCACAGCGCCTTCCGGCTCCAGGTCGATCCGGTCCGCGGGCTCCTCTTCGCGGGCGGCACGGACGCCACGACCGGCGGTCCGGTGATCGACGTCTGGGACATCTCGGGGATCAACGGCGCGCCGGGCCTCGACGGTGCGCCCGCGCCCCGCGCCACCCTCCACGCCCCCTGGGCGACCAACCAGCTCGGCGTCGACGCGGCCGGCACGGGCCTCCTCTACACCTGGGGCACCGAGGACGGGCCCGTCGTGGTGCCGTTCGACCGGCCGCAGTTCCTCTTCTCGGGGCTCTACCGGCCCGAGGAGGTGGACCAGGAGAAGGGGATCTCGGGCGTGCAGCAGGCGACCTCGCGCTTCGTGCCGCTCGGCGTGCCGCTCGAGACTTCGCTGGACGCCGAGGAGGACAACCATCTCGCCAACGAGAGGAAGGCCACGGCCGCCTTCAAGCTGCGCGTCGCCCTGCCGGGCTCGCTGGGGCCGGAGCTGACCGCCAAAGTGCAGAGCCTGCGCCTGCTGCCCGGCGACAAGAGCCTAGGCCAGGAGGACGTCGGAGCCTCCGTGGCGCCGCCGGGAGGCCCGGGCTGGCCGGAGAACGAGGCCGTCGTGCGCCTGCGCCGCGTCGGCCTGGGGAGCGAGGACGCTACGTCGGGCTCGCTCCATGACGAGGCGGGTCCGCTCGGCTCCGCCTACCAGCTCTACGAATCCGTCGAGACGGTGCTCCTCGAAGCCGATCCGCGCGCCCGCTCCGGCTACCGCCGCCAGGACGCGCCGGGCAACGACACCGCCGACGAGAAGGCGCAGTGCCGCCGCTGCGAGTGGCCTGGCTACCTGCCCGACCCGATGAGCAACGGCCCGGCGCTCGACAACGTCAAGGAGCTCCTGGCCGGCCGCTACGTGCGCGCCTTCCTGTTCGTCTCTGACGAGGAGGGCATCGACCCGGCGACCCGCACAGCCACCGAGGCCGCCATCGACTTCTTCGAGGAGCGCGGCGAGAACTACCCGCTGCCCGCGGGCTGGGCCGAGATCGCCGGACCGGCCGACGAGGTGCCGTCCCCGCTCCAGGTGTCGCTGGCCGAGCCGGCGCAGAGCCCGGCCCTGTGGAGCCCGGGCGAGGCCGGCGTTGGCGTGGCGCTCCCCGGCGGCGAGCTGCTGCTCACCGCGACCGACCACGCGGTCAACGGCCGCGCCATCCCGTTCTCGCTCGACCGCTCCTACCGCTCCGGCCTGCTGGGCTACGGCCCGCTGGGGAGCGCCGGCTGGTCCGCGGGTCTCTTCTCCCACCTGCGCGAGCTGCCGGTGACCGGCGAGGTCGAGTACCACGACGGGATGGGGCACGTCTGGCGCTTCTTCCCGCGCACGCTGCCGGATGCCCCGGAAGGCTACGAGAACGACGACGCGGGCTCCTACTACGCGCCGCAGGGCGTCTACCTGCGCCTCCAGAAGCTCTCGGGCGGCCAGGGCTGGCGCCTGATCGGCCGCGAGCACGGCGTCGCCCTCTACGACGGGCTCGGGCGCATGACGGAGATCTCGGACCGCCACTACCGCGGCGGCACGGCGGGCAGCGACCGGGGCAACCGCATGCAGCTCCGGTACGACCCCTTCGGCCAGCTCGTCACGGTCGTCGACGACCTCGGGCGGCAGTACCAGTTCGAATACTTCGAGGATCCGCGGCCCGAGGACGACGGCGGCGACGGCGGCCGCTACGGCCTGCTCAAGTCGGTGACCGACTTCGTCGACCGCTCCGTCGAGTACGAGTACGACGAGGACCGGCGCCTGCTCAAGGTGAAGCTCCCCGAGGTGACGAACCCGGTCGACGACTACGCCGAGTTCTCCTACACCGGCTCCACGCGCCCGACCCTGGAGTACCGCTACGACCCGGACGAGGGGGTCACCGCGGCGGACGACACCACCGGTGCGCTCCTCCACGGCAAATTCGCCAAGCTGCGCCTGGCCGACTACCGGCTGCCCGATTTCCTGGGCGGCACGAGCGGCGTCCCGCGGGCGCGCTTCGCCTACGAGGAGAACACCGGCCGCGTGCTCCGCGTGGGCTTCCCGACGCCCGGGAACCAGAATTCCGGCACGTCCTCGGTCGAGTGGAAGCTCACCCCGGGCACCTCATCTCCCAACACCTATCCGCCCGGCCGGATCACCGTGCGCGAGCCGTGGGGGCACGAGGTCGAGCTCACCTTGACCAAGGGCCGGATCACCGCCCGGCGCGAAGAGCTGATGGTCTACCGTCCGCCCGCGGCGCCGGGCCACGAGCAGCTCACCACCAACTACACCTTCACCGACGACGGGCGTCTGCTCTCCGAAGACCGTCCGGACGGCTCGCGTTCGAGTCAGTGCTTCGCCGACGGTGAGGGAGGGACCGGGTGCGAGAGCGGCGCCTCCTCCCAGGACCGGCTGGCGAAGCCAAACGTTGTGCAGACGCTGACCACGGCGCTCACCCAGGAGGCCAAGGGATCGGCCGACTACACCACCACCGGTACCGGAGCCGATTATGAGGAAGACAACCAGCTCAGCCAGGTGACCGACGGCGAGGGCCGGCCCATCGATCTCCCGGTGCCGCAGGCCTTGCAGAGCGCTGCCACCCGGTTCGCCGCCGAGAACGTGTCGGCGCGGTTTTCCTTCGACCGGTTCGGCCGGGTGAAACAGACCTTCGGCGGCGGCAGCGGCGCGGCGGAGATGCGTCTGGAGTACGGCGACGACGCGCACGGGGAAAGGGGAGCGGGTCTGGCCCGGCGCATCGAGCGGGGGAGCGGCGAGTCCGCCTTCTGGAGTCAGATCGACTACGACAAGTTCTACAACCCCGAGCGGGTGGGAACCTCGCAAGGCACCACGACCCTCACCAAGTACGACTCCAAGGACCGGCCGGTGCGCATCGTCTCGGGTCTCACCAGCGACGGCCGCTTCGCCCAGGTGGGCGCGGCCGAGTGTGGCGAAGGGGATGGTGCGCGGACCGAAAAGGCCTACGACGCCGCCGGTCACCTGGTGCGCGAGCGGCGGCTCCAGGACTACATCGATCCTGCCGATGGCGCCACCAAGTGCCGTTGGGTGGAGACCCGCTACACCTACAACGCCCGCGAGCAGCTCGTCTCCCTGGAGGAGACCCATCTCGCCTCCGCCGCTGCTCCGGGACAGGTCACGGCCGCTCCGCAGGCGGTGGCGGTCTACGAATACGACGAGCACGGGCGCCTGGACAGCGAGCGGACCAGGGCGGTCAGCCGGCCGGACCTGGTGACCGCCTACACCTACGATGATGCGGGGCGCACCTCCGCGACGAGGACCGGCGACGAGGGCTTGCGCCAGGTCGGCTACGACAGGGTCTCGCGGGTGGTCTTTTCGAGCGACGGCGATCAGGGCGTCTGGCAGGCCCGCTACGACGCCTGGGGGAAGCTCTTCCAGGAGGAGAAGGCCACGGGCGTGGTGGTGCGGCGGCGCTTCGACAAGGCGGGGAACCTGATCGAGGAGACGACCTTCGACGCGGATCCGCTGACCACGCCGAGCGCCAAGGTCCTCGCCGACGTGAAGACCCATTTCACGAGCTTCGGTGTGATGGACCGGACAGCCAAGGCGCTCACCGAGCCCGCCGGCTCGAACCCGCCCGAGATCCTGGTCACCGAGCAGGTCTTCGACGACTCGGGCCGGGTGACCGAGGTCTGGAGCGGCCCGCCGCTCGTGAGCGACGCGACCCGGGTGGACCGCGAGAAGGCGCGGCGGGAGAAGACCGTCGAGTACGAGCCCTCCGGCGGACGGGTGCGCTTCGAGCGCTTCGGCGGGGACGACGCCACGGCGCCGCTCCACGCTGTGCGCTACGACTACAACCCGGACAACGACGCTACCTGGCCCGACGCCGTCACCCTCCTCGAATCGGTGCCCGGGCAGACGGACCTGGTGGCGACCCAGACCGTCGCCTACCGGCGCGACGCCTTCGGCCGGCCGATCGAGGAGAGCCACAGCGATGGCTCCTTGACCCTCACCACCTACGACCGGGGCGGCGACGCGATCCGGGCGCGGACCGGTGCCGGCGACGAGATGTCGGTCAGCTATGACGGCCGCGGCCTGCCGGTGAAGGTGGTGCGTCCGAACGGGCGGGGCTTCACTCTCTATGCCTATGACCTCGACGGATCGATGCTGCGCGAGGCCACCCGCACGGCCTCGGCGGAGCTCTGGGAGACGGTCTACGGTTACGACGCGACCGGGCGGGTGGCGAACGTCGCCTATGCCGACGGTACGACGGAGACGTCGACCTACAACTCTGATTCGACCCTGGCGACGCTGCGGACCCGCGATGGATTGCTCCTGACCCACGACTACGACCCGGCGAACCGTCTGCGGTCCGTGACACCCACGCCGGCGGGGGGAGCCTCGCCGACCCTCCTGGACGTGGGAGACCGCTATGGCTACGACAAGCTCTCCCGGCCCACCCTGCTGGAGAAGGGCCGGCCGGGGACGGCCGGCTACGACCCGGCCCTCGCCGTGCGCTATCCCACCTACGACCTGGCCTCGCGGCCGGCCTCCGAAGTGGTGGGGAGCCGGGCGCCGCTCTCCTGGCGCTACGACACCTGGAGCCGGCCGGTCGAGATGACGCTGCCGGCCGGTCCGGGCCGTGGCGTGTCTGGCGCCTTCCAAGGGTTCACGCGGCGCTTCGACACCATCGATCAGCTGGTGGACGTCTCGGGTCTGGGAGCCGTTGGGCTCTCCGCGACGCCGCTGGGGGCGCAGTGGAGCTGGGGCGGCGCCGGCCGGATCTATGGCGTGACCACCAAGGGTGCCCTCCGCACTGCCGCCCGGTACGGCTACCACGGCGGAGCGGGTCAGCAGGTCCCGGGCTACAGCCCCGATGCGGCTTCGAAGTGGGAGCTCGGGACGCTGATCTGGGGGAGCGCCGGCAGCGCTTCGCCCACCAGCGCGCCGCAGACGCCCTGGGCCGCCTTCGGCTTCGGCTGGCGTGGCAACGAAGGGACGCCGTCCGACGGTGCCAAGCTCGGCCGGCAGGTTCTCCAGCTCACTGGCGCTTCAGCCGATCTGTTCTCCGGGATGGGCTGGGCTTATGGATACGACGGCGGCGTCCGCCTGTCGTTCGCGGCTGCGGGTGAGGGTGACCTGAAGGGTCAGCCCCCCGCGGGAAGCGATGCCGACACCTTCCGCTTCGACTACGGCACGGGCGACGAGCTCGCCCGGATCGTCCGCGAGGCCACCGGCCAGATCTCCGAGCTGCAGACGGGCGACTACGGCCGGATCGTTTCCCGCGAGGGCGCGCCTTTCACCTACGACGGCGTCGGCCGGCGCCTGGAAGACGACCGCTTCGTCTACCGCTGGGATTGGCGTGGCCAGCTCGCCTCCGTGACCGTGAAAGACACCTGGCCCGATGCCGACGGCGACGGCCAGCCCGAGGTGACTCCGTGGGCGCGGCACCAGGTGCGCTACGACTACGACGCGGCGGGCCGCATGACCCACCGCTGGCTCTCCGGCAAGCTCCCCGAAGGCTCGACGGACGACGCCCAGAGGCCCTTCATCGAGAAGCGGGTCTTCGTCTGGGAAAGGGACGGCCTGGCGGCCGAAGCGGCTTACGGCAATGCGGAAGAGACCATCTTCCGCTGGCGCAAGACCTACGTGCCGGGGCCCGGCGGACTGGACGACGCCGTGCAGGTCGTCGTGGAGGACGCCGCCGCTGGCACGGTGCGCACCTACACGCTGCTGCGCGACGAGATGGGGACCGTGACGGGGCTGGTGGCCGAGGACGAGGGAAGCGATCCCGCCGAGCCGCCGGTGCCGGTGCGCTACCGCTACACCCCCTACGGCGAGGCTCACGCCGAAAGCGGACCCGAGCTGCTGCGGGCCCGCTTCGACGCCGACGCCAACCAGGTCGTGGCCGGCGGTGCAACAATTGCCCAGAACGTGGCAGACGGCTCCGCCGGCGGAGCCCTGGTCCTCGACTGGACCCTGGGGCTCGATCGCGCGACCCTGCCCGAGAACCTGAAGATCGAGCGTCTCACCCCGGGTCTTGGCTGGCTGCCGCTGCCCGCGGGTGAGGCGGTGGTCGGCGTCGCTCCGGAAGGCGGCGTATCGGCCGGCGGCGGCGGCCCCCCGGCGCGCCTCCTGGTGCTCGCCCGCAACGGCTGGCCGCGGGGCGCGAGCTACCGCGTCCGCCTGACGAGCGGCCTCGAAGACGATCTCGGCCGGCGCTTCGGCCGGTCCGAGAGCCTGGAGTGGCGGGTCCCCGAGGCGCCGGCCACCGGTACCGTCGCGGCCGTCCTGTTCGACAAGAGAATCTACGTCAGCTACGAGACGTGGGAAGCGGCCACGAATACCGTGGACAACCGCTTCCCCGGCGGCCAGACCGCGCTCTTCCAGGGCCTGTGGACCGATCCGGTCACCGGCGTCGCCTACGCCCGGGCGCGCTGGTACGACGCCCGCAACGCGGCCTGGCTCTCCGAGGATCCGCTGGCGGACACCGACTCCCCGAACCTCTACGCCTTCGGCGGCGGCCAGCCGAACATGTCGACCGATCCGCGCGGCGAGTCGGCCACGGTCGTCGGCACCGTCGTCGGGGGCCTCTTGGGCGCAGCCTACGCCGGATACCGCTCGGCACGGTACGGCGAAGAGCTCAACTGGAACTACGTCGGCCAGGGCGCTCTGGCCGGAGCCGCCGTCGGCTTCGGGATCGACACCATGGGCGCCGGCTCCGGGTTGAGTGTGTGGGTCTTGAGCGGCATCGGCATCGGAGCCGGTCTCGGCGGCGCGGCAGCGAGCGTGTCCAGCGGCGGAGATTGGGGTGAATTCGGGAAGGGCTCCTTGAAAGGAGGCATCCTCGGCGCGATCGGTGGAGCCACCGGCTACGGCATCGGCTCGGCCGGTCTCTCGGGAGGCTGGGCCTTCGCCGGCTCTGTCGCGGCCGACACCTACGCCGGAGTCGCCGTCGACTACGCCTTTGGCGACTGTCAGGAGCTCTCGAGCTGCGTCGCCTCGAATCTCACCGGGAGCGTGATCGGCAACGGCGTCGGCCTCGCGCTCTCCAAGGGACTGAGCTTCCTGGGAAAGCAGTTTGCGAGCCACGCGGACGAGGTCGTCGAGGACGTCGCCCGCGCGGCCGATGGGACCGGGTCGCTCTCGTCGCGGGGTGTGAAGCCCGCCGCCGGGGAACGTTCCCTCACGCGCGAGCAATGGCGCCAGCAGTACCGGCAGGAGAGGATCGCCTCGGGGCGTCCCTCCTCCTGGACCAAAGCCCGGAGTGATTACTATAAAGTCCTGGGGGAGGCGGAGTTGCAGACTCCCTCGGGGAGGTTCTCCCGGACCAACATCATGAGGATGCTCGAAGGTGATGCTCCCATGATGACGGTCGAGGTCCAGGTGCGGCGCACAGGTCTGGTGCAGACGCGAGACGTGCCGCTCGAGCTCCATCACAGAGCCATTCCTCAGCGGTCCGGCTCTCGTCTCGCTCACCAGGCGTGGAACCTCGAGCTCGTCACGCCCTGGGCTCACGAAGGCATGGATTCATTCCGGCATACTGGCTATGATTTGCTGCGCGTCATCACAGGAGTCAACGGTTATTAGCCGGAGGAGCAGGGTTTTTTATGTTCGACAAGCAGGCGATGAGGTTCCAGGCCAGGGTGGTCGCGCTCGCCAAGCGGAAGCTCGCAGTGAAATGTGAGGGTTCCGAGGCGGAGCCCTACCTGGACCAGATCTACGCTGAATATAAAGAAGCAGGAGAGCCCCAGGACGTGGACTCCTGGATCACGGAACGATTGAAGAAGGACTTCCTGTGGGTGGTGAATCCACCGCAATGGGTCGAGAAAGAACCGGTCTGGCCATTCTTTCGGGGAAAGCCGATGGTCTTCGTCAGCCAGACCCGCCTGCCCAAGAACGAGGTCACGGAAAGCCATCTGACCTGGGACGCGGTGGTCTATCTTTTTGGAGCCCGGGCTCCCGTCGGCCAGGGATATAAGATCGAATACAAAGCCCTCATGCAGATCGAGGATCTCGAGGGCTGACAATTCGAGCGCCCTCTCCCCAGGCCTGGAGAGAGGGTTGGTTCGGTTGGAGCGGCTCGCGCTCAGGCGATCTCGCGCGCGATCCGGCCGAGGAGATGGGCCGGCAGGGAGATCTCGAAGATTCCCTCGGGATTGACCACGTGGATCTCCAGCGCGCGGCCTTTCTTGCTGATACGCACCCGCTCGGGACCATCCTGGACGTCGACCAGCACGGCGTCCGGCACGTCCTCCAGCTCCTGGAGCGCGGCGGCCATGGCCGGGCGGGCCTTTCCCAGATCAGCGCGGATCTCCGCGGTCACCTGGTCGTCCAGCACGAGCGGCATCAGGTTCATGCCGAGCGTGACCACCGCGGCGGGGATGTGAACGTTGACGTGGGTCCCCGACCTTCCCGGCTCGTGGATCTTCACGTGGACCACTCCGGCCCGGGCGATGCTCGCGGCGAGCAGCACGCCCGAGCCGACCATCAGAACGGCGAACGTCGCCGCAATCGCCAGCAGGATTTTCGCACCCTTGCTCATGACATCCTCCTTGATCAGCGGGATTCGGACGTCTGATCGACCCAGATACGGACCGTCTCGCCCGTGCCGCTGACAGTTACGAGCTCGCCTTCACCATGCCGGGCCAGGGCCTGCATGGCGGCGGCCACGTCGAGCCGCTCGCCCGGAGCCGAGAGGAGCGCATCAATCACGGTGCCAGGGATCTTCATCTCGACCTCTTCGTCCTTACCTGCCTTCTCCTCCCGTGAGCGCACGATCAGATAGCCGCCCCGCTTGGCCACGCGGACCTTGGAGTGAGTGTCGTCGACCGTGATGAACGTGGCGTCGGGCTGCCGGCGGAGGTCGTTCCACATGTCGCGCAGCTCGGCCACGGTGATGTCTTCGTCGTTGAACCGTAGCTTGGAGTCCCCTCCGGATTCGGTCGTGATGTTCTTGGCCATCTTCTCGACCATCGAGACCGGCAGGTTGATCGAGACGTTGCCGTCCTTGCCGTCTTTGACGTGGATGTGAATCCAGAGGTTGTCGTTCTGGGCGGCGAAAGCACCGGCCGTGCCGAGGCCGAGCGCGAGCGTTGCGAGAGCCAGGGTCTTCTTGAGCATTGGTATCTCCTCCTTGCCGGCGCGTCCTTCGCGCCGCCGTATCCTCTAAAACGAGGCGGAGGCGCGGCGGGTTTCAACATCGTAGACTTCGGTCGATGCGCATCTCCTCGTCGCGAGCCGGTCTCGTTCTTTTTCTTCTGGTCGCCGTGGCCTGCCGGCCTCTGGTGCCGGCCGCTCCTCCCCGGCCGAGCTTCGAAGAGGCGGACCGGCTTCTCGAAGACTTTCGGGAGCGCGGTGCGTTCCCGGGCGGTGTCCTCGCGGTCGGATATCAGGGTGCTCTGGTTCACTTGCACCCCTTCGGACGGCTCACGTACGAGGCGGATGCGCCGCCGGTCACCGCCAGTACGCTCTACGACCTCGCCAGCCTCACCAAGGTGGTGGCCACGACGACCATGGCGATGATCCTGGTGGACCAGGGACGGCTCGATCTGGATCAGCCGGTGCACGAGATCCTGCCGGGGTTTCAGGGGCCGGGCAAGGAGGCGGTGACGGTGCGCCACCTGCTGACCCACTCGTCCGGCCTTCCCGCGGTGGCTCCGCTCTTCCGCGAGGTCCAGGGTCCAGATGCGTTTCTGGAGCGCATCCAGGCGATGGATCTCGAATATCCGCCCGGCAGCCGCTCCGTCTACAGCGATCTCGGGATCATCCTTCTCGGGGAGATCCTCGAGCGCGCCGCGGGCCAGCCGCTGGAGGCGTTCGTCCGCACGCGTGTCTTCGAGCCTCTGAGGATGCGCGAAACGCGGTTCCGGCCGCCGCCCGAGCTGCGCCCGCGGATCGCGCCCACGGAATTCGACCCCTGGCGCGGGCGCCTGATCCAGGGGGAGGTCCATGATGAGAACGCGTTCGCCCTGGGCGGCGTCGCGCCCCACGCCGGGCTTTTCAGCACGGCCGGCGACCTGGCGCGCTTCGCCCAGATGCTCCTGAACGGCGGCGTCCTCGACGGCCAACGAATCGTCTCCCGGCAGACGGTGGACCTCTTCACCCGCCACGCCGGCATCCCCGACTCCGACCGGGCTCTCGGTTGGGACACGAAATCAGCCGAAGGGTCCTCCGCCGGAACGCTCTTCTCCCCCCGCTCCTTCGGCCACACCGGCTTCACCGGCACGTCGATCTGGATCGATCCGGAACGGCGGCTCTACGTCATCCTGCTCACCAACCGGGTGCACCCGACGCGCGAGAACAACCTGATCCGTGAGGTGCGACCGGCCGTGGCGGATGCGGTGGTGCGGGCGCTTTCCAGCGAAAATTAGCTCTGGAAGTCACCGAGGTCGAGGTCGAGGCTCAGAACCTGCTTCGGCTTCAGATCTCCGTCCAAGAGGATGTGGAATGCGAAGGGGACGACCTCGTGAGACGTAAAGCCCTGATCGCGATCCAGATCCGAGTCGGACCCAAACTGCAGCTCGAGCTCGACCGAGCCGGACCCCGTGACCTCGATCCATTCGGCACCGGCCATGATGGAGGTGAGGTCAACGTCGGTCACTCCGGCCACTCGAGTATGAGACGACACCTCGGAAAGCTCCCTCTGGCAATGTTCATGAACAAGGCTCTGGAGGATCTCTTCGATCCCCTCGATCTCGAGCGATTTGCCCCGCGGCGGGGGTGCAAGCACGAGAACGAACCGGGCACCCTGTTCCTGCACGGCATGGTCGCGCAGGCGACGCGCGATCTCTCGCTTCTCCGGAGTCCACTGACCGGTCTTGACCTCAAAGACGAGGATTTCGTCTCCCTTGCGGGCGACCAGGTCGGCGGTGTCCTCGCCGATTTGGACATCCCTCTCCACCTCGAACCCCTGGCTGGAGTAATCATCAGTCAGCTGCTCAATCGCCGCTTGAGTCAGGTGTTTCTCCAAGATTTCTTGCCGGATCTCCATCTCAAACCTCACTGCTCATTTCGTACCCGAACCGGATCTGCTTGAAGCTCAACCTGCCGAGCTCGACGTAAAGGATATGCTCCTCGTTGTCCAGCATCTCAAGGAACTTGCTAAAGACGTCGCCAGGCATGTTGGACATCTCGAGCTCTCCCAGAGGATCCGAGCGTAGATCAAACATGGCAGCCTGCCTGAACTTCACGAGCCGGTCATCTACATAGGCCAGACCCACCAGAGCGTCGAGGACGGGCTTGCTGATGTTGTCCGCATCCTGTTGGCTCGGAACGCGGTGGAAATAATAGACCACGGCGTAGAAGAAGGACTCCGGGGAAACGACGGCGCCTGGGCAGTAGGTCCTGAAGGCACCACGGATACCCTCTTTGTAGTACTCAGGCATCTTGGCCCTGACGGAACGTGGCCTCAGGTTGCTCAAAAAGACGTGCATCCAATACGATCTTACAACAAACCGATCCCGGGCGTCATCCTGCTCACCAACCGTTTAGGGCAGGACCTCTTCCCGCGGCCAGACCCAGCTCGCCGTAAGCCCCGCCCCGACCGTCAGCAGCGATCCCACCAGAGCGTACCAGGGCCAGGCCAGCGGCGTCGCGAAGTAGATCCAGGTCATCGCCGCAAGGCCGAAAACGAAACCCGCGAGCGCCGCGCGCTGGCCCACCCGGCGCGTGAACATGCCGAGGAAGAAGACCCCGAGCACGATTCCCGTGGTGAAGGCCGCGATGCCGAGGACGCTGCTCACGATCGAGGACTTCACCCACTGGCTGGCGATGCCCACCGCGATCTGCACCAGCCCGAAGAGCGCGGTGAGGACGCGCGTCAGCCGCAGCTGCCGCTCCGGCGGGATCTGCCGGCCCTTCCGTTCCGCCAGCGGGAGGTAGAGGTCGTTGACGGCGACCGTGGCGCACGAGTTGAGGGAGCTCGTCATTGCCGCGGCGAAGATGGCCCCCAGCAGCAGGCCGACCAGCCCGACCGGCAGCTCGTCCAGGATGAACCGGGCGAAGACGCGGTCCGCGCGGTCGAAGGGCACGGCCGGCGGGTGGAGCTGATAGAAGCTCCAGAGCCCGACGCCGATGAGCAGGAAGAGCGCGAACTGCGCGACCACGACCAGGCCGCTCACCCAGACGGCGCGCCGGGCTTCGGGGAGCCCGCGGGCGGAGAGGTAGCGCTGCACCATGAGCTGGTCCACGCCGTGCGAGCCGAGGGTGATGAACGTGCCTCCCACCAGGCCGGCCCAGAACCCATATGGCTCGCTCCAGTCGGGGACGAAATCGAGCACCCGGAACTTGCCGCCGGCGTGCCCCAGGGCGACGAGCTGGTCCCAGCCGCCCGGGAGGCGGTCCAGGATCACGCCGAACGCCACCAGCGCTCCGGCGAGGTAGAGGACGAACTGGATCAGATCGGTCCATACCACCGCGCGGATGCCGCCGACATAGGTGTAGACGATCGTCGTGATCCCCAGCGCCGCCACCGCCCAGGGGATGGAGATGCCCATCATCTCCTGGAGCACGAGCGCCGAAAGGAAGAGCCGCAGGCCGTCGGCCAGGCTGCGCGTAACGATGAACAAGGCCGAAGCGGTCTGCCGGGTGGCGCCGCCGAACCGGTGGTGGAGGACCTCGTAGGCGGTGAAGAGGGAGCCCCGGAAGTATTGGGGCAGCAGGAGGAACGCCACCGCGAAGCGGCCGACGAGGAACCCCAGGGCGATCTGCAGCCAGGTAAAGTTCCGCTCGAAGGCGAAGCCCGGAATGCTCAGGAAGGTGACGCTGCTCGTTTCGGTGGCGATGATCGAGAAGAGGATCAGCCACCAGGGCAGGTCCCGGCTCCCGACCGCATACTCGGACACGTCGCGCGCCCCCCGGCCCAGCCACAGGCCGAGACCGACCATGGCTGCCATATAGGCGAGGAGGATCGCGAGGTCGAGGGCGCCGACGCTCATGCGGCCGGGAGCTTATCAGGGCCTCCTTACCCTTCCAACGCTCCCAACCCGAACTTCGCCAGCACCAGGTCCGCCGTCTGCAGCGCCCCTTCCACCCACCCCTGGGCGTCGGAATAGGCCTCGCCGCAGATGTAGACCGGTACGCCGTCCTCGGGCTGGGCGATCCGCTTCTTCACGTCCCAGCTCTTGACGCCGATGTTCCAACTGTTCCAGCCGCCGCCGAAGGGATCGTCGCCCCAGTCCATGAAGGCGGCGTCCACCGCGTCCGGCGTGAACGTCAGGTCATGCATCAGAGCGAGCTGGCGTTGGACCTCCGCAACCATGTCTTTCGGTGCGTGATGCTGGAGCCACTCCTCGTTCCCTTTGCCCTTGCTGTCCGCCTCGCCGAGGAACCATTCGTGCGTGGGCGCGCTTTCGGCTTCCTTCCTCCACCCGCGGCCGCGTTTGTCGCGGAAGCCGTCCCAGAACCCGATGTTCAGGCCGTCGTCATAACTCGCCATCAGCATCGAGCGTCCGCCGGTCGCGGGCGAGCCGTCGTCCTTGGGCCAGTAGTAGGTCTGCCGCACCGGCAGATCGGTGGTGGAGCGGCCCGCCTTGACGCCGGCCGGCAGCCACCATGGGTATTTATAGGTGGTGAACAGCTTGAAGAGCGGCCGCGGCGTGACGCTCTTGATCAGCTTCACGACCTCGTCCTTCTGCAGCAGCGGGCTGCCGCCGGAGATCAGCTCCAGGGCGCAGCGCGGCATGGCCAGGATGAGAGCCTTGGCCCGCACCGGCTCTTCGTCTTCGATCTGGATCTCCACCTGCCCGTCGTTCAAGACGAAGCCTTGGACTTTCTTGTTCTTGTGGATCTTCCCGCCTTTCGCCTCGAAGCGCTGAGCGACGGTCAGCGGCACCTGCTGGAAGCCGCGGCGGAAACCGCGGTAGTCGGGGTTGACCCCGAAATCCGACAGATACCAGGGGATGGCGTCGGCCGCGTTCCAGTTGGTGAGCGTCGTCTCGTAGCCGCCGGCGGCCACCGCGAGCTGATAGGCCTCGCTGCTGATCACGCGCAGGAGCACCTGCCAGAAGCCCTGCTCGTAGAGCGGCTTGCCGCCGAAGCTGCAGTTGCGGGTCATCCGCCGGCGCTGCTCCTCGGTGAGGCTCGGATCGGTGATGCCGGGAACGATCTGCTCGATCGCATTGATCACGATCGAGCCGGCGGTCTGGCCGTATTCCAGGAAGCTCAGTTGATAGGGGACTTTGGACGGATTCGCCGTGAAGTCCGAGAGGCGCAGGTACGTCCCGCGCAGATAGGAAAGATTGCTCGGATCGTCGACCGGGAACGGATAGGTTTCGATCAGGTCCGCGGGGGTCGCGTCCTCGTTCAGGACCTCGATCAGCGTCTTGATGCGCGGCTGCACCGCCGGCAGGATCCGCATGCCGCCGAGCTCGGCGGTCATCGACGGAATCTCGGGCGGAGAGACCGACAGCAGGCGGCCGCCGATCCGGTCGCTCGCTTCGAACACCGCGACCCGGCTCTTGCCGCCTTCGGTCAGCAGCCGCCAGGCCGAATACACGCCGGAGACGCCGCCGCCCACCACCGCAACGTCCAGAATTTCGTCAGACATGCTCACCTCCACAGGTCAAGGGTCATTTCGGGGATCAGAAGAGGACCGGAATGTTCGGAATCTCCGGGCCGGCTGCTGCGCTTTCTGCCGTGGCCCGCGTCTCCTGATAGAAGACGTCGAGCGGCGGCTGCTGGATGAACCGCTGCATCTCCTGCGCGATCCGGGGCTTGATCGGGTCCGGCCCCGGGGTGGTGTGATCCGTGCGCATGTCGATCACGTACGACTCGTTGCGATCGAGCACGTGCTCCAGAGCCTCGCGCAGCGCCTCCCGCACGTCCGCCGGTTTCTCGACGACCCGCCCGTTCGGGACGCCGAAGGCGCGGGCCACCGCGGCGAAGTCGAAATTCGGATCGCGGAGCAGGAGGTACTCGGGCGTCATCGTGACGGGATGCCAGTTGTAGCCCGGCGCGCTCCCGTACGCGGTGACCACCTGCTGCAGGCCGAGCTGCAGAGTCCGGTACTCCTGGTTGTTCATGATGATGTAGAGAATCGGGAGCTTGCGGTGAGCCGCGGTCCACCAGACTTGCGGATAGAACAGCGACGAGCCGTCGCCCACCGCGTTGACCACGAGATCGGGAGTGACGCCCTGATATCCCTCGGGGGAGAGGCGGATGCCGAGCGTGGCAGGCATCGACCAGCCGAGAGAGCCGCCCGCGACACAGTAGTAGCTCGTCGGCTCGGCGAAGCTCTCACTGAACGGCAGCATCATCTGGAACGAGGCCCCGTCCGACACCGCCTCGTTGACGAAGACGAATTTCTTCCGGAGATCGCGCTCTTCGATCAGGCTCGCCAGCTCGGCGGCGACCAGAACCGCCCAGATCTTTTCAGCCTTTCGGGCACTCTCCAGATAGGCCTGCCACTGCTCGTCACGTTTCTTCGCGAGCTGCTGGAGCATCGCGTTGCGCTCCGCCGTGCCGGCGGGAGGGTTCTGGGCTACCAACTCGTTGAGCTGCGGCAGGGTCGCCTTGATGTCTCCCAGGATGGCCGCCTCGCCGTAGTGGTTCTTGCCGATGTTCCAGGTATTGTCGTCCAGATAGATCTGGCGCACCGAGGCAGGGATGAGGGGGCCCTGCGAGTATTTGAACACCGCGAGCTGCGCCTGCGCGCCGAAGCCGACAAGGAAGGCCACGTCGTGGAGCGCGAGGTGCTGTTGGATCTGCTTTTGATCTCCCGGAAGCTCGCCCTGCCAGTGGATGTCGTCGTTGGGGAAGTTCGCCACGCTGCTGAAGCCCTGAAGATAGACGGGCGCCCCGAGGAGGTCCGCCAGCTCCTGGAGCTCCGGCCAGGCGCCGACCGCGCCCACGCCGTCTCCCGCGATGATGACCGGCCGCTCCGCCTGGCCGAGGAGACCGGCCGCCTGCCGCACCGCCGCCGGATCGCCAATGAAGCGGTGCGCGATCCGGGTGACGCCCGGGACCCGGTCCTCCGGGCCGATCTCATGGATCATGAACTCCCAGGGGAAGGAAACGAAGACCGGACCGGCCGGAGGCGCCATGGCCTCCTTGAACGCCCGTTGCAAGACCAGGGGGATCTCCTCCCAGGAGCGCAGCTCATGCGACCACTTCGTGTACTGCGACGCCACCTGCACCAGATTGGAGGCGAGCAGAGGCTCCTGCGTCACCAATTCGTTCTGCTGCTGGCCGCAGAGGATCACCAGCGGGATGCGGGACCGCCAGGCGTTGAACAGGTTTCCGAGGGCGTGGCCGATGCCCGGAGTGACGTGGACGACGAGGACGCCGGGCTTGCCGGTCAGGCGGGCATAGCCCATGGCGCCGCCGATGGCGATGTTCTCGTGCAGGCATTCGATGTACTGGACCTCGTTCTCCGGGATCTCGCAGCCATCGATGATCGGAATCTCATTAGTGCCGGGTACACCGAAGATGTAGTGAATCCCGAGATCCCGCAGGATGTCGAAGACATAATCGCGGGTCCAGCGTCCGGTCGGTGCAGGTGCATCTGCCATACGTTACCTCCTCCTCGGCTTGAAGCGTCTCGTCCATGAAAGGGCCAGCGGAGAAGGCAAGGGCAAACCGTATGCCGTGCCGGGGAGCCGCAAAAAGCTCCTGAGACCGGGCGCAACGACCTTCGGGTGCCCAGGACAGATGCCGCCGCTGGAGAGGCGACATGTCGCCGACACGAAGGCGACATGTCGAGCCTCATCAGGGAGAGTGGGACGGGACGGCGAGGAATCTCAGCCGGCGGGCTCGTGGCTTGAGGATGCCCCTTCACTCGAGGGAAGGGGCCATCCGGCCGGCAACAGGCTGCGCAGGGGGAGGGCCGGGCGCCGGCAAGAGAGTCAGATTTGAGGCATTTCGGAAGGAGGGGCAAAGAACGACGCTGCGTCAGCAACGGCGAGAGACGTTATCGTAGGAATCGGGACAGCTACGCTGGTAGCCAATGGCTTAGACTCATCGCCGCCTTCTTCGGCGAGAATGGCTATCGTTTTCCGATATTCCTCTGCATCGGCTGCCCGCGTTACCTCGATTTGTCCGTGGTGTTCTTGAACGGCAATGGTGATATCGTCGATCGACACTCTGAAGAACTCCTTACGCTCGTTCACACGGTTGACACGGCGACGCTGAAACGCGCGATGGAGCTTATTTTCTAGTGCAGGCGCATCCTCGCTGAATATGACTGCATGCACGTCGAACTGGAAAGGAACCGAAGCGTCGCCCAACTCTCTAATCCGATCGAAGGGGTCAAGCCGCCGTGTCATGCCAATCTTATAAACGTGTTCTCCGAAAGAGCCCATATTTGAAATGACGTACACGTGTCCGGAGCGAGTCATCTGCGCTCGGGCGATTGCCCTCTCTTTGTTGGTGTGTGCCTCCTCCAAGCGGCGCTGGAGCTCCTCAATTTGAGACAAGAGCTTTTCCTGCCGCGCTCCTACTGCCTGATCGGCTTCTTCGCGGGCCTTGGCCAAGGCTTGCGCATAGCGCTGTTCTTCTCGTTCGGCATCGAGCCGCGCCTTCTCCAGTTCTCGCTGAGCGATCTCTTCCTCTCGCATCTGCTCCCGGATGCGGCGCTGTTCTTCCTTTTCCTCCTGGAGTTTCTCTTGGTATTCGTGGGCGAGATAGAGCTCTTGCAGCTTCAGCTTCAGATAAGGACTTGTGATCTCACATCGCTGCACCTGGGCGAGACCATTGATGACTTCATAGGCCTTCTGAATGCGCGCTTCCATGACTTGTATGTTGTTGTATCGGACCTTTGCAATCGCCGCATCACACTCGCCGTTGAAGGCGCGCAACATCAGCTTGAGCGTCTGGTTGATGGACTTGCGACCCTCGACCTTACTCCCATTGACCGTCCATTCGATGGGACAGACCGCTGCAACCTTGTCTTTGAGCATCCGCTTCTGCGCGTCACGGATATGTTCGAGCTCGGCCTGGTAGTGCTCGGAGTCGGCAAAGTCGTAATGCGGCTTGTAGAATCCGAAGGACTGAAGGTTCGCCTCCTCATCGAGCTGATCGAACTCCGTCCGAAGCGCCTGAATCCGAGCCTGAAGGGCGGTGAATTCCACTGAGTCGGTCTGGAGCCTTTGCTGGAGGCCCGCAACTGCCTGCGAATTTGCGGCCCGTTCCTGATCTAATTGCTCGCGAACGGCCGTCTGCTCATTCTTGAGGGCTTGGAGGACTTGCATCCTCTCAGTCTCAGTGGCGGCTCGGTCTTGCTCCATCTGCGACCGAACAGCAGAGCGCTCGTTCTCGAGATCCTGAAGGACCCGCACTCTTTCAGCTTCAGCGTCGACAACACCGCGGAAGCGGTCAGTTAACCGACTCTGCTCGATCCGGAGGTCGTCGCGCTCGGCAACGGCCCTTTTCAGCCGAAGGAGGAGAAGAGCGGCTGTTAGAACAGCAGCGGAGAGGAATACAAGCAGTACAATAGTCATGAAGAATTCCTTGGTCGGTTCTGTTGTGCGCGGTGGACCGTCCGATGCCGACGGGCTAGGGCGCGTGCATGAAGCCTTCTGTCGATATTCTCTCCACAGGCCGGAAACCCGTGGTGGCTTTGAACTCCATCTGGTGCACAAAGTTCTTCATGGATTCAGAAGGATCGATCAGGTCGAGCTTCAACCTCGCGAACGTCTGCCTCGGAATGAGAACTGAGAGGATCGGTTGTTTCTCTAAGTGCCCGGTGGAGCTGTTCACCAGGTCATCAACGGCCGAGACAACTAGCGTTTCAACCGGGAGTATGGCAAAGAGCTCGCGTGCGACTCGCAGAACGCAGCTACAGATATAATCTTGATACAGACGATAGAACTCGCTCTTGGGAGTTTGCTTGACGCTGAGCTTGCCGCTCTTGAGCAGGCTCTTTGACTCTCGTGGAACTGCCGATTCACCGTGAATAAAAATGTCGGCTTTGATTAGATATTGGCTCACGATCTCGAATTTAACGGCCGAGCCGAGATCCCCGATTTCCGCAAAGGGATTGACCTCCTTGATAGCTTCAAGGTAGGCTGCATGATCTCCGCTCAGAACGCGCGCTGCAAACTCTTTCTGCTCCCTCCACTCTGAATGCTGCTGCTCGTAATGAGCACAGGACTCTCGGTAGGCCGCTTCATCCGCGTCGCGTCCGCGGTCGATTTCCCGCTCGAGACCTGAACGCTCGTGATCAACTCGCCTCAGCAGACGTGCTATGAAGCCTGGCTGATAGGATTCAAACCGATGTCGCGCAGATTCTTCCTGAGCAGTTGATCTCTGAGGAGGTTGCGGAGCTGAGGCACTAGAGAACCGTTGCCAATCGATACGGCAGCTATCTTCTCTGTGGATAGAGACCAACTGCGCAACACGATTCCGGTAAACCTCGACTTCGTAGGCTGCGCGCTCGATCTCATTCGCCTTTGCCATTGCCGTCTGGTAACGGGCGAGGTCGCGCTGGCGGCGTCGTGTGTCACGCTCAGCCGCCCGGCCGGCCGCTTGTATTGCTCGCAAGGTTCCCTTCCAACCCATCGTGTTCTCGGCTCCATATACCAAAGTGGACCATTCGCCAGGAACGGCCTTCCAGCGATCTTCCCGCCTGCAGCTCTGTTCCTTCTAGTTTAGTAGGTTTGCTAGGGCGGGTCAATGACGTGGAAGAGGGCGCATGGTAGTGGTTCCTACCTTTGAGACACGAGAAGGAGGAAATCGGGTGACGAGACGATTCGGAATCTCATCGAGCCGACTGTGGGGACTCGGCTACTTCGAGGAGCCACGGGGCTGTTTCGCCTCGGTACGCCGGCTTCGCCGGGTCAGAAGCTCGTCGAGATCGGTTTCGGCAGGCGGGTTCTCCGCGGCCCAGGCCATCCCCCTCTCGATCGCCGAGCGGTGGGGCTCCTGGAGCGTCCACAACTGACTTTCCGGGATCACCGCGACCGGGGTCAACACAATGCTGCCGTCCGACTGGCGTTGGAGCCGCAAAGTCTTTCCTGCATAGCCCTTCCCCAAGGAAATCTGGCCGCTCTTGCCGACGGTCTTGATCTCGGTGCTTGTCGTGCTCATGCTGCGTGCCCTCATGCCTTCATGCCACAGGATGATCATAGCGCAAAGCTGTGGTAGAAGTGCCCTGTGGAGCTCAGCAATTCGACAACCTCCGTGCGGGTGGGGGCCGCCGCCGCGCTCCTCTGGGCCGCCGTCCTCCTCCTCTGGTGGATCGACGTCGGCGGCGCCTCGCCCCCGCTGCTCTTGTCGCGCGGCGCGGTGGTTCTCGCCGTCGCGGCCACGGCGGTCTGGCTGACCCGGTTGCTGGTGCGCCGCCTGGCCGGATTGCGCGGGTGGGCGCTGGTAGCGGCGGCGGTGCTGCCCACCTTGCTCGTCCTCACCTTGGTGGTGCGCTGCGTCGGGTTGTCGCATGAGGTCGAGGGGCGTTATTACCTCGACGAGGGTACCTATTACCACCACGCGAGCGAGATCAACGCGGGGCGGATGCTCCGGCTGTCCTTCGTCTATCCGCACCTGATGTACTACCTGGACGCGGTGGTCCTCTGGATGGCCTCGCTTTTCCCCGGGGCCGTGGCCGCCTGGGCCGGCGCGATCGGAGTCCATGATCCGCTCGGGGTGTCGTGGCTGCTGCTGCGCGGGGCGGTGGCGTTGATGTCCGCGCTCACGGTGGTCCCGGTGTACCGCATCGCCGAGCGCCTGTCCGGAGTCGTTGCGGGGGCCACGGCCGGGCTGCTCCTGATCTTCTCGCCGCTGTTCAACGATGGATCGCACCTCAACACCTGCGACGTGCCGTCGGCGTTCTTTGCCACGCTCTGCCTGCTCTTCGTCGCGCGGCTGGTGGACGAGGAGCGGACGCGCGATTACCTGCTCGCCGGGATCTGCGCGGGTCTGGCGGCTGGGAGCAAGTACCCGGCGGGCGTAGTGGCGGTGGCGATCGTCGCGGTCTGGATCCGCTGGCGGTGGACCCGGCGCGATCTCCGCCTCGGGCTGCTCTGGGCGGGGCTCGCGGCGCTCGCCGCGTTCCTGGCGGTGATGCCCAGCCTGCTCGTCTTCCCGGAGGCGGCGTTCTTCGGCGGACGGGGGATCTTCTTCGGGGCGCGGCAATACGGCAAAGGAGGATGGCTCGGCGTGATGCCGCAGAGCAACGCGCTCTACTATGCCAAGGCCCTCCTCGGGAGCTTCGGATGGGTGGCTGCGCTCGCGGGACTGTCGGGATTGATCGCGGCGCGGGCACGGTCCCGGATCGTCTGGTTGCTGCCGTTTCCGGTCCTCTACCTGGCGCTGATTCTGTCGATGAGCATGGTGGTCCGGCGCAATCTCTATCCGGTCGTGCCGATCCTGGCGGCTCTGCTGGGAGTGGGAATCGGCGCCTGGATCGAGCGCCTGCGCGACGTCCGCTGGGGCGCCCGAGAGACCCCGACACTGCGGCCGGTGCTGGCCACGACCCTGCTCGCCGGCTGTCTGGTCCTACCGGCCTGGCGGACGGGAATCCAGGCCGTCGCTTTGGCCCGGCCGAGCACGCGCGAGGTCGCGGGGGAGTGGATCCGGACGCACGTGCCGCGCGGCGCATCGATCGCCAAGGAGTCCTACACGCCGGATTTCCCGGAGGGGGAGTACCAGGTTCTCCACCGCCGCTTCGTGACCCGGCTGTCGCTGGAGGAGCTGCGGGGGTTCGACTACGTGCTGGTGGCGAGCGCGGCCTATGGCCGCTTCGACAATCCCGCGATGCTGACGCACCCCCACCAGCGCGAGATGGCGGAGCGCTACGCCGAGATCTTCCGCTCCTGGGAGCTCGTCCGGGAGTGGATTCCCACCGAGACGCAGGACGGGCCGGTGATCCGGCTGTACCGGAGCCCTCACCCCCGGCCCCTCTCCCGCGAGCGGGAGAGGGGTGTGGGTTAGAAGGGCTTAACGGACGGGAAAGGTCTTTGACTAACCTGCACCCCTCTCCCACTTGTGGGAGAGGGGCCGGGGGTGAGGGCTCCTACAGCTTGATCGCCTCCAGCTCGTCGATCTGCTCGCGGACGAGGTTGAAGCCGCCCTGCCAGAAGGCGCGGTCGGTGATGTCGATGCCCATCTCGTGGAGGATGACCTCCGGCCGCTCGGAGCCGCCGTAGGAGAGCAGCTTGAGATAGCCGGGCTTGAAGCTCTCGCCCTCCTCCTGGTAGCGCCGGTAGAGCGCCAGCACCAGGAGCTGCCCGAAGCTGTAGGCATAGCAGTAGAAAGGCGTGTGGTAGATATGCGGGATGCTCAGCCACTCGTAGCGGAACTCGGGCGCGATCTCCACACTGTCACCGAACTGCGTCCGCAGGTTGGTCATGTAGAGATCGCAGAGCTCCTCCACGGAGAGACCGGAGAGGATGGCCTCGTGGGCCTCGCGCTCGAAGAGCACGAAGGAGGCCTGGCGCAGGACCGTGGCATAGACGTCGTCCACCGCCGCCGCCAGGATCTCGCGGCGGATCAGCGGATCGCGCTCCTCGCGCAGCAGCCGGTCGGTCATCAGCATCTCGCCGAACACCGAGGCGGTCTCGGCGAGCGGCAGCGAGGCGTGCTGCGTCAGGATCGAGTGGTGCTCGGCGAGCATGCTGTGCACCGCGTGGCCGAGCTCGTGGGCCAGGGTCGCCACGTCGCGCACGCGGCCGGCGTAGTTGACCAGCACCCAGGGGGTGAGACTGGGCAGGATCGTGGAGCAGAAGGCGCCGCCGCGCTTGCCCTTGCGGATCTCGCTGTTCAGGTGGCCGTTGGAGAAGACCCGCTTGGCCATGGCGGCGAACCGCGGATGGAACGCCTCGAAGGTCGCCAGGACCGAGCGCGCCGCGTCGGCGTAGGGGACGTGGCGGTCCGACGGCGCGAGGGGGGCATAGAGGTCGTAGCGGCGCAGACGGTCCAGCCCGAGCCAGCCGGCCTTGAGGCGGAAGTAGCGCTGGAAGAGATGCGCGTTCTCGCGCGTCGTCTCGAGCAGCGCGTCGACGGCCGCGTCGGGCACGTCGTTGTCCGCGTTGCGCACGGCGATGGGGGAGGAGTAGCCGCGCAGGACCAGGCTCTCGTCGTGCCAGTCGCGGACCCGGTTGATGTAGATCTGGCCGAGCACCGTCGCCTCGTCGGCGTAGACCCGGTACAGCTCCTGGTAGGCGGCGGACCGCAGGTCGGCGCGCGGCGAGAAGGCATAGCCCATGAGCCCGTCGCGGGTCAGCTTTTCGGTCGTGCCATCCACCTCCAGCGTGAACTCCAGCCGGTTGGTGAGCATCGAGTAGAGCGTCAGGATCGCGCCGATACCGTTGTCGTCCTTGACGTTGATGATCTGCTCGGACTTCTCGTCCAGGGTGAAGGGCTTGAAGCGGCGCCCGTCGGCCAGGTAGTGGCGGAAGTCCTGGAACGCCGGATCCTGCGGCATGAGAGCCGCGGCTTCCTCGTCCGACAGGCTCCGCCACCAGAGCGTGAAAAAGAGAATGCGGTTGGAGGCGGCGGTGTTCGCCTGCTGCACCCGGTTGCGGAACGCGATGGCCTCCTGGTTGCGCGTGTCGGAGTAGAACCAGAGGGAGGCGTAGCCCGAGAGCGCGTGCGTCAGCTCGATGATCTGCTCGTAGTGGCGCAGCGTCTCCAGGAACTCTCCGGGGTCCATGTCGGGCCGCAGGGCCTCGCGGCGCGCCTCGAACGCGGCAACGGAGGTCTCGATCTCGGCGAGCCGCTGGGCGATCACCGCATCGCTCGGCTCCGGCAGAAGCTCGGAAAGATCCCAACCGCCGAGCTCGTAGGTGGTGCTTTGTTCCGTGAGTACTGTCATGTCCGTCTTCGTTCCACAGAGGGAGTTGAGGGTCGCGCGGAAGGCCGGCGGCGCCGCCGGCCTTCCAGTCAGCTCATTTTAGCCGAGGTGCCGGGACGATCACCGCCGCGACGGATTTCGTCCGTGCGAGCTCGTTGAACGCCGGGAGGTCCTTCTCCCAGATGCCGCGGAGCTTCGCCAGCTCGGCGTCGATCGCCGCCGTCAGCCGGTTCTTGATCGCCACCTGCTGGTCGGTGGGGCGGTAATCGCCGCGGCCCGCCGACGCGGCGAGCGCGTTGAGCTTGTCGTTGAGCCGGATGGGGAAGTTGAGCGGGTCCTGCGGGCTGCGGTTCTTGGTCTGGTACAAGGCCTCCTCGACGGTGGTCATCTTCTTGTCGAGCTCCTTGGCCGCATCCAGCAGGTCGTCGCTGCCATCCTGATCCTCCAGCCGCTCGCGCAAGCCGTCGAGCTGCGCGCGCACCTCGCGGATGCGGCGGATGGCGTCGTGGGCCTCGTTCAGCTTGTCGCGGATCTCCAGGAGGAACGTGCTCTGCGCCTCCAGGTCGGCGGGCGTCACCTTCGACCGCGGATCGGCCAGGACGCGGACCGGCGCGGTCTTCACCGTGTCGGCCTTTTCCCCGTCCCTCAAGGTGAGCCGGACCTGGTAGTCGCCGGGGAGGACCGTGGGCTGGGGCGGGTTGCCGCTCCACATGATCAGGCCGGGGAACGAGACGCCCTGCTTGGAGCGCAGATCCCAGACGAAGCGGTTGAGCCCCTTCTGGATGGTCGGCTTCTGCGTCTCCTCGTCATCCTCTTTCTTCTTCTTCCGCGCCTCCTGCTTCTCCTTTTCCCGCTTCGCCGGGTCCTTCTCCGGGTTGCCGACCTCGGGCTTCTGCGCCGGGTCCTGCGGCGCCTCGGCCTTCTCCTTGTCCTCGTCGGCCTCAGCCTTGTCGCGGGCGGCTTCCTCGTCGGCTTTCCCCTCGAACGTGCGGAGCACGGTGCCGGCCTGGTCGAGGATCTCGATCCGGGCGGTCTGGCCGGGACGGACGTCGGGGAGCCAATAGTAGATCGCCGCGCCGCCCGGCGGGTTCTCCCCCTGGCCGCGCGGCGGCGGGCCGTCCCCGTCGAAGGAGGCGGTGGTGATGCGATAGGCCGGGGCCGGGGTGAAGAGCTGGAGCCCCTTCGAGAAATCGGCGGGCAGCTGGCGCAGCAGGTCCAGGCCGTCGAGCACCCAGAAGCCGCGCCCCTGGGTGGCGGCGACCAGGTCCCCCTGTTTGACCGTCAGGTCGGTGATCGGGACGATCGGCAGGTTGAGCTGCAGCGGCTCCCACCGGCCGCCGTCATCCCAGGAGACGTACATCCCCTCTTCGGTGCCGGCGAAGAGCAGGCCGCGCCGCTCGGGGTCGGCGCGGACGACGCGGGTGAAGTGCCGCGGGTCGATCCCGTTCGTGATGCGGGTCCAGGTCGCGCCGTAGTCCGTGGTCTTGTAGAGGTAAGGCTTCAGGTCGTCCAGCTTGTAGCGGGTCGCCGCCACGTAGAGGCCGCCCTTGTCGTAGGGGCTCGCCTCGATGCTGTTGAGGAGCGCCCACTCCGGGAGGTCCGGCGGCGTGACGTTCTTCCAGCTCTTGCCGTTGTCCCGCGTGACGTGGAGGAGCCCGTCGTCCGAGCCGGTCCAGATCACCCCGCGTTCCAGCGGCGATTCGGCCACCGCGAAGATCGTGCAGTAGTACTCGACGCTGGTGTTGTCCTTGGTGATGGGGCCGCCGGACGGTCCCAGCTTGCTCTTGTCGTTCCTCGTCAGGTCCGGGGAGATGGTCTCCCAGCTCTGCCCCTCGTTGGTCGACCGGAAGAGCCGGTTGCCCGCGGCGTAGAGGGTGTTCCCGTCGTGCGGCGAGAAGAGGATCGGGAAGTTCCATTGGAAGCGGGTCTCGAGCTCGGCGGCGCCCCAACCCATGGGGTCGTCCGGCCAGGGGTTGACGTCCCGGGCTTCCTGGGTGCGATGGTCCAACCGGTTGACGAAGCCGCCGTACGAGCCGCCGTAGACGACCTCGGCATCGTCCGGATCGGCCACGATGTGCCCGCTCTCGCCGCCGGCGGTGATCTGCCAGTCGTTGAACCCGATCCCCGAGCCGCCGGTCGAGCGGCTGGAGATGCGCACGGCCGAGTTGTCCTGCTGCGCGCCGAGGATGCGGTAGGGGAAGCTGTTGTCCGTGCTGACCCGGTAGAGCTGCGCGGTCGGCTGGTTGTTCTGGGGCGTCCAGGTGGCGCCGCCGTCGACCGAGACGTTCACGCCGCCGTCGTTGGCCTCGATCATGCGCCGCGGATCTTCGGGCGCGATCCAAAGGTCGTGGTTGTCGCCGTGCGGCGTGCGGATCGTCGAGAACGTGCGTCCGCCGTCCTTGGAGCGGTGGAACTGGACGTTGACGACGTAGACGACCTCCTCGTCCTGGGGATCGGCGTAGATCCGCGTGTAATACCAGGCGCGCTGGCGCAGCGAGCGGTCCTCGTTGGTGCGGGTCCAGGTGGCGCCGCCGTCCTTCGAGCGGAAGACGCCGCCGTCCTCGGCCTCGACGATCGAATAGACGTTGTCGGGGTTGCTCGGCGAGACGGCGACGCCGCTGATGCCGAGGGTTCCCTTGGGCAGGCCGGGATTGCGCGTCAGCTCGGTCCAGCTGTCGCCGCCGTCGATGCTCTTCCAGAGGCTCGACCCCGCGCCGCCGCTCTCCAGGCTGTACGGCGTGCGCCGCACGCGCCAGAACGAGGCATACAGGATGCGCGGATTGGTCGGGTCCATCGCGAGATCGACCGCGCCCGCGTCGCGGTTGACGAAGTGGATGCGCTCCCAGGCGGCGCCGCCGTTCTTCGAGCGGTAGATGCCGCGCATGTCGTTCGGGCCGAAGAGGTGGCCGAGGACCGCGGCATAGACCAGATCCGGATTCTTCGGATGGATGCGGATGCGTGGGATGTGCCGCGAATCCTCCAGGCCGGCGTGCTTCCAGGTGCGGCCGGCGTCGGTCGACTTCCACAGACCGGTGCCCTGCGACACGTTGCCGCGCACCGTCTCTTCGCCGCCGCCCGCGTAGATCACGTTCGGATCCCAGGAGGAGACCGCGACGGCGCCGATCGAGCCGCCGAAGAAGCCGTCGGAGACGCTCTTCCAGGTGCCGCCCCCGTCCGTCGTCTTCCAGACGCCGCCGCCGGTTCCGCCGAAGTAGTAGGTGTTCGGATCGCCCGGGATGCCGGTCACCGCCGCGGACCGGCCGCCGCGATAGGGACCGACCTCGCGCCAGCGGTACGCCTTCCAGAGCTCGGCATCGAGCCGGGTTGCAGGGTCGCCAGAGGCGCGCTCCGTCTTTTTCGCCGCCGGAGCAGCCGCGAGATCCGCGGCTCCAGACAGCGCGACGAGCAGCGCGAGAAGAAACGCCAATCTGCGCGAAAGGATCATGAAAGCTCCATCGAAAGTTGAACAGAAACGCGAACGGCCTGCCGGAGCAGGCCGCCACGCAGGACCCCTCACGCCCTCACGGAGGCCTAGTGATAGTCCTTGACGTCAAGCTTCTCCAGGGGCAGGCCGAAGGGATAGAACAGATTGAACACCGGCTGCTCGATGATCTCGGCAAAGTGGAGGAGAAGGGGGCCGTACTCCTCGATCCCGGACTGGCCGGCCTCGATCTGCTCGTACTCTTCCTTGGAAATCTCCATCTGCTCGGCCATCTGCTCGACCGTTTTCTGCCGCCGCTCGCGATGCTTGCGGATCAGCTCGCCGGCCTGCCCAGCCTTGGTGTCCGCCGACTTGCCGCTCTCGGCCAGCAGGCGGGACGTTGGGGTCTCGAGCTTGATGGCGATCTTGGCGAGCAGGGGACCCCACTTCTCGGCGGGAGAGCTCCCTTCTTCCAGCTCACCGTATTTCTCCGGCGATATTCCCAACCGGGAGGCGGTCTCTTCGGGCGAGAGTTTTTTCCGCTCCCTTTCCTTCTGTAGGACTTCTCCGAGTTTCACGGTCTCCTCCTTGTTTCGTAGTTACGGCCCGCGGCGCGGAAAAGCGGAGGCCTTCAAGGCGGACCCGGGGCCGAGACGCCTGCCAATGGTCCGGGGATGCTAGCACAGCGCGCGGGATCGCTCTAGCGGCTTCGAGCCGGCAGGGGGAGTGTCACACCTTCCTGGCTTGGGGTACTGTGTTGTACAGAATGAGCTTCTTCGAGCCAGCCCTTCATGGAATCCTGTCAGCGGTCGGCCGGACGCCTCTCGTTGCGTTACGGCAGATCTATCCGGAGATCTCGTTTCAGCTGTATGCCAAGCTGGAAGCTCTCAACCCGGGCGGGAGCATCAAGGACCGCCCGGCGCGCGAGATTCTGCAGGAGGCGCTCCGTCGCGGGGAGGTCCACCGCGGCACGGTCGTGATCGAGTCGAGCTCCGGCAACATGGGGATCGGCCTGGCGCAGGCCTGCGCCTACTATGGTCTGCGCTTCATCTGCGTCGTGGACGTCAAGACCTCGCGGCAGAACCGCGAGATCCTGGAGATCTACGGAGCCGAGATCGACTGCGTCGAGGAGCCGGACCCGGAGACGGGGGAGCTTCTGCCGGCGCGCTTGCGTCGCGTCCGGGAGCTCATGGCGGCGCACGGCGACGCGTTCTGGCCCAACCAGTACGCCAATGAACAGAACGCCGGCGCGCATTTCCGCACCACGATGCAGGAAGTCGCGACGGCGCTCGACCACAAGCTCGATTTCCTTCTCTGCGCCGCGAGCACGTGCGGAACCGTGCGGGGCTGCGGGGAGTACGTCCGCGAGCATGGGATGTCGACACGGGTGATCGCGGTCGACTCGGTGGGCAGTCTCATCTTTTCGGATCAGAAGGGTCCGCGCTATCTTCCAGGGATGGGAGCTGGGCTGCGCCCGCCTCTCTGCGATCTGCGGTTTATCGATGAGCACGTTCTGGTCTCCGATCTCGAGTGCATCCTCGCCTGCCGGCGTCTGGTCCGTAGCGAGGGGATTCTCGCCGGAGCCTCGTCCGGAGGGCTGATCGCCGCCGTGGGCAAGATCCGGGACCGGATTCCAGAAGGCTCCACCTGCGCCGTCGTCCTGCCCGACCGGGGCGAGCGTTATGTCGATACGGTCTACTCCGATGCCTGGGTCCGGGATCACTTCGGCGACGTCCCCGATCTCTGGCCGGAGACGAAGGGAAGCTTGTAGATGAAGCCCAGCGATATCCTGATTCTTCGCGGCGCCGAGGTGGAAGCGCTGCTGGCGGGCCGGGAGCTCGAGCTGATGGAAGTGGTGGGCCGGGCTTATCTCGCCCATGGCCGCGGCGAGAGCTCGCTGCCGCACTCCACCTTCCTCCGTTTTCCCAACGACGACTTGAACCGCATCATCGCCCTGCCGGCCTACCTGGGAGACGGTTTCGGTGTGGCCGGCATGAAGTGGATCGCCTCGTTCCCGGGCAACGTGCGGAAGGGGTTCGCCCGCGCCTCCGCGGTGCTGATCCTGAACAGCGCCACCACCGGCCTGCCCGAGGCGATCCTCGAAAGCTCCCTGATCAGCGCCCGCCGGACCGCCGCGAGCGCGGCTCTCGCCGCCCGCGAGCTGCGCCACGGCCGCGCGACCCCGTCCGCCGGTCTGATCGGCACGGGCGTGATCAATTTCGAGACCGCCCGTTTCCTCATCCGCGCCCTGCCCGACCTGGCCCGGTTCGTGGTCTACGACCTGGACGCCGAGCGCGCGGGATCGTTCGCGGCGAGCCTCTCCGAAATACTGCGCAGCGTCCGCGACGTCGAGGTCCGGGTGGCCGACGATCCGCGCGAGATCCTCCGCGAGCACCCGGTGATCGCCTACGCCACGACGGCGGTCAAGCCGCACGTGTCCGATCTGTCGGACTGCCCGCCCGGCGCGACGATCCTCCACACGTCGCTGCGCGACCTCGCGCCCGAGGTGATCCTCGCCCACGACAACGTGGTGGACGACGTGGATCACGTGCTGCGGGCGCAGACGTCGGTCCATCTGGCCGAGCAACAGGCGGGGCACCGCGACTTCATCCGGTGCACCCTGGCCGACGTCCTCGCGGGGACCGCGCCGCCGAAGCGCGACGAGAGCCTGCTGACCATCTTCAGCCCCTTCGGCCTGGGAGTGCTCGATCTCGCGGTCGGTCAGCTCGCGCGGGAGCGGGCCCTGGAGACGGGCCACGGGACGGTGATCGAGGGGTTCTTGTAGGTGTAGAGCCGGCCTTATCTCTTCCGTGCCGTCGACAAGTTCTTCAGCGCGTCGATCGGCCGGCGGTCGGGGCTCATCAGCTTGATCGCGCGGCGGAAGTAATTCTCGGCGTCCTCGTAGAAGCCGGTCTCCCGGCTGATCTCGCCGGCGTAATAGGCGGCCAGGCCGCAGCTCGGATCGCGCCGCAGGGTCTCTTGCAGGTCCTTGATCGACTGGTTGGCGAAGCCCGAGGAGAGGAGGAACCGGCAGTACGCCATCTCGGCCGCGTACAGGCCGTTCTGCGGGTCGCAGTCGGCGGCGAACTCCAGCAACACGACCGCGTCCTTGTACTTGCCCTGCTCCATGAGGGCCCGTCCCTTCTTGAACTGGGCCTCGGAGTCGAGCAGGTCGGTCTTGATCCCCCCGAAGGCGGTCGGCTTCTTCGCCTGCTCCTCGCGCAGCGTGCGGCGCCGGAAGAGGAGCGTGTTGCGCTGCTCGGTGTCGGAGAGCTCGGCGAAAGCGCGGGCGCCGGCCAGGAAGAGGTCGCGCGCCCGGTCCTCCAGCGTTTTCAGGTCGGGATGATCCAGCGTCCAGGGCGCGAAGCGGCGGGAGAGCTCCAGGAACCTCTCCTCGATGGCGCCGGGCGTCGCCGTCTCGGGCAGGCCGAGCAGGTCGAACGCGTCCTGCCGGCGATAGGTGAGGAACGCCTGCATGATCTCGTTGCGCCGCCGTTCGACGTCGGACGCCGAGAGCTGGGGCGCGGCAGGAGCCGCCGGAGCGGGAGCCGCGGCCGGCGGCGGTGCGGCCGGTGTCGGAGTCGCGGGAGCCGGCGCCGCGGGAGCCGCTGCGGGCACAGTGAGGCGGAAGCTCCCTGTCGCCGAGAGCGACGGCGGCATCGCATCCTTGGGCAGGGTGTCCGCGGGGACGACCACGCCGAGAATCGACAGCGCATAGAGGAGGCGGGTGATCTCGTCGACCGGCAACCCGGTGCTCTCCGCGAGCTCGCCCATGCGGCGGCCGGGCCGGATCGCCTCGGTGAGCTGCGCCTGCCGCTGGCTCAACCGGATGTCCTCCAGGGGGAAGAACGGCGCCGGGTGCAGGGCGAGCTTCTTGCCCACCAGAGCGGCGACCGCCATGTCCACCTCGTCCTGCGGCACGAGCTTGGTCACGCCGGTGAGGATCAGCTGCGGCACCTTGACCTTGAGCGACATCTCGTTGCGCAGCTCGTCCGTGGCGACGCGAAACTCCCCCTCGCGCCAGGTGAACATGTCGAGGAGCTTCTTGGCCAGGTTCTGCTGCAGGATCTTGAACAGCTCGACCGCGTTGACGAGACCGCTCTCGAGCAGGATCTCGCCGAGCGGAACCCCGCGCGACGCCGACCGGGCGAGGCCGGCGGTGAAGTCCTCCTCGCTCAGCTTCCCCTCGAGGACCATGTAGCGGCCGAGGGTCTCATGGACGAGGTTCGAGCGGCAGTCGACCGGCAATCCCTCTTCCAGGACGATCTTCTTCCAGACCTGCCGGCGCCGGATCTCCAGCACCGTGGTCTTCTTCTGGATGGAGAGGGCGCAGAGCAGCGGCGAGAAGGGGATCTCCTGAAGGCTCCCCTCGCGCCGGCTGGCAATGTCCGCGAGCTGCTGGGGCGTCGGGATCACCGGAACCTCGCTGATCGAATGACCGAAAAGAAACGTTGTTGCGAGGGTATCCGGAGCGCGGGGGCGTGTCAATGAAGGATGCCGGAGCGTTATACAGTAGACCTCATGGACTTCCTCTTCGACGGCCCCGACGACGCTCCCCGCGTGGTGCTGGCCCACGGTGCCGGCGCCCCGATGGATTCCCCGTCCCTGGAGACGCTGGCGAAAGGGCTGGCCGCCGAAGGGCTGCGCGTCGCCCGCTTCGAGTTTCCCTACATGCGGGCCCGGCGCACCGAGGGACGCAAGCGGCCGCCCGACCGCGAGCCGGTCCTCCTCGACACCTGGCGCGAAGCCGTCGCCGAGCTCGGCGGGGGCGGATCGCTGGTGATCGGCGGCAAATCGATGGGCGGCCGGATGGCCAGCCGGATCGCCGACGAGGCCGGCGCGCGCGGGCTCGTCTGCCTTGGCTACCCCTTTCATCCCCCCGGCAAGCCCGAGCGGACGCGCACCGCCCATCTGGAGCACCTGCGCACGCCGACCCTGATCGTGCAAGGGACTCGCGACCCCTTCGGAACCCCCGAGGACGTCGCCGCCTACTCGCTGTCGCCGGCCATCCGCATCGTCTGGATCGAGGACGGCGACCACTCGTTCGTGCCGCGGGCCGCATCCGGGCGGACCGAGCGGCAGAACCTACGCGAGGCGGTGGAGGCCGTGACGGGGTTCGTAAAATCCCTTGTCCCCTGAAATCAAATGACGGGTCAGCTTGCGGCGCTCGGAGCCGCCGCCCTGTGGGCCTGCACCGCGCTCGCCATCGAAGGCGCGGCGCGCCGCATCGGCTCGCTGACCGTCAACCTCATCCGCCTGGTCTTCGCCTTCGGTTTCCTCTGCCTGGCGGGCTGGCTCTTCCGCGGGCACCCCCTGCCGCTCGACGCCACGCGCCACGCCTGGATCTGGCTGAGCGTCTCGGGGCTGGTCGGCTTCACCTTCGGGGACCTCTGTCTCTACCGCGCCTATCTGCTCCTCGGCCCCCGGCTCTCGACGCTCATGATGTCGCTGGTGCCGCCGCTCACCGCCCTCGCCGGCTGGCTCTCCCTGGGCGAGACGCTGACGCCCCGCGACGTCCTGGGCATGACGCTGACGGTCGGCGGCGTCGCCTGGGCCGTCCTGGAGCGGGCGAAGCCGGCGGGGGAGGGCAGGCCGGCCGGGCACGTCACGCCCGCCGGGATCGCCCTGGGGTTCGGCGGCGCGCTCGGCCAGGCGGTCGGGCTGATCCTCAGCAAGATCGGCATGGGCACCTACCACGCCGTGGCCGCCACGCAGGTGCGGGTGCTCGCGGGGATCACCGGCTATACGCTCCTCTTCTTCGCCCTCCGCTGGTGGCCGAACGTCCGCCGGGGCGTGCGCGACCGCACAGCCCTGGGGTACGCGGCGCTGGGAGCCTTCTTCGGCCCCTTCGTCGCGGTGACCCTCTCGCTGATCGCGATCCGCGCCACGGTGGCGGGCGTGGCCGCCAGCATCATGGCGCTGACCCCGGTGCTGATCATCCCGCTGGTCGTCCTGCTGCGCGGCGAGCGGGTGGGGATCGGCGGCCTGGCGGGCGCGGTGGTGGCGGTGTCGGGTGTGGCGCTGCTGTTTTTGTGAGCTCCACCACCGCCGTCCGCCGCCCCAAAATCTCGATCTCCCGAATCTCCGCCCCCGCGACCCGCCGCTCCGAGAGAAGCGGCGCCGCGGAAACCTGGCCGCGCACGGCCCGCTCCTGCTCCGGCTCGACGAGGATCAGATCGGGAGTGTCCAGCAGGAACGGCAGATAGAAATCGGCCGGATCGTTCCCCGGGAAGAGGACTACGACCGCGCTGGTCTCCGGCAGGCCGCGGCGGATCTCCCGGGCCCGGGCCAGCGCCGGGCGGAGCGCCGGGTCCGCCGGTCGTGAGGGTTGCCCGACCCGTCCATCCCACCGCCTGCGGAGCGCACCGTCCAGGGGAGTGACCAGCAGCCACGAGCCAGGAGCGTCCGGCAGGCGGGTCCGGAAGACCGCATAGTCGGGCTCGATGACCCCCGCCCGCTCGATCTCCAGATACGCCGCCCAGGGCTCCAGCCAGGCGGCGGGGACGAATTTGACCCGCTTGAAGAGCGCATTGCTCAACCGGGAGAGCGTACGGTGGCGCCCGCCGCCGTCCGACGCCGCCTCGTACAGGAAGAGTGCGGTGTGATCGGCCACCACCTGGGCGGGATCGAGCCGCTCCGGGCGCGGCGCGGCCGCCCAGGCCTTGCGGGCACGCCACGCCCGGCCCAAGTTGATGAAGCCGAGGAGGTCTTCCGGCGGGAACGTTTCGACCGTGATCCCGGACGGCTCCAGCACCGGGCTCCCGGACGGCCGGGCGGTCAACGCCGCGTGCAGGTAGACCGGCGGCACGGGCCAGAGGCCGATCCAGGAGGGATCGTTCCCTTCACCCGGGAACGGCAGCGCGGACCCGGCGATCAGTAGGCCCGCAGCCGTGGCGAACGCTGGTTTCGCCCGCAAACGGCCCAGACCGTCGGCGATGAACAGTCCCGCCGGCCAGACCAGATAGACCAGGAAGCGTTTGGCGTCGAAGCCGTAGAACACGACGAAGAAGAGCGCCAGGACCGCGAAGAGCGTCAGCCAGAAAAACCGGTCGTCGTCGCGCCGCGCGGCCCGCAGCCCCAGCGCCAGGCCCGCCCCAAGGAGGAGCACACCCGGAAGGCCGAGCAGAGAGACGAGGCTGTAGAGATAGAAGAAGACCGAGTCGGGGTCCGGATCGATCAGATCCCACTGCCGCGCCGCGATGTGCCCTACCGAGCCGAACACCTCGAGACGGAGGACGATCCAGAGCGCCTGGAGAGCGATGAACAGGAGAGCGCCCACCCAAAGCCTGCCGGAGCGCAAGTCTCCCCGGCGGTGGAGAAGGACAGTCAACGCCGCCGGCACCGCGGCCAGCAAACCGGCCGCCTGGGTCAGGGCGCTCAAACCTCCGAGGAGCCCACTCGCCGGATAGCGATTCGAGCCCTCACCCCCGGCCCCTCTCCCAGGAGAGGGGAGGCGCAGCACGAAGGAACGGCCGGCGAGAAAGAGCAGGCACGAGGCCGGGACGTCGGCCATCACCTGGAGAGACATGCCGTGCAGCGAGTGGCTCAGCAGGAGCGCCAGGGAAACCGCGAAAGCGGCGCGGCGCGCTCCCCGCCGGGCGGCTAGCCCATAGAAGGCGAGGACCGTCGCGTGGAAGAGGACCTGGAGCGCGACCGGGAGCCACGGCAGCGCGCCGAGGCGGTCGAGGAGAGCGATGGCCAGCGGCAGCAGCGGCGAACGGCCGGGATCGCGCACGTCGTGCCCCGCGAGGCGCAGGCCGGCCGCGATCCACTCCGGGGAGTCGCCGTCGACGAACGGATAGTCCAGGTTGAGGTCGGGATAGACCAGCGCCGGGGCGAGCAGCCCCAGATGGAGGAGGCAGAGGCCGAGGAGGACCAGGCCAAGGCGGTCACGGCGGAACGGGAGGAGCTCCGGGAAGGTCGGCATCGCGCTTGCTTGAAAGGAAGGTATGGACGTCGAGCCCCTCAGGCCTATTGTGTCCGCCGCGGCCCCTCCGAGGGCCTCTCTGCCTGTTCCGCAACGTCCCGGCTGGCGGACGGCCGACATTCTACGCGCCGCCGCGCTGGTGATGGGGCTGTGGCTCGCCCTGCGGCTCCTCTGGGTGGCCTATCCGCTGCTGTTCACCGCATTCCTCGGCATCCTTTTCGGGCTCGTGGTCGCCCGTGGCGCCGACCAACTGCAGCGCTTCCGCATCCCGCGCGGCCTCGGGTCGGCGATCATCGTCCTCGGCTTCGTGGGGCTTCTGGTCGGGCTCGGCTTCTGGATGGGGCCGACCCTGCGTGAGCAGCTCGCGGAGATGCGCACCGCCGTGCCGCAGGCGATCGACAAGCTCGAAGGCTGGCTCGGCCGTCACCAGGACGGGTTGATCGGCCAGATGCTGCCGATGGAGCCTGATCGCCCGGCTGCCCCGTCCGCCGGGGCTCCGGTGCCGCCGGCGGGCCAACTCGCGAACCTGCCCGACACCCTCTCGGGCCAGCTCGGAGCCGTCTCGCGGTATCTCTTCTCCTTCCTTTCGTCGACGGTGGCGGTGCTGACCGGGATCCTGCTTATCCTGTTCACGGCCCTCTACTTCGGCGCCGCTCCGGACCTCTACTACAGGGGCGTCCTGCACCTGATCCCACGGCACGTCCGGCCGCGCGGCGCGCAGGTGCTCGAGGCGATCGGGATGACTCTGCGCAACTGGCTGCGCGCCCAGCTCCTCGCCATGGCGGTCATCGGCGTGGTCACCGCCCTGGGGCTCTGGGCGTTGGACGTCAAGGCGGCGTTCGCCCTCGGCCTGATCGCCGGGCTGCTGGAGTTCATCCCTCTGCTGGGGCCTTTTCTGAGCGCCATCCCCGCCGTGGCCATGGCATTTCTCGACTCGCCGCAGAAGGCCCTCTTCGTGGTCCTCCTCTACGTCGGCATCCAGTTCCTGGAGAACCATCTCCTGATCCCCATGATCATGCAGGAAGGGGTCGACCTGCCGCCGATCCTCACCCTGATCGGCCTGGCCCTGATGAGCGTCGTCTTCGGCTTCCTGGGAACGCTGGTCGCCGTCCCCCTGCTCGCCGCGATCATGACCGCGGTCAAGCTGCTCTATGTGGAAGATGTCGTGGGAGATCAGGTGAAAACGGTTCTGGATACCTGAGCGGTTCCGGTTCCCCCTCTCCCGGGCGGGTGTGAG
>Ga0126309_10000038_pt1 | contig 42804 bp, 19 predicted proteins | sample Plot56_FD_92541 | JGI IMG/M metagenome (GOLD analysis project Ga0126309, IMG submission 92541) | Serpentine soil microbial communities from UC McLaughlin Reserve, CA, USA - Plot56 | ecosystem: Environmental > Terrestrial > Soil > Grasslands | place: USA: UC McLaughlin Reserve, Lake County...
AGCGCCTGGACAATGTCGTCTACAGCCTCGGGTTCGGCTCATCCCGGGCCCAGGCGCGTCAGTTCGTCCGTCACGGCCATGTGCTGGTGGACGGGCGCAAGATCACGATCCCGTCGTACCAGGTGAAGGCCGGTCAGGCCCTCACCGTCAGAGAAGCGAGCCGGAAGAACCCATTCATCCGGTCGAGCGTCGAGACGGCCCGCGGCCGCGGGGTTCCCGAGTGGCTCGAGCTGGACGCCGAGAACGTCAGCGGCAAGGTGCTCCGTCTACCCACCCGCGAAGACATCAAGCTCCCGATCCAGGAGCAGCTGATCGTCGAGCTCTACAGCCGCTGATCGGCACGGACGGGGAAGGAGTCTCTATGCTTTGGAAAGGTTTTCAACGCCCCAAGCGTCTCGAGATCGACCAGGAGTCGCTCACGCCGACGTACGGGCGGTTCATCGCGCAGCCCTTCGAGCGTGGCTTCGCCACGACGATCGGCAATGCCCTGCGGCGCTGTCTGCTCTCGTCCATCGAGGGCGCGGCGATCACCGCGATCCATATCGAGGGGGTCCTCCACGAGTTCTCTTCGATCCCCGGTGTGCAGGAGGACGTCACCGACATCATCCTCAACCTGAAGCAGGTGCCGCTGCGTCTGCACAGCGAGGATGCCAAGGTGATGTCGATCGACTTCGAGGGCACCGGCAAGGTGACGGCGGAGCAGATGAGCGAGGATGCGCAGATCGAGATCGTCGATCCGTCGATCCACATCGCCACCGTCAACGAGGAGGGCCGGCTCAAGCTGCAGGCCCAGGTCAAGCGCGGCCGCGGCTACGTCTCGGCCGACCGCAACTTCGACGAGTCCATGGGGATCGGCTGGATCCCGGTGGATTCGGCGCACAGCCCGGTGCGGCGGGTGAACTATCGGGTCGAGGCCGCGCGTCTCGGCCAGACGACCGACTACGAGCGTCTCATCCTCGAAGTCTGGACGAACGGCACGGTGAGCCCTGAGGAGGCGGTCTCCCTCGCGGCGATGCTTCTCAAGGACCACCTCGGCATCTTCATCCAGAGCGAGGAGAGCCTGCGTCACGACGGCAGCGAGCTCGGCCGCGAAGAGCTGGCCGGTCTCGACGCGCTGCTCGCCAAGAACATCGACGAGCTCGACCTGTCGGTCCGCTCGGCCAACTCGCTCAAGAACGCCAACATCCACACCCTCCGCGACCTGGTGCGCCGTACCGAGAAGGACATGCTGGAGACCAAGAACTTCGGCAAGAAGTCCCTCGAAGAGGTGCAGGAGGTCCTGGACAAGCTGGGTCTCTCCCTCGGCATGGAAGTGCCGGACCGGCCCAGCGGTGGTGTCGGGGCTTCGGCCTAAGGAGAGGAGATCATGCGTCACGCCGTCAGAGGGAGAAGGCTGGGTCGGACCAGCTCTCATCGCGAGGCCCTGTTCCGCAACCAGCTCCAGTCGCTCGTGGTCTCGGAGCGCATCGTCACGACGCTCCCGAAAGCCAAGGAGCTGCGGCCGATCGCCGAGAAGGTGATCACCCGTGGCAAGCACGGCTCTCTGCACGATCGCCGCTGGGTGCTGCGTTGGGTGTTGAACCGGGACCTCGTCAAGAAGGTCTTCGACGACATCGCCCCGCGCTTCGCGGACCGTCCGGGTGGCTACCTGCGGATCGTCAAGCTGGGCCCGCGTCAGGGTGACGGGGCCGAGATGGCGGTCCTGGAGCTGGTCGAGCGCGAGTCGGTCGCGGCCGCTTCGGCCGAGCCGGCGAAGGAGGCCAAGGCCCCCAAGAAGGACAAGCCCAAGAAGGAGGCCAAGGAGCCGAAGAAGGCTGCGGCCCCCAAGAAGGACAAGGGCGGCGCTCCCCGGGAGCACAAGACCAAGGAGGGCGGTCAGAAGACCCGCACTCCGCGGAAAGCCGGCTAGACCTTCAATTCAAGTTATCTGGCAGTTCCGAACGGCCGGCCTTGGCGCCGGCCGTTCGTCTTTTAGGTAGAGTCTTCTTGTGACCGATCCCTCCCCTCCGACCTGGCGCGCCCGTCTCGGCCGCAATGTCCTCGCCCTCGCGGCGGTGAGCTTCCTCACCGACGTGTCGAGCGATATGACCTATCCGCTCCTCCCGCTCTTCCTGGCGACCACGCTGGGCGCGAGCGCCACGGCGGTCGGGGCGATCGAGGGAGCGGCGGAGACGGCGGCAGCGCTGCTCAAGCTGTTCAGCGGCTGGCTGTCGGACCGGGTCCCTCGCCGCAAACCGCTGGTCCTCGCCGGCTATGGGATCGCCTCCCTCATCCGGCCCCTGATCGGCCTCGCCCAGTCGGTCGCCCAGGTGTTGGCCATCCGCGTCACGGACCGGATCGGGAAGGGGATCCGCGGAGCTCCGCGGGATGCCCTGATCGCCGATTCGGTCGATCCGGCGATCCGCGGGCGCGCCTTCGGCTTCCACCGCGCGGCCGACCATGCCGGAGCGGTCGTCGGTCCGCTGCTCGCCTTCGCGCTGCTCCGCTGGGCAGGTCTGGAGGTCCGCCAGATCTTCCTGCTGACCGCGATTCCCGGAGCGCTCGCCGTGGCCGCGCTCCTCTTCGGCGTCCGCGAGGTGCCGCGGGAGACCGCGCAGACCGCGCAGGACACTCGGAAGCTCGACCTGCGGGCACCACTCGGCAAGCGCTTCTGGACCTTTCTGGCCGTCCTCCTGGTCTTCACGCTCGGCAACTCGACGGACGCCTTCCTCCTGCTGCGGGCGCGGGATCTCGGGATCGACGCGGCGCTGATCCCGATCCTCTGGGCATTGCTGCACGTGGTGAAGTCGCTCTCCAGCACCCCGGGCGGAGCCCTCTCGGACCGCATCGGCCGCAAGCCACTCCTGATCTCCGGCTGGATCCTCTACGCCGCGGTCTACTTCGCCCTCGCCCGGGCCGACGCCGCCTGGCAGGTGTGGGCGCTCTTCGCGGTGTACGGCATCTATTTCGGCCTGACCGAGGGGGTGGAGAAGGCGCTGGTGGCCGACCTGGTTCCGGCCGACCGCCGCGGCTCGGCGTTCGGCTGGTACAACCTGGCGCTGGGCATCGGGGCGCTGCCGGCCTCGCTGATTTTCGGGGCGATCTGGGACCGTGCGGGAGCGCCCGTGGCCTTCGGCTTCGGAGCGGCCATGGCGCTCGCCGCGGCGGTCGGCATCACGTTCGTGGCCCCTTCGCGGGAGGCTTGAAATGGAAGATGTTTCAGTGGCATTCCAAATCATGAGCCGTCGGTTCTTCTCCTCGCTCGTGCTGCTCCTCGCTCTGTCTACGTCCGCGACCCCTGGCCTGGCCCAGGCACCCGGTGCTCCCGAGCCGGCCGCCGTCGTGCGGGCCGTCGCGGAATCCCGCCTCGATCCAAAGCAGGCGGTGTCCCTCAAGAAGGTGAAGCTGAACGCCGGCCTCGCGACACTCCACCTGGAAGACGGGGTCCTGGTGCCCTCCGTCGCCGAGGGGATGGGCCCGATCGAGCTGGTTTTCCTGGGCAAGGGGCGCATCGAGATGGAGGCTCCGAACGAGGTCGAAGCCGGCCAGCTCGAGCTGTTCACGGGCGCACCGCGGCTCGCCGAGAGCTTCGAGGACGCCGTCCTCGTGGTCGCCTCGGACGCGGCCGTGACGGCTCTGCTGCGCAAGCCGGCCGCTCAGCTGGATGAGGCGGCGGGCCGGCGGGCGGAAGCCCTCTGGGGAGAGTGGCGGAAGAAGCGGGAGCGGGAGATCTGGAACGTCGACCGGGGCATCCTGCTGGACGCCCTGAAGGACCCGCTGGGCGCCGGGTACTTCGCCGCGTGGTTCCGGGGGGGCGCCCGCGGCGACTTCCTCTACTTCGTCGAGCCGGACGAGCAGGAGCAGGTGACGCTCGGCCGCTTCGTCCCGCTCGACGCCACCGAGAAGGAGAAGCGCCAGATCGAGAAGGAGATCCGGCGCCAGCAGCGCAAAGGGCGGGCCAAGGGACTGGAGGTCGACGATCTCGGATCCTGGGACACCTGGGCGGCGGCGGCGCTGCGGAGCTCCTCCGGCCAGCCTGTCTCCGGGACCCCGGCTTTCGAGCCGGTGAAGTACACGCTGGACATCCGGCTGACCCAGCCGGGTCTGCGTCTCGCCGGCAAGGCACGCATCGATCTCGAGCGGGTGGTGCGTGGCTCACGCGTCGTGGGGCTCTCTCTTCCCAGAGACTTCGAGGTGGCGCGGGTCACCGATGCGGACGGGAAGGATCTGTTCTTCCATCGCGGGGAAGGGGAGCTGACGGTGATCCTGCCGGAGCCTCCGGCCGACGGACATGCCGTGACGCTGATCGTCGACTACGCGGGGAGCCCGATCCTGAAGAGCTGGAATCTCACGAGCCTGCTCGGCACGGAGAGCTGGTACCCCCGTGCGGGTCTCATCGATCGCGCCACCTACGATGCCACCTTCCACTGGCCGAAGGGTTCCGATCTCGTGGCGGGCGGCCGGCGGGTGGATGGCGGGCAGGAGGCGGACGGAGCACGCTGGGAGCGGCGCGTCCTGGACTCCCCGGCGCTGGGGTTCTCCTTCGAGATCGGACATTTCGACGTCGAGACGGCCAAGGCGGGTCACGTCCAGGTGACGTTCGCCTTTGGCACCGGCAGCACTCTGACCAGCCGGGGCGCCCGGGAGGAGGTGATGCGGGCCGTGACCGACTCGCTCACCTATTTCGAGGAGGTCTTCGGCCCCTATCCGCTCGATTGGATGACGGTCACCACCGCCCCCCGGGGCTTCTCGCAGGGGCTCCTCGGTTTCGTCACCATCTCCGATTCCTATCTCGTGGCCGATCTGGGCATGTGGAACCGGTACTTCGGCGTGGAAGACCGCCGGCTGGCGATCGCCCATGAGGTGGCCCACCAGTGGTGGGGCAACCTGGTGGGATGGACGAGCTATCGAGACCAGTGGATCAGCGAGGCCATGGCCGAGTATTCGTCCTCCCTCTATGGCAAGGACCGCCTGAAGGGGGAGCTCTCGGGTGTCGAGTCCATCGAGGGCTGGCAGGCCGAGCTCACCAGCAACCTGGCCAATGGCCGGCCGGTCGAGTCCATCGGCCCGGTGGTCCTGGGCTATCGCCTCAACTCCAGCCTGTCCGGCGATGCGTACCGGCTCATCGTCTACAAGAAGGGGGCTGTCGTTCTGGAGATGCTGGCGCGCCTGCTGGGCGAGGAGAATTTTCCCAAGGTCCTGCGGCAGGTCGTCAAGGCCTCCTCGGGGAAGAACATCTCGACCGAGGACCTCTTCGCGATGGTCGAGCACGTCACCTCGACGGAGCTCGACGACTTCTCCCGGCAGTTCGTCTATGGCACGGGTCTGCCGGAGGTGTTCTACACCTACAAGTTCGAGAAGAACGGAGACGGCTGGGTGGTGAAAGGGCAGGCCCGCCAGGAGACGCCCTTCCACTTTCGCTACAAAGTGGTGCGGACAGACCGCGGGACCTGGGACGTTCCCGGCGAGGCGATCCGGCGGATCGACGTGCAGAAGTCATCTCTGGTGGTGCCCGTGGAGATCGAGGTCTTCGACCCGCGCCAGAACGAGGGGGAGGGAAAGGACGGCGCCAACGAGACCGTCCGGGGGCACGTCCTGCTGAAGGGAGAAGCCACCGATTTCGCGATCGATGTGGAGCACGAGCCCAAGGCCTTCTGGCTGGACCGGAAGGCCCGGGTCTTCGGCCTGTTTCACGACGGGATGAGGAGCCCGAAGAAGGCCGTGTACTCGATGGCGTCGAGGGCGTCCGCGGAGGAGCGAAAGGACGAGGCGGAGAAGCTTTTCGCCCAGGCCCTGGACATGAAAGAGTCTGCCGAGGAGGTCAAAGCAGGCAAGCTGAACGCCCTGTGGGCGGACACCCACTGGGCGGACGTCCAGTGGTCGGACATCCAGCGGACGCGCCGCCTCCTCGACGCCCGGATCGAGGCCTCTCGGGCCTTGCTTCTCATGGATCTGGGCAAGGACGACGAGGCGGATGCGGCGATCGGCCGCGCGCGGCGGGTCGTGCGGGACGACCTCCGGTTGGACCAGTTGCAGGCGCGGCTGGAGGTCCGGCGAGGCCGCTACGAGAAGGCTTACCAACTGCTCCACCGGGGAGACAAGTATGAGCTGCTGGGCGCGCAGGAGTACGCTCTGCTCGCAATTGCCGCCCGGGAGACGGGGCACACGGAGGACTTCGAAAAAGCTTTCAGGAAGGCCAAAGAGAACGGCGTGGATGTGACTTTGCTGACCGCCGCACCGTAGAAAAGCTTCCGAGGAGATGCCCATGCGCCCCAGAGCTGCCTCGATCTGTTCCATCCTGTTCGTCGTTCTGGCCTTCCTCGGCGCGGCGGTGCCTGTCTGGCCGCAGGTGCCCCCGGCCGGCGCGGCCGATCCCGCAGTCCTGCAGAAGGAGATCGCGGCGCTGCGGCTCGATCCGGCCCGGGCCGTGATGCTGAAAAACGTCAAGCTCGCCGCCGGGAGCGGCTTCCTCTACCTGGACGACGGGCTCCTGGTGCCCGCCACGGCCGTCGGCGGGAAGACGGCCGAGATGGTCTTTCTCGGCAAAGGGAGGATCGAGCTCGATCCCCCCGACGAGATCGAAGCCGGCCAGCTCGAGCTGTTCACGGGGTCTCCGCGTCTCGACGAAGAGGTGACCGAGATCGCCCTCGTCCTCAACATGGACGCCGCCGTCGAGGCTCTGCTGCGCCGCCCGAAGGCGACTCCCGACGCGGCGCAGGCACAGCGGGCGGAGGAGGTCTACCGGAGCTGGAAGCAGGGACCGCACCGGAAGTTCCTGGGCGTCGAGAAGGCTCTCCTGCTGGATGCCTTCGGGGACCCGCTGTATCAGGGATATTTCGCCGGCTGGTTCCGCGGCAAAGAGCTGGGGGAGATCCACTATGTGGTCGATCCGTCCGAAGAGGAGCAGGTGACCCTCGGGCAGTTCGTGCCGCTGGAGGCCACGGACAAGGAGAAGCGGAAGATCCTCAAGAGCCTCGCCCGGCAGCAGCGCAGCGGGCGCCTTCTCGGAGTCGGGCTGGAGGACTATGGGGATTGGGACACCTGGGTCTCGGCAGCCCTCAGGAACCGCGAGGGAAAGCCCTTTCGGGGCACCTCCGCGTTCGAGCCGACGAAGTACACGCTGGAGCTGACCGTGGCGGAGAGCTTCGACGTCTCCGGACGCACACGGGTCGAGCTCCAGCCGATCGTCCGGGGAGCGCGCGCGGTGAGCCTCTCCCTGTATGGGGACCTCCGGGTCTCGAAGGTGACGGACGGCTCCGGCCGCGCGCTCTTCTTCACGCAGACGTCGGATGACGTCGCGGTCTTCCTCCCCGGACCGGTGGGGGATGGGGAGAGCGCGACGGTCGTCATCGAGTACGCCGGGAAGCTGATCGACAAGTCGGGCGGCTCCTATGCGCTGGCCAATACCGGCAACTGGTACCCCCGCGTCGGGACCACCGACCGGGCGACCTACGACGCCACCTTCCGCTGGCCGAAGAAGCTGGGCCTCCTGGCCAGCGGCCGGAAGGTCGAGGGCGGGGAGCAGGGGGATCTGCGCTGGGAGCGCCGCGCCCTGGACTTCCCCGCGGCCAGCTTCTCGTTCGAGGTCGGACGCTACAAGATCGAGACCGCCCGCGCCGGGCACGTCCAGGTGACCCTCGCCTTCGATGCGGACGTCAAGCAGATGGGCAAGGAGGCGCGCGACGAGATCGCGAAGTCGGTCACCGACTCCCTGGCTTACTTCGAGGAGCTGTTCGGCCCCTATCCGCTCGACGAGCTGTCGGTGGTGACCGTGCCCCGGGGCTTCTCCCAGGCCTCGCCGGGGATGGTGACGCTCTCCAGCCTGATGATGCTCGACCTTCAGGCGTTCAACCTGTTCTTCGGATTCGAAGACCGCCGGACGGTGATCGCCCACGAGATCGCCCACCAGTGGTGGGGGCACATGGTCGGCTGGAGGAGCTATCGCGACCAGTGGATCAGCGAGGCGATGGCGGACTACTCGGCGATGCTCTTCGCCCGCAACCGCCTCGATTGGAAGGACCGCTATGGTCTGAAGCCGACCTCCGGCTGGCAGTCGGACCTGCTGAGCGAGCTTCCGGACGGGCGGGTGATCGAGTCGGTGGGTCCGGTGGTGCTCGGCTTCCGCCTGATGTCCAGCCGCGCCGGCGACGCCTACCAGCCGATCGTCTACAAGAAGGGAGCGGTCATCCTCGACATGCTGGCGCGCAGCCTGGGCCAGGACGACTTCCCCAAAGTCCTGCGGCAGATCGTCAAGGTGGCCTCCTACAAGGATCTCTCGACCGAGGATCTGCTCACCCTCATCGAGAAGATCACCACCGCCGACCTCGATCCGTTCGCGCGCCAGTACGTCTATGGGACCGGGCTGCCGGAGGTGTACTACACCTACCGCTTCGAGCCGGCCGGCGCGGGCAAGTGGAAGGTGGCGGGGACGGCGCGGCAGAACGCCCCGTACCGGTTCCTCTATCGCGTCGTGAAGGCCGGCCAGGGCTTCGACGTGGCGCGCGAGCGGCTCGACCAGATCCAGATCGAGAGCTCGGCTCTCGTGGTGCCGGTGACGGTCGCGGTCTACGATCCCGGGCGTGACGACGGCAAGAAGCGGGGCAAGGAGAAGATGGCGAACGCCCTGGCCAGGACGCACGTCCTGCTGCGCGGAGCCAGCACGGATTTTTCGATCGATCTGGAGCAGGATCCCCGGGAGCTCTGGCTCGACCGCGACGCCGAGGTGTTCGGGCGCTTCTTCAACGAGAGCCGGAACCCGAAGCGCGTCCTTTTCCACCAGGGGCTCGACGCGGTGGCGGCGGGCAAGGCGGAGGAAGCCGATGCCCTGCTCGCCCGGGCTCTCGCGGCCGAGGTGGAGGTGGTGACGGATCCGGCCGCCGCGTCCGACAAGCAGGCGATCAAGCAGGAACGGAAGTATCTCGACGCGGTGATCGAGCTCGAGCGGGCCCGTCTGTGGTTGGACCGGGGCCGGATCGACGAGGCTCGGGGGGCGTTCGATCGCGCCCGCAAGCCCCTGGCGGCGTACGCTGGCTGGGTCGAGGAGGAGCTCGCGGCCGTCGAGGCCCGCCTCGACATCCACCAGGGGCAGGCGGAGCGGGCGTTCAAGCGGCTGCGCAAGCGCGTCCTCCGCCGGGGGACGGTCGATGGGACCGAAGGCTACGTGCTCCTCGCCGTCGCCGCGCAGGCGACAGGGCACGGCGAGGAGCTGAAGGAGGCGCTCAAGACCGCCAAGGAGAACGGCGCGGACGTGTCGCTGCTGACGGCCGGGCCGTAGGGTTGGCTCAGCGCTCCCCGCGGAGTGGCGTCATGAAAATTCTTCGGTTCTTCCTGCGTGATTCGCCGCGCCTCCTCTGCGCCGCCGTGCTCTTCGGGGCGCTCAGCGGTGTGAGCAGCGCCGCACTGCTTGCTCTGATCAACAACCACTTGAACGGCCATCGGGTGCTGCTCAGCGACGCAGTGACCCACTTCTTCGGATTGATTCTCCTCACGATGCTCTCCAGTCTGGTCTCCCGGATCCTGGCGATCCAGATGTCCGAGCAGTCCATCGACGACCTGCGCCAGCGGCTCTGCCGGCAGTTCGTCGGCACTCCGCTGTGCGAAATCGAGGAGGGGCGGGCGGACCAGGTCTTTGCTACCCTCACTCAGGACCTCAACACTATCGGCCAGGCCCTGGCCTCCGTGCCTCCGCTCTGCATCAGCCTGTTCATCCTGATGGGGTGCGTCCTGTATCTGGGTTGGCTCTCGCCTCGTATACTCGTTGTGCTGGTCGTCTATCTCGCCCTCGGGATGGTCAGTGTACGGGCTTTGGAGGGCCGTGCGACGAAGTTCCTGCAGCGCTCCCGGGACGAATGGGACATTCTGATCGGATTTTTTCGCGCGCTGACCAGCGGCATCAAGGAGATCAAGCTCCATCCGCAACGCCGTGAAGCCTTCCTCACCGGGCCCCTGGAGGCCACCTCGCAGTCTTACAGGCGCAACAGCATCCTCTCCTCGCGGATTCATGCCCTGAGCAACAGTTGGAGTCAAGTCCTCTACTTCCTCTTCATTGGCGTGATCCTTTATGCCCTGCCTGAGATCCTCGATATCGACCTGCGGGTCCTCGCCGGATACACGCTGACCGTGCTCTACATGCGTGCCCCCATCGTGGTCTTGCTGGACACAGTCCCCATCTTTGGCCGTGCCCGGGTGTCTCTGCGCAAGATCGAGGAGCTCGGTCTCACGCTCTCGCCCGAGGTGCCGACTTTACCGCCGCCGCCCGTTGCGGTGTTTCAGAGAATCGATCTGGTCGGGCTCACGCATCGGTACAACCGGGAGCGGGAGGAGCGCGATTTCGTGCTCGGTCCGATCGACCTCTGCCTGCGCTCTGGCGAGATGGTCTTTCTGGCAGGCGGCAACGGCAGCGGCAAGACCACCTTGGCGAAGATCCTGGTCGGACTGTATGCCCCCGAGAGTGGCGAGATCCGCGTCAACGGCCGCCCTGTCGGCGATGGAGACCGGGAGTGGCTCGGCCAACACTTCTCGGTCGTCTTCTCCGACAGCCATCTTTTCGATAGCCTGTTCGGCCTAGAGAGCCCCGCCGTCGATCTCGACGCCCGCGCCCGCGAATACCTCCTGAAGCTGCAGTTGGATCAGAAGGTCAAGGTGCAGGGTGGAGCGTTCTCGACCACTTCGCTCTCCCAGGGGCAGCGCAAGCGACTCGCCCTTCTCACGGCGTACCTCGAGGATCATCCGATCTACGTGTTCGACGAATGGGCGGCCGACCAGGATCCGGCCTTCAAGCAGGTCTTCTATCTGGAGCTGTTGCCGGAGTTGAGGGCGCGCGGCAAGGCCATTCTGGTGATCACTCACGACGACCGATATTTTGACGTGGGGGACCGGTTGCTCCGGCTCGACAATGGACGCTTGACGGCGGAGCGGTAGGAGAATGGCCGCGATGAGGGGATGACCTCACGCGTTCCGCACCTCTTGCGAATTAGTGAGACAGGTCCTGACGAGCTCCGCGAAGTCGGACAGGTGTTCGGTCAAAATAGTGAAGTGGTTGCCCCGGCATTCCAGCACATCGATGCCGTCCATTGCCACCCGGTGCCATCCTGCCGTCGTGGGATGATACTCGCGAGGTCGGTCTCTGGCCTGGACGAAGACGAGACGACCTCGATAGGCATGCGGAACGTACCGGCGGACAGGTTCGAAGATCACATCCCTGAAGATCACATTCCTGATGTGGCGATAGCGGTCGGCCCGATTGCGCACGCCTGACTCCGGCGATCGGGCTGAGTGCGTCGTCGTGCTCCACCCGAGCTTCTTACGCAGTCCGGCGAGGGAGTGCCTCACGCCGTGCCGACGCACGTACCCCGGGAGCCAAGCGAGACGAGAGAGCAGATAGAGCAATGTATACAGAGGTTTTCTGTGCCTCTGGCCCGGGAACCGGGTCTCCCAGACGAGCAGCAGCGCGACTCGATCACCCCGCCTCTGGAGCTGTTGTGCAATCTCGAACGCGACCACACCGCCTTCACAGCCGCCCCCAAGAAAATACGGGCCCTCTGCCTGGATGGCTTTGATCTCCTCGATACAGTGCGCGGCGATTCCTTCGATGGTCGTGTACGGTCGCCCGCCCGCCGCGAGGCGCTGCTCCTGCAACTTGTGGATGTCGATCCGGTAGACCGGCTGATCCGGACCGAGTTGATGTGAGAGGTCGGCGTAGCTCGGGTGACTGCCCCCCATGAAAAACGGCCGTCGGGTTCCACCCGTTTGCAGTGGCGCAATGGACGAGGGCGGGGGAGATTCACCCAGGCGTGCTCCGTCAGCGCGAGGATCCATCGTCGGTTCCACCTCACTCAAGCAGGCGTGTCAGGGTTGTGAGAAGCTGGGTTCGCGAAGTCAGAATCTGCTTCGTCAACACCTCGTCCGGCAGCGTGACTTCGAGCGCCTCCTCCAGGCGCACCACGAAGGCCACGAGTTGGAGAGAGGGCACGGCATGGTAGGCCTCCTCGTCCGTGACATCACCGAACGCCTCGGTGTAGAGGCGTTCAAGGATGCTGTTGATCTCTGCGGATGTCATGTCACCTCGGCGTGGAGTTTGCGTCCACCAGGGCGGCGCCCCACGGCTTGAGCGGCCTCGTGTCTCGGCCCGCCAGAATGGCGTCGCGCTCGCTTTGTCCCGCCGGGGACAGGTTGTCGACGTGGTTGTAGGAGAGGATCGCCAGCCGGCGGCTGAAGGGAGACAGGTTCGATCCGGAGGCGTGGAGCGTATTGCCGTGGAAGAACACCACTGTCCCGCGCAGCCCGGTGCCCGCCTCGATCCCATGGCGCTGCACGAGCTCAAGCATGATGTCGTCATACGCGCGGCCGCTGTACGCGAGCTGAGTCATTTGGCGAAACGTGCGCTGGGCACGCTCGGCGAGCAGCCGCTCGGCCGGCTCCTCGTCAGTTCCATAGAGCGTCAGCTTCGAGTTCATCGGGAGGTCGATCATCCCTTCGTGATGCGACCCTGGCACGAAGAGCATCGGAGCGCTGGCGACGCCGATATCGTCGAGGAATACGGCTGCGCTCAGGATACGCGGGGCTGGCAGCTGATCCTTCCGGTGCCAGATGGTGAAGTCCTGGTGCCAGCCGAACGGCTCCCCCGCCAAGCCCTTCTTCCCCGAGAACTTGAGCTGGTGGAGATAGACGTCGCCCCCGAGGAGTGTCTGTGCCGTTGCGACCAGCAGCGGATGGCGCACGAGCCTCACCAAGACCTCGTTGTCCACCCTCGTGTAGTAGAGGGTGCGCACGGTTCGCCCATCGCGTTCGAGGATGCGTGCGGGTTGATCCTGACTGGCGAGCCGCTCGTACTCGGCCACCACCGCCTCGATCTCCGGGACCGGGATCGCGCACGGCATGGTGACGAGCCCGTCGCATTCGAATCGGCGGAGCATTTCGTTCGTCAAGGACATGGGCTGGCCCCCGGTCCGGTGCGTCCGCTGTCCGGACCACAGTGAGAGAGGAGCTGGGCCGGCGGGCGGTCTGGCATGTCGAGCAGACCCTCCAGGACCCGCCGCCAGGCGGTCGCCAGCTTTGCGACGGTCCGTTCCTCGTAAAGAGAAGCGTTGTATGTCAGGGTCCCGGCCAGCGCTCCATCGCGGCGGGTCAGCGACATGTCGATCTCCACCGTCGTCTCCGTCGCTGCCAGAGGTACGACCTCCACGCTCACCCCGGGGAGCTCGAAGCCTGTGCGGGGGTCGTTGTGAAGCACGAGGAGCGTCGCGGGCGTCAGTGGACGATGATTCGTTCTTGTAAAGTGATCGCTAATAGCCTCGAATGGGATGCGCTGGTGCTCGCAGGCGCCCGCGACCGTGGCCTGGGCCCGCGCCAGCAGGTCGCGCACCTGCGCCGCGCCTGCCAGATCCAGGCGCAGCAAGATGAGATTCCCGAAGGGCCCGATCACGTCTTCCAGGTCGACCGTTCCGCGCTCGGACACAGCGCTGGCGACGGTCGCTTCGGATCGGCCGCCAAAGCGGGCGAGGACGCACTGGAGAGCGACGAGAAGGGCGGTGAAGGCGGTGATTCCCCCGCGCTGGCAGAAGCCGTCCAGGCGAGCAGTCAGCGCCGGCGGCAGCTCCACAGGCCACGTCCCTGCTGGGAACGACAAGCCGGTCGGCCGCGGGAAGTCTGGTGGCACCGACAACTCGGGTCGCGCGCCGGCGAGGGTCTCTGTCCAGTACTCGAGCGAGGCCGCCGCCGACGACGACGCGAGCCACTGCCGCTGCCACGCCGCATAGTCGGGGTATTGGAGAGTGATGTCCGCCAGAGTGGCGGGCCGCCGTTCCGAGCGTGCCGCGTACAGCTCGGAGACTTCGCGGAACAGGATGCCGAGGGACCAGCCGTCGACGGCGAACAGGTGGGCCACCAGGACCAGCAGAGCCTCGTCGCGACTGACGTGGATCAGAGTGACCCGGAGGAGCGGTCCCAGGGCCAGCTGGAATGGGCGGCCCGCCTCGACAGCCGCCAACCGCAGGGCCTCCGCCCGTCGTGCCTCGGCCGGCCCATCGGTGAGGTGGATCTCCGCCCAGAAGGGAGGGGCATCCGCGTCGATGACCTGATGAGCGCGGCCTTTCACCGTGACCACGCGAGCCCGCAGGGCGTCATGCCGGAGGATGACGTCCGCGATGCTCTCGCGCAGGGTGGCGGCGTCGAGCGGCCCCCGGAGCCAGACGGCCACCGGCCTGGCGTCAGCGGAAGCAGGCTTCATGCGGCTGAGGACCCAGAGCCTCTCCTGACCAAGGGAGAGGCGCAGCGGCTCGTCCCGGCGGACGCGCCCGGGGCGATCGCCATGACCGCAGCGTTCTGGCCGGGATTCCGTGACGCGGCTCCAAGCCGCACGCGCATCCTGCTGCGGCACCCCTCCGAGCATGGAGTGCACGAGCCAGTGCGAGGGATCCAGGGCAAACCCATAGGCGACTCGATCGAAGTCGAGGCTGCCAATGGGGCAGAGACCGAGGCCGGCCTCCGGCGCCGCCATCATCAGGAGCTGGCCCATGTAGCCGGCTTCCAGAGTGACGAAGTGTCGGGCGAGGTCGCCGTACATCGGGGCGATCGCCGCCATCTGGGAGATGAAGAACAGGGAGAACGCGGCGCTCTCGAAGATCGGGCGATTGACGAAGGGAATGTGGATGGAGGATGCGAGCTCCACGCCGGGAACGAGAAGTGTCAGCGCGTGGTCCACCGGGTCGTAGTAATAGGTCCCAGCCGCGACGCCGCCGACACGCCCCTCCTGCACGTGGAGGTACGTCTGCGTCGCGTAGAGACCTCCAGGCGATGGGTACAGGTATTTCGGCTGACCCTGCACCTTGCGCTGGCGCAGGATGTCGAGCAACCGCCCGAGATGGTCACTCGGGACGGGGTTACGATCAAACTGGCGAACGCTCTGGCGATCCTCGAAGGCTGCGAGCCGCGGCGGCGGTCCTTCCCACGGGGCCCAGACCACTGCGCGGCGCCCCCGACACGTCAGTCGGTCCGCGCGAAGGCCGGGCTGTCGCCGCTTGAACTCCTCGCGCTCCGCCGGATCGATGAGCCGATCGCCGTTGGCGACCGGCATCTCCAACTCGATCGCCGTGACAGGTCGAACGTTCCGCTCGCAGGCTGCAGCGATCGCCATGAGGGTCGGGTTGCGATAGACGACATCGAGGCGCGGGCGCGCGCCGAGCTCCCGCTCCAATCGGTTCGCGACGCGGGCGATGTCCACCGAGCTCGCGCCGAGCTCGAGCAGGTCCGCGTCCGGTGGAATGTGGTTGCTCCGCAAGACCTGCGCGACGATCTTGCTGACTCGTGCCACGGTGCTCCCGGAGGCCATTGGAGAGGAGAGGTGCGAGGGAATCGCCTCCACGCGTCCGGCGCGCGGCAGAGACGCCGCCATCGCCAGCAACGCGGCACGATCGATCTTGCCGTTGCGGCTCGTTGGCAGCGTCTCAACTCGCTCGATCGTCGAGGGCACCATGTACTCCGGGAGGCGTGCCGCGAGAGCTGCGCGCAGCTCTCCGATTTCGGCTCCGCGCTCCGGACCGGTTACGACGAACGCGACCAGCCGCCGTTGTCGGGGCTCGACCTCGGGCGCCACCACCATGGCCTGACACACACCCGGCACTCCGGCCAGCGCGAGCTCGACCTCGCGCAGCTCGACGCGATATCCCCGGATCTTGACCTGGGAGTCTTCGCGCCCGAGGATCTCGATGTCGCCACTCGGACGGTAACGCCCCAGGTCACCGGACCGGAAGAGCCGCGTTCCACTCGCGGGATGCTGAATGAATTGGGCGCGCGTCTTCACCTCGTCGCCCAGATACCCACGGGCCAGGCCAAACCCGCTGCAGTACAAAGATCCAGGAACCCACTCCGGGCAGTCCTCCATCCGCTCGTTGAGCACGAAGTACTTAGTGTTCGCCAACGGCCGGCCGTACGGGATGCTCGTCCACCCGGCCTCGACCGTTGCCGCACGATAGGCGATGTTCCAGATGCTCGTCTCGGTGGGCCCCCCGACGCTCACGAGGTCCGCCCGCGGGGCGATCCGCTTGAGCCGGGCAGGCGCGTCGAGCGGGATCCAGTCGCCGCCGACGAACGCGAGGCGCAAGCTCTCGAGGACGCAGCCGGCCTGCTCCGCATGGTCGAGCACCATCTCCAACAGGGAAGGGACGGAGCTCCACAGCGTCACCCGGTGCTGCTCTACCGCTTCGACAACGAGGGACGGGTCACGGTGCTCGCCGGGCTCGGGCAGGACGACGGTGCCTCCCGCGGAGAGAACGCCAAACACGTCGAACAGCGCCATGTCGTGGAAGAACGGAGTCACCGAGAGCACCCGGTCGCGGGGACCGACCCCGAATGCCTGGTTCGTGTGGACGATGGTGTTGACGAGCCCTTGGTGCTCGAGCATCACGCCCTTCGGGGTCCCGGTGGAGCCTGAGGTGTAAATGACGACCGCGAGATCCGTTGCGGCTCGCTCGGCCGCCGCGACGGCACCGGCGTGTGCGCCGAGCGCGTCGATCGGCAGGCATCGAACCGTGCGCGGCAGGACCAACCGCGCGGCGGCGGTCCTTTGCGTCAGCACTGTGCGTACGTCCGCGTCGCGCAGGACGTAGTGCAGCCGCTCGGGGGGGAGACCGGCGTCGAGAGGCAGGTAGATGGCCCCAGCCACCAGCACGCCCAACGCCGCCACGACCTGCTCCCAGCCGCGCTCCATCACGACGCCAACGATCTCGTCCGGCCGGGGGTCGGTCGCCCGGAGCAGGGCCGCCACCCCCAGCACGCGGCGCCACAGATCGGCGTAGGAAAACTCCCCGTCCCGCCACGCGAGCGCCCGAGCTGCGGGCCTCGCCTCCACGCTGCGGGCCACCAACTCGTGCAGGAGACCGGACGGGACGGGGGCGTCTGTCGAGTTGGCCCCGGTACGGAGGGCGACCTGGCGCGCCGGCAGCTCCGGAGCGATGACACGGTCCCATCGCGTGTCCTCGCGCCCGAGCTCGTACACCAGCTCCGTGTACGCAGCGAGCATGTCCTCGATCAACCCGGGAGGGAATGCCTCCGCCAAGTAGTCCCAGTCGATCCGGAGACGGCCGCCACGTTCCGACAGCGTGCAGTCGAGCAGGACCTGCGACGTCGCCGTCATCCAGCAGACGACTGTGCCGAGGGGGCTCACGTGCTCCGCGAGGGACCGATCGCGACCGTGCCCACTCTGCCCAAGGAGGCTCGTGAAGACAACCGGCATGGCGGGTGGTGCGCCATTGCCGTGCTGACGTCCGAGCTCGCGCAGCATCCGCACGCCGCTGACCGTTCCGTGGTCGATGTGATCGGTCAACGCCTCATGGACCCGTCGTGCCGCGGTGTCGAAGGGCTCGCTCACTCGACAGTCCATCTCAACCAGCAGGAAAGACGCGAACGGGCCGACGAGCCGCTCCACGTCGGGATGAACGGGGAGCCGGCCGAGCTGGGGGACGCTCAGCGTGAACCGTGCGTCCCGACTCCAGCGCGCTACGACTGCGGCGAACGCCGCTAGGAGCACCGCCGACGGCGTCACTCCGGCCGCCGCCGCCCGCGCCAGGAGCCTGCGTGTCGAAGCCTCCTCAATCGCGCCGGAGCGTCTCGCGAACCGGCGCTCCCCCGCCGGGGTCTCGCGCGTGGGCAACCGCGGGGCGGGCGGCAGATCGGCCAGGACGCGCTCCCAATACGCCCAGTCCCGCGCGTAGCGCTCGCTTTCCCGGTAGGCCTCTTCCGCAGCCACATAGTCGCGGAAGGTGAGGTCTGTCGGGGGGAGGGCCGCGTCCGGGCTCCGATAGAGCTCACCCAGCTCATCAAGCAGCACCCGCCAGCTCCAGGCGTCGGCGACGAGCCCGTCGATCGCCAGGTGCACCCGGTGGCGTCCGTCCGCGATGCGCGTCAAGCGGAGATCGAACAGCGGCCAATGCTCCGGCTGGAAGACGCGGTGCGCGGCCACGGTGCGCGTGCGTTCGAGCGCTTCGGCGACCGCGGCATCGACCCGCTCGCGCAGGTCCTCGCACGGGACCTCGAACGGTGGTGCCTCGGTGAGCACCTCCTGCATCCCGTCCTCGCTGATGACGACCCGCAGCATGTCGTGCCGCTCGACCAGACGACGCCACGCACGCTCGCAGCGAACAGGATCGAGATCGGAGCTCTCGAATTCCACATAGAGGTGGGTACCGGAGTCGCCGTGGCCGAACCGTCGTCCCACCCAGTACGCCTGCTGGAGGTCGTTGAGGGGGAATGGGTGGTACCGATGTTCCGGGTGCGGCACAGCCGAGGTGATCCGCCGGACAGGATCGCCTTCCCCCGACGCGCTCCGGTGCTGCTCGGCATCAACCAGCGCTGCCTGTGCCGCCGGAGTGCTCGCCGTGTAGAGAGCGCGGAGCGACAGATTCGCCTTGAAGGCCCGATGGATACGGTGCGCCAGCTGCGTCATGAGCAGCGAGTGTCCTCCGACCTCGAGGAACCGCTCGTGAACGCCGACGCTTGCGAGGCCGAGCAGCTCCTTCCACACCTCGACGACCTGCTCTTCCGTGGCGGTTCGGGGCGCAGCGCGCTCCACAGAGGCCGACGATGGCGCCGAGATCGCCGCAAGACGCTGGCGGTCGACCTTGCCGTTCGGTGTCAGCGGGAGGGTCTCGTGGAGCACAAAGAGGCCCGGGACCATGTACGGCGGGAGCGTCTGGGCGAGAAATGCACGCAGCTCATCGATCGGGACCGATTCGCCCGGCTCGGCCACGAAATGACCGATGAGCGAGTCCCCGCTGGAGCCCGCGCGGTTGAGCACCACGACCGCGGAGTGGACGTGCGGGTGGCGGAGCAGGGCGGTCTCGACCTCGCCGAGCTCCACCCGGAAGCCACGAACCTTCACCTGGTCATCCAGGCGCCCGAGGAGCTCGAGCGCTCCATCCTCACGATAGCGGACCAGATCGCCGGTCCGGTAGAGACGCTCTCCCGCCGCGAACGGGCTCGGCACGAACCGGTCGGCGGTGAGATCGTGGCGTTGCCAGTAGCCATGAGCGAGGGCGCGGTGGCCGAGGTGGAGCTCTCCGGCCACGCCGAGTGCCTGGAGGCGCCCCCCGCCGTCGCAGACGTAGCACCGCACCCCGGGGAGCGGTCTGCCGATAGGGAGGGGGCCAGCCGCGGCGCTCACCGGATGTGCGGTGGCCCAGATCGTCGCTTCCGTGGGCCCGTACATGTTCCACACGCGCAGCCCGGCACCGAGAAGGCGGTCCGCAAGAGACCGCGGACAGGTATCGCCGCCGACCAGGACGCGCAATCTCGACCTCGGCGTCCATCCGCCATCCAACAGCATCTGCAACGTGGCTGGCGTCGCCTGCATGACCGTCACGCCCGCATCGTCGATGCAGCGCGCGAGCGCTCCGGCATCGCGGGCCGTCTCCTCGCCCGCCACGACGACGGAGCCTCCCGTGATCAGCGGTACGAAGATCTCGACGGCGGCGATGTCGAATGCGGTTGTTGTGACCGCGAGCCAGCGATCCTCGGCCGTGGCCCCGACCAGGTCCGCCATGGCGACGAGGAGATTCGCCAGCGCGCCGTGGTCGATCACGACCCCTTTCGGTTTTCCCGTCGACCCCGAGGTGTAGATCACGTACGCGGAATCGAGCTCGCCCACAGGGACTTCAGCAGCCCCCTTCCCGCGCATCCCGTCATCCTTCGGGCATCCCTCATCGAGTCGGAGGACCTTCGCCGTCCCCCCGGCAGCGAGTGGGAGGAGCGCCCCTTCGGTTAACACGGCGCTGACGGCGGCCTCCGCGAGGACGCAGCGGATACGTTCCGGGGGATTCGCGGGGTCAAGTGGCACGTAGGCTGCGCCCGACCGGAGGATTCCGAGCAGCGCCTCGATCATTCGGGGTGATCTTCGCAGCAGCATCGCGACGCGGTGCCCGGCCCCCACGCCCTGCGCCTGAAGGCGTCGCACCACGGCGCCCACTCGGGCTTCCAGCGCGCCGTAGGTCAGCCCGCCGGACCCATCCTCCCCAAGCACGGCGATCCGCGTCGGCGCCGGCTCGGCCCACCGGCGTACGCGAACCGGAAGCGCGACGAACGGTCGCGCTTCCGGTTCCCCCTCGCTCCACGCTCGCAACGTCCGCTCTTCTTCCCGCGGCACCATCTGCGCCCGGCCCAGCGGACGCGGGCCTGTCTCGCTCAGGCTGAGCAGGAGCGTTCCCACGTAGCCCAACAGGCGAGCCGCTGCGCTCGCCTCGAAGCGCGTCGTGTCATACCCCAGGCGCAGCTCGAGCGCGTCACCGGGTTGCGCGAGCAAGGTGAGAGGATAGTGCGTCTGGAACCGGTACCGTGCGCTGGTAACCTCGATCGCCTCGCTCCGGAGGTCGGCCACCGGCGCATTCTCATAGACCACCACGCTCTGGAAGAGCGGAATTCCACTCGGCACTGCGCTCCATCGCTGGACATCGGCGAGCGCGCTGGCGTGCAGGCGATTGAGCCGCACGAGCTGCTGCTGGACGCCCCGCAGCCAGGAGATGCCGTCCTGGTCGTCGCGGACACGCAGCCGGATCGGCAGCGTGTTGATGCACAACCCGATCAGCCGGTCAGCGCCAGAGAGCTCTGGCGGACGGCCTGCGACCGTCACTCCGAAGACGACGTCGTCCGAGCCGCCCGTTCGCGCGAGGACGAGCCCCCACGCCGCGTGCACGAGCGTGCTCATCGTGAGCCGCTCCCGCCGTGCGAATGCCGCCACTGCGCGGGTCTCTTCGGGCGACCAGCGCAGGCTCGCATGGCCGTGGGAAGGACGACCCTCCGCCGCACCTCTCCCTTCGAAGGGGAGCGGTGTCGGCGTCGTGAAGCCCGCGAGCATCTCCCGCCACGTCGGCTCCGTCGCGGAGCCGTCGCGCGAGAGCAGCCACTCCACGTGCTGGCGATAGGGGACTGGCGCCGGGAGCGGGGACGACGCGCGCCCCGCGAGGCGGTCGTCGTAGACGCGGAGCCACTCGCCCAGGAGAAGCCGGATTGACCACGCGTCCAGCAGGACGTGGTGATACGTGCACACCACTCTCCAGAGATCGGGCGCCAGGACGAAGACGGCGATGCGGAACAGCGGTGGCGTCGACAGGTCGAAGCCCAGTGCGCGATCCTCCGCGAGGAAAGCCCGGTGCCGCGCGTCCTGCTCGGGCGGCGGCACTCCCGTCCGGTCTTCCACCCGGAGGGGAAGCTCAGCGGTCCGGACGACGAGTTGAAGTGGCTCGTCCTTGCGCTCCCAGATGAAGGCGGTGCGCAGCACCTCGTGGCGCGCGAACACGATCTCCCACGCCGCGGCCAGTGCGGCGGCGTCGAGGGGGGCGCGACGCGGCCGCAGCGCGAGATCGAGCTGCTCGACGTAGACGCCCGAGCCCTCCGCGGACAGCGAGTGGAAGAGCAGCCCATGCTGAATGGGCGTCAGCGGGGCGAGGCTCTCGATGCTCCGTTCAGGCATCCGCAGTCACTCCGCACGTCGCGAGAAACGGCGCTCGAGGGCTTCGAGCTCCTCGGGATCCATCGCCAGGGCCAGCCGGGTGTCCGTGCAGCGACCAGCGTCATCCCCGCCCTCTCCAGACCCCGGCACCGCGCGTGCGAGTGCGGCGATCGTGGGGTTGGCGAAGAGGGTGTCGAGCTCGATCTGGAAGCCCCGGTCCCGCAGACGCATCATGATCTGGATGCCCAGAACCGAATCACCGCCCAGCTCGAAGAAGTCGTCGTCCGCACCAATACGATCGACGCCGAACGTGTGTTGCCACACCTCACAGAGCTGCGTCTCGAGAGGAGTCCGCGGCGCGACGTAGGGTCGCGCGAGGTCGGGTCGCGCGTAGGTCACACCACCTCTCGCCGGCGCCGTCTGGCCACCGTCGATGATCCCGAGCTTCTCGAGCGTCCGCAGACCGCTTCCCGGCCCCGCCGCTTCCTGGAGCAGGACATTCGGGTCGGTCAACGACACGACGACCTGTGGACCCAGGTCGGCTGCCAGAATGCGCCGGAACACCTCGCCCCCCTCTGCCGGCGTGATGGCGCGGGCGCTCGTCGGACTGTGCACGATGTCCGCCGCCGGTGCGCCGCCGGCGAGCGGCTCCGGCAGCTTGGCTTCCCGCAGGTTCTCGATGGATCGACGCCGGTTGGTGAACCCCCGGATCTCCACGACCGGCACGCCTCCCTCATCCAGCAGCCACACGTCATAGGTGTTGACCGACGGGTCCGCGCCGGTCCCCACGGCACGCCGCACGTGGCTGAAGAGGCATGCCGGCATCGGCCGGTACTGCCTCACCAGGGCGTAGGCGGCAGGGATGAAGACATCCCTCTCCTCACCGCGCGGACGCACGAAGCTGGTGCCCACATCCAGGAGCGCCGGGTGCAGCGCGAACGAGGCATCGTCAGCGCGGAACGCCTGGGGCAGCTCGAGCCGCGCGAACGACACCTCGCACCCGCGGTCGAGAGCCGTGAGGCACATCCACCGGGGCCCGAAGCTCCACTGCGTCCCAGGATCGAGTGACGCCACGAAACGTTCAGGGTGGACGGCGGACAGCTCGTCGCGAAGGGACGGCGGCACCGGCGGCGCGCCGGGGAGGCCATGGAGCACCGAGGCATGGCCCCGTGCATGCTCGACCCAGGCGGCGTCGGACGATCCGGCGGGCCGGCTGACAATCGAGAAGCCCATCGCCTCCCCCTCGTTCATGAGAATCGTCCGGAGGTCCACGGCGCCGTCCTCTTCGACGAACAGGGGGCTCAGGAAGAAGGCGTCCCGAAGCTCGACGGCCTGGCTCGCGGTCTCGGCTGCGAACACTGCCCTCGCCATCTCGAGGAGGGCGGTGCCGGGCACGAGCCCGCGCCCCTGCAAGCGGTGCTCGCGAAGCACCCAGTGCTGTGCCGCGCTCATCGTCAGGCGGTACGCGACGCGGTCGTCCGAAAGCTGCGAGCGCTGTCCGACATAGGGGTGCGCAGGAGCGGGTATCCGCGCGCGGGCGGCCGCGGTCTCGACCCCCATCCCGACCTCGGACCACAAGTCCCAGCTCACCGACACGACACGCGTCCGCCCCGTCCTCGACGTGAGGCGCGCGATCGCATCGAGGTAGTTGTTGGCCGCGCAGTAGTCGACCTGACCGAACCCACCGGAGACCGCGGCGATGGACGAGCAGAACAGCACGAAGCCTGGGGCCAGGCGCTCGGCCAGCGCCAGGAGCTGGCGCGCCCCTTCGACCTTGGGGGCCATCACCCGATGCGCGTCGTCGATCGTCTTGAAGCGCAGCAACCCTCCGCCGGGGACGCCCGCCGCATGGATCGCACCGTCGAGGCCGCCGCAGCGATCGACGATCAGCGCTTCCAGGCGCGCGGTGTCGGCGGCCGAGGTCGTGTCGGTGCGGACGACGAGCACCTCGGCACCGAGCGCCTCGAGGCGCCGGACGCCGAGGATCCGCTCGGCGACGCGAGGCTCGGCCCCGTGGGCTAGGACCGTATTCCACTCGTTGCGGGGGGGCAAGGACGACCGCGCGGTCAGGATCAGGTGCTTCGCCCCGCCGCGGGCGAGGCTCTCGCCGAGCGCCAGGCCGATCCCCCCGAGTCCCCCGGTAATGAGGTATGTCCCGCCCGGATGGACGATGGGCATCTGTTCTGTGCCCGGACCGAGCGGAGTCGGCTCGAACGTCTGCATCCATCGCGAATCGCCTCGATGGGCCACGACCCCGCTGCGCTCAGCACCGAGCAGCTCCGCGAGCAGGCGACGCGCGCTCCGCTCCACCTGGGCCGGGCCGTCCGGCCACTCGATGTCGACGCTCCGCGCGCGGAGCATCGGATGCTCTTGGGGTCCGACCTTCACCGGGCCCAGCAGGAGCGCCTTCGCCGGCTGGACCCTCTCATTGCCGGCAACGTCGCACAGGCCGGTCGACACCACGGTGAGCGCGACCTCGGCGAGTGCCTGCCCGACGACCGCCTGCAGCAGCCCGAGCAGACCGTCGAAGGCACAGCGGAGGATGAAGTCGTGCGGCTCGTCGGGGGCGGTCACGTTCCACAGGTGGACGATCTGCTGCGGGAGCATCCCGTCCACGGCCAGTGCCGCGAGGAGCTCCCGATAGGCGGCAGGATCGTCGACCGGCAAGATCCAGCTTCGGACGTCACGGCGTTCCAGCCGCTCGCCGAGGCCGACCGAGACAACCGTCGCACCGCGTTCGACGAGCTGTGCGGAGATGCGCCCTCCCAGGCCGATCCCGTCGGTGAAGATCAGCCAGCAGGAGGGCCCCTCCGGTGCGTCCGGGCTCGGGGAGGGCGCAGGGGCGAACCGCCACGCCGGGACCGAAAACCACCGCTCGATCGGTTGCCGCCGAGGTGCCTCGATGGAGGGCTCCGAGGGGTGCGGTTCTCGCCCGTCCGCCGCGGGAGGGTCGATCCAGTAGCGTTGGCGGGCGAACGGGTACGTGGGGAGAGCGACGCGCCTCCTCGGCTCGCCCGCGAAGAGCGCGGTCCAGTCGATCTCGGCGCGGGCGATCCAGCAGCGTCCGAGCGCCTCTAGCGCGTCGGCGGAGTCGTCCGCACGGCCGGGCCGCTGCGGGAGCATGGGCACCAGCCCCCGGGTGCGTGTCGAGCGGGGGTGCCGGCGTGCCATTCCCGTCAGCGTCGTGCCGGTCCCGACCTCGAGCAAGAGGACGTTCTCATCGGCCAGGATGGTACCGATCCCGTCTGCGAACCGGACGGGCTCCAGGATGTGCCGCCCCCAGTACGCGGGGTCCCGGGCCTCTTCGGGTGTGATCCACGTTCCCGAGCGGCCCGCGATGAACGGCGTGGTCGGTTCTCCCAGTCGCTCGCGCCGCACCCGCGTCGCGAAGCGCGCCGCGGCGTCCTCCATCATCGCGGAGTGGAACGCGTGCGACACGCGGAGCCGCCGGGCGGCAATGCCCTCCGCAGCCAGCATCCTCTCGAGCTCTGCCACTGCATCGTGTGGTCCGGACACGACACACGACCGAGGCGTGTTGATCGCGGCGATCGACACGCCGGCCCACAGCAGGGGGCGGAGGTCCGACTCGGGTAGCGATACGCCGAGCATGCTTCCGCCCGGGGCCTCGCCCATCCACTGTCCCCGCTCCGCGATAACCGGGAGCGCCACCTCGAGCGGAAAAACACCAGCGAGGCACGCGGCGACGAGCTCGCCGAGGCTGTGACCGATCATCGCGGCGGGTCGCAGTCCCCACTCCTCCAGCAGCCGCGCGAGCGCGTACTCGACGACAAAGAGCGCCGGCTGCGCCAGCGCGGTATGGAACAGCTCCGCGCGCGCGCGCTCCGCCGCGGCGGGCTCGGGGTACAACAGGGTGCGGAGATCGAGGAACAGGTGCCTCTGGAGCAACTCGCAGCACCGATCGACCTCGCTCCGGAAGCGGGGCTCGGTGCGGTAGAGCCTGCGCGTGGCGTTGGTCAGCTCCCCTCCCTGTCCCGGAAACAGGAACACGAGGCGGGGGGCGTCGGTCCCCCTGCCGAGGGGCGCACCGGGCTCCTCGGGCGTCTCGAGCGCCTCCGCGGTCTCTGCCGCCGTCGATCCCAGGACGATCCGGCGGTGAGCATGGTGCCGGCGCCCCACGGCCAGGGTGTAGGCGACGTCCGCGAGCGGGAGCTCCGGGTGCTCGCGCAGGTGGCGCGCGAGGTCCGACGCGACGGAGCGTAGCGTATCCGGCGTGCCGGCGGAGATCGGCAGGAGTTGGATGTGCCGCATCGAGGGATGGGCCGCGACGGCCGGCGCCTCCTCCAGGATGGCATGGGCGTTCGTTCCGCCGATTCCGAAGGAGTTGATCGCCGCGCGCCGCGGTGCCCCGTTCGCCTCCCAGGGCGCCGGCGAGGTCACCACGAAGAAGGGGCTGTTCTCGAAATCGATTTCGGGGTTCGGCGTGACGAAGTGGAGCGAGGGGGGGAGCAGCCGGTGCTCGAGCGCGAGCACCGTCTTCACGAGCCCGGCCACGCCGGCGACCGCCCCCAGGTGGCCGATGTTGGTCTTCACCGAGCCGATCCCGCAGTACTGCCGGCGCCGGGTCAGTGCCCGGTACGCCCGCGTGAGAGCCGCGACCTCGATGGGGTCGCCGAGCCGCGTCGCGGTTCCATGAGCCTCGACATAGCTGATCGAGTCCGGGGTGATGTCAGCCATTGCGAGCGTCGTCGCGATCAGCTCCGCCTGCCCATCGATGCCAGGAGCGGTGTATCCGACCTTGGCGGACCCGTCGTTGTTGATCGCTGCCGCCTTGATGACCGCCCGGATGTTGTCACCATCGCGCAGGGCATCCTCGAGACGCCGGAGGACGACAATGCCGACACCGTCACCGAACACCGTCCCCTGGGCGCTCGCGTCGAAAGCCCGGCAGTGTCCGTCGGGCGAGAAGATCCCGCCGGGCTCATGGTAGTACCCAGATTTCTGCGGTACGGTGACGCGCACGCCGCCGGCCAGCGCGATGTCGGACTGATACCCGATGAGGCTCTGACAAGCCAGCGCCACCGCCACCAGAGACGTCGAGCAGGCGGTCTGGAGGTGCACGCTCGGTCCCCGCAGGTTGAGCTTGTAGGACACTCGCGTCGTCACGAAGTTGGAGTCGTTTCCCGTCAGAGCGACGAGGTCGTCGAGGATCCGCAGCGGATCCTCGCGCTGATACAGGTTGGCGAGGAGATAAGTGTTCAACCGCGCGCCCCCGAACACTCCGATCAGCCCTGGGAAGCGGTCCGAGTCATAGCCCGCGTCTTCGAGGGCCGACCAGCAGCATTCGAGGAACAGGCGCTGCTGGGGATCCATGAGCGCCGCTTCGCGCGGGCTGAAGCCGAAGAACGCCGCGTCGAACCGGTCGATGTCCGCCAGCTCCGCCTTGGCGCGGACATAGTGGGGGTCATCGAGCGCCGCTTGCGTGACGCCGCTCGCGCGCAACGCGTCGTCGGAGTAGAAGGCGATGCACTCCTGGCCGGTGCGCAGCTTCTGCCAGAACTCGGCGGTATCGCGCGCCCCGGGCAGGTGCACGGCCATGCCGATGATCGCGATATCGGTGGGAGCAAGGCAAATCTCCTGATCTGTGCTCATGCCTCGTCCATTCTGCGGGCGCGCCGGCCCGCCAGGCGTTGCGCGAGGGCGGCAGCCTGCTGCCGCCGCGCGCGCATCTGGATCCCCGCGAGACCAGCGGCGGGCGCGGGAGCGGTCCCGAGGAACGCGGCGAGCTTTCTCGCCGTGGGGTTTTCGAAGAGGGCCAGGGTGGGGACGTCTCGGCCGAAGTGATGCTGCAGCCGGTTGCGGAGCTCGATCATCAGGAGCGAATGGAGCTGGAGATCGAGGAAGTGCTCGTCGGGATCAATGGACGGGACTGCGAGGATCTCCTCCAACAGTGCGCACACGACCTCTGCAGGTCCGTGCCGAGGTCCGCAGGCCCGGGGCTCGGCCCGGGCCGCCGTGAGGGCGACGAGACGCCGTCGGTCCAACTTGCCGCTGAGCAGGCGCGGAAGGATGTCGAGCAGGACGATCTCCGCTGGGACCATGGGCTCGGGGAGCTGCGCCCGCAGGTAGGTGCGAAGCGTGGCGGCCGCCACACCGTTGCGCCCGACGGCGTGCGCCACGAGCCGGCGCCGCTCCCACGTGTCCTCCAGCAGCGAGACGCTGCATTCAATGACGTCCGGATGCTGCCCGAGCACGGCCTCGACCTCACCCAGGTCGATGCGAAACCCCCGCAGCTTCACCTGGTCGTCGAGTCGGCCCAGCAGCTCGACCGTGCCGTCGTGGCGGAAGCGTGCGAGGTCACCGGTGCGGTAGAGGGACCCGCCGCGATGATACGGGTCGGGGACGAAGTGTTCGTGCGTGAGATCGGGAAGATCGAGATACCCTCGGGCGACGCAGGCGCCTGCGATGCAGAGCTCGCCCAGCGCCCCGATCGGTACGGGGCGGAGCCGATCGTCGAGCACGTACGCACGGCAGCCGGCGATCGGCTTCCCTACAGGGACGCGTCGCCACGTCGTCGGCATACCCGCGACGTCGTAGGCCAGGGCATGGGAGCTGCACTCGGTCGCCCCGTAGAGGTTCAGCAGAGTCACGTCCGGAAAGCGGTCGCGCCACCGCTCGACGAGCCAGGGGGGAATCGCTTCCGCGCTGGTCCCCACCAGCAGGAGAGCCGTCGACGCGGCTGGCTCTCGCTCGGCCTGATCGAGCAGGCCGGCCAGCAGCGCCGGTGAACCGGACAGCCGAGTCACCTGCTCCTCGCGGAGGACCGTCCAGAGCCGTGCCGGGTCGCGGACGTCGCCCTCGGACAGGACCACCGTCGGCACGCCTCGGAGCAGACCGCCCAAGCACTCCCAGAATGCGCCCACGAGGGCCAGTGACTTCTGCAGCGCCATGACCTCCCCAGCCTCGAACGGAAACGCGCTCCACATCCAGGAGAGCCGGTTGAGAACCGCGCGCTGCGGGATCAGCGTCCCCTTGGGCCTGCCGGACGACGACGACGTATGAAGGATGGCGATGACGTGCTCGGGGTCCGATGCCGGCGCTGCATCGATCGCGCCGAGATCCGACTCGTCATGGTCCGTGACCGCGAGGGCCGGCTGGAGGAGCAGCATGGCGCCGGAGAATCCGCGGAGCCGCGGTGTCCCTTCATCGACGATCAGGACCGGAGCGGCGACATCCGCGAGCGTCCGCTCGAGCCGCGCCGCCGGCCAATCGGGAGCGAGGGGCACGTACGTCGCCCCGAGCCGCAGGCTCGCAAGCACAGTCGCGACCGCGTCCGTCGACGGTCGCAGGCAGAAAGCGACGCGCGTCCCCGGCCTGACGCCCGCGGCGGCGAGCCGCCGGGCGAGCGCGGAGGCTCGCCGCTCGAGCTCCGCGTACGAGACACTCTGTCCCTCCTGCCTCAGCGCGACCGCGCGGGGAGCCTCCTGCGCCTGCCGGGAGAAGAGTTCCCACAGCGGCGTCGTCTCGCCGACCTCGGCGCACGGTCCGGCGCTCCACTGATCCATCTGCGGGTGGCGTTCGCCCGCTCCCAGAAGCGCGATTTCGCCAATCGAGGCGTCCGGGCTCTGCACGAGCGCGGCGGCGGCGGCGGCCACGTGCGCGCTGAAGCCGAGGGCCGCCGCGGCCTCGATGCGTGCTGCATCGTACTGAACCGCGCCTCCGGCTCCCTCCGGAGCGCCCGTCCATTCGATCGTGAGCGTGTGGCCGACGCGCGGCATCGCATGGTGGAGCCCTGGAACCCGCACGGCGATGTCGAACAACGGACACTCGTCAGCGGCACGGCTCCCGCGCAACTCGCAGAGCGCGGCGAAGGGGACGCGCTGCCGGGCAAAGGCAGAGAGCGCTGTCGCATGGACCTCCGCGAGCAACTCCCGCGCGGTGGTAGTCGCAGTGCACCGGATCACCAGCGGCACTGCGCGTCCATGGGCGTGCGGATCGGCGCCGTGAGCGGGGCTTCCGACCGTAACGAGCTCGCTCCGCGAGTAGGTCGCCATGCACAGGGCCGCGCCGGCCGCGAGGGGAACGAAGGCATCGAATGCCCGCCGGTCGCGGAGGAGTGCCCACGAATCTGCGCGGTCCGCGAGCCCAGGGAGTGGAAGCGTGCGCCACGCCGGCCCGATCGCCGGCTCTCGAGGCTCATCCAGGGGGACCCGCGTCGCCAGACCCTCTGCCGACAGCTGCGCCAGCCAATAGTCGTGCAAGGCCGCCAGGAGCATCCTTAAGCCTCCGCTCGCCGCGGATCGAAATACACGTCCTCGCTTGGCACCCACCAGCCGATGCTCATGCTCTCGGTCCCCGTGGCGCGCTCGGTGATGGCACTCATTCCGGCGAGGGTCATGGCCAGGCCGTGCTCCCGGTACGGGAGAGGGAACTGGCTCGAGATGTAGTGCACCCCCCAGACCGCCGCGCTCGGATCCACCTCGACGCGCATCCCGTCCTGGGCGCCGCACGGAACGGCTGTCTGGAGCTCGGATAGACGAGGTACGTGCGGTTCGAGCAGGACGAGACCGTAGGGCGCGTGCGCTGCCCAGCGGCGCACGAGCTGGACGAGATCCGCCACTGACACCCAGGCCGGCGTCAGGCGGCCGCCGCTGGCGTGCGGTGTCGTGAGCTGGGCCTCGACGAGTCGCCCGAGCTCATCCCGTTCTGCCGGCACCGACGGCACTCCGCATCGCCGGAGCGCGTCCGCGAGGGCCCATGGATTGGCACCGGTGATCGCCTCCTGGAGCCGCGCGCGGGCTGTCTCGCGCTCCTCACCTGCGAGCTCCCGGTCATGGAGCAGGAACATCTGGATGTGGAGGAAATCGCGCACCCGTAACGGTCGACGCTCCCCGTCCGCGGGGCCCTGCACCGATGCCCCGAGCGCGGCCAGCTCCTCGTCGAGAAGCTCGGGTCGCGCGACATCGCCACCGACCAGCACCACGGTGACGCCATCGATGCTGCCGAGGGGCTCCAGGGTCCGACGCGCTCGCCCGAGCGCCGTGCTGCTGGAATCGATGCCGAGCAGCACCAGGGGGAGCTCGCGCAGCGCGCGCCCGCGCGCCGTCTGGTGAATGACGTACTCCGCCATCTCGCGCAGCGGCATCCCCGACCCACATCCCATGTCGGCGATTCCTGCCGGCTGTCCGGATAACGGCCGCTGGTCGAACACGTCGCGCAGTACCTGCTCACAGATCTCTCGACGGAGCTCGCCGATGATGGACGACCCGCCGGAGCCCCAGATATTCATCAATCGGTACACATGGGCATCCTGAGAATCTCCGAACGGCCGCGCCGTCCCGAACAGGAGATCGTCGAGCTGTCCGTACGAGCGCAGGTACGAGACCGTCACGCCGTAGCTCGCGATCTCGGTGGTGAGGGCGATCCCATGCTCCGTCAGTCGAGCCTGCCCGGCACCGCGACTCTCCAGCACGCCTTGTTGCTCGAGCAGCCGGAACGCCGCGGTCACGAAGGGGCGATTCAGATCGCTGCCGTCACGTTCGAGATCGAACAGCCCATTCCGGAACCGGTCGAAGATCCCCGGAGCCGCCTCCTCGATGCTCCCGTCGCGCTCCTCGAAGACCGGCATGCCCAACGCGACCAGCGTTGGACACAACAACAGCCCGTCAAGGTGCCGGCAGAGGTGCCGCTGGACACGCTCGCCGGTCGGCCCCTGCGCGCCACGAAGGCCCCAGCCCTCCGCGCTCGAGGCGATCAGCGCTTCGTACTCGGTGAGCGGCCCGCCGTCTGCCAGACGATCGCGCAGCAGCGCGTGAAGATCGCGCGCATGCCGGATGAATGCAACAGCGGCGGTGAGTGCCGCGGCGTTCTGCACCGCCAGGTCGACCGCCACCCACCCGGCGTCCGTGAGCGCTAGCCAAGCCCGATCGTCCGGGCCATCGATCCGAATCCAGCCGTGAAAGCCCAGCGTGCGCAACGCGCCGAGCAGGTTCCCGCGCGTCGTATCCTGGACTCCCAACTCGTCGGCGAGGTCGGAGAACGTCCTCGCGCGGGGCGCCGCTACGTTTCCGAAGCACTCGAACACGCCGTGGCGGAGCAGACAGTGCAGGGTCGGAGCCACGGTGAGCCCGTTCAGCAGCGGCGCCATGTCCGAGCCGAGGTAGACGTGGAGGGGTGCTTTCACGCAGACAGAATGGGGGGGAGCTACCATGTTTCTGCGATCCGTCCTTGGGCCGGCAAGGATCGAGATATATCCTAAATCCTTTGCACATTATGTGCCATTAAAGTGACCCGAATGGCAATCCCTCAGCGGATCGCGGTGCCCCTCAAGGTGATTAGGAGGATTTCTTCGTGCCGAACCGGGCCCCCGCCTTACGGGCGATGAGCCCATAGCCGAGACCCTGGGCTTCCTGCTGCAGCGCCTCCAGCCTTTCCCGGCCCTCCGCGATGCGCCCGCTCTCGATTTCGATCCCGCCGAGAGCGAGCCGCGCTTCGAGCTGCGGTCCGAGCAGGCCGGCCTGCTCCGCCTGCCCGATCACCTGCGCGAGCACCTTGTCCGGCGTGGGGATGCGGCCGAGACGCGCGGCGCGGATCTCGACCAGCAGACGCGCGCGCAGGTCCTGATGGGCGCCGAGCAGAGTGGTGGCGCGATCGATCGTCTGGCGCGCTCCGGCGGCGTCGCCGCGCGCCGCGGCGGCCAAGGCGGCCGTGGACAGAGCGAGCGCCTGGGTGTCCGCGTTCCCCTGCCGGGCGAGCTCGGCGGCGGCGGTGCGGGCGAGGCGCTCCGCGCGCTCGGCCTCTCCGGAGTCGAGCAGCAGGCTGGCGAGGGCCAGCCGGCTCTCCGCCGCGGTCCCCTTTTCTCCCAGCGTCGTGCGCAGCGTCAACGCCGCATCGTGCCGCTTGCGCGCTCCCTCCAGGTCCCCTCCGCGCGCCAGCACCTCGCCCAGGCCGAACAGGGCATAGGCCGAGGCGCTCCGGTTGCCGGTTTCGCGGCAGAGCGCGAGAGACGTGTGGAAGTTCCGCCGCGCGGCCTCCAGCTCTCCCTGTTCCAGCAGCACGGTGCCCAGGTTGTTCAACGAGGCGACCTCGCCGATCTTCTGCCCGGTCTCCTGCCGGATGCGCAGCGACTCCTCGTGGCGCCTCCGCGCGTCCGGCAGATGTCCCCGCTTGCGGAGCACCACGCCCAGATTGTCCAGGGCGTAGGCCTCGCCGCTGCGGTCGCCCTGCTCGCGCCGAATGGCCAGCGACTGGGTGAACAGATCCTCGGCCTTGTCGAGCTCGCCGCGGCGCAGGAGAACGCCGGCCAGGTTGTTGAGGGCGAAGGCCTCTCCTCCCCGGCTGCCGATCTCGCGGGAGATCGCCAGCACCTGCTCGTAGAGCTGGCGCGCCCGGTCCAGATCCCCCTGGCTCTTGAGCACCACGGCGATGTTGTTGAGGGCGCCCGCCTCGCCTCCGCGGTTGCCGAGATCCTGATAGGTCGCCAGCGCCTGCTCGTACAGGCCGGAGGCGCCGGGGAAGTCGCCCCGGTCATAGAGGACGTTCGCCGCATGGGTCAGGGACTCGGCCACCCCCGCCCGGTCACCGGCGTTGGCGTAGAGGCGGCGCCCTTCCTCGCAGGCGGCCAGAGCCTGCTTCGCCTGCCCCAGGTTGCGCAAGGCACGGCACTCCAGCAACCGCGCCTGCGCCACCAGCAGAGGAGAGCCCTGGGCCGTCCCCCGTTCGGAGGCGCGGACCGCCGCCGTCTGCTGCCGTTTGAAGTCGGCGCGGGCGCCGGCCGCCGCGGCCTCGGAGAGATCGATCCGCGGGTCCTGGTTGGCGGGGGCCGGCAGGGAGCGCAGGGCCTGGGCCGTGTCCAGCGCCTCCTCGGCCCGTCCCGCCGCGATCTGGGCGGCGGCCAGGCGCAGGCCATGGTCCAGGTCGTCGGGGAAGAGGGAGAAGAGGTTCCAGTAGATCTCGACTGCCTGGCCCCAGTCCTGGATGGTCTCGAAGTAGCGCCCCTGGATGAGGAGCTTCTCCTCCTCGGGCAGCCCGCCAGCCAGGTCGAGCGCCGCCTTGGCTTCGTCGCGAGCCTTGCCGTCCCAGCCGAGCGCCGCCCAGGCGGCGGAGAGGCCGGAGTGGGCCAGGGCATTGCGGGGATCTGCCGCCACCGCCCGCGCCAGGAGGTCGCGTGCGCCGACCGGATCGAACAGGCGGAGCTTCTGGAGCCCTTCGGCATAGAGCCGCGCGGCTGCGGGATTGGCCGCCAGGGAGACCCGGGCGCCCTTGCCGGCGCTCTCGTCGACGCCGAGCTCACGTCGCAGCTTCTCTCCGGCTCTCCCGACCAGCGCGAAGAGCTCGGCCTCGCTCGCCGTCTCCGCGACGCGGGCGGTGGTGTCGCCCCGGGTCGCGTCCTGCAGCCGGAGGTCGAGGCGGATCATCCGGCCCGTGGGGCCGTCGACCACGGCATAGGAGCCGAGGATGACCGCGTCCGTGCCGAGCAGGGTGCGGAGGCGCAGGAGCGTGTCGCGTGCGAGGCTCTCACTCTCCTCAAGCCCCAACTCCACCTTGGCGCGGGCCACGTTCTCGCCGGCAACGATGCGCAGCTTGCCGCCGGCCCCGAGCTCGGTGGACAGCATCTCGGCGAGCCCGACGGACAGCCATTCGGTCCCCGCGGTGCGGGTGAGGTCCTTGAAGCCCAGGACCGCGACCGACCGGCGGGGCGTGACCCGCTCGGTGAGCAGGGCCAGCCGCTGCTGCGGCTCCATCTGCCGGGCCCGCCACTGGAGGAAACGGACCGACCCCACGGCCACGGCGACCAGGACGAGGGCGACGAAGAGCCCGATCTGGAGCCGGTGTCGCCGCGGCCGCGGAGCGGGGCGAGCCGGGATGACGGCGGGCGAGGAGGGGGGCACCATCACCTGCGGTGCCGGCGCCGCGGCCGGTACCCGGGGGTTCGCCAGAGCCGCCACGAGGTCGGGCGCGGTGGCAAACCGGGCGGCTGGATCGCGCGCCAGACAGCGGAGGATGGCCGCTTCCCAGTTGGCTGCGAGCCCCGGCACGTGGACCCGCGGCGAAGGCGGCGCCTCCTGGAGGCGCTTGACCGCGGTGGACAGCGCGCTGTCGCCCAGAAACGGCACGGTGCCGGTCAGCATCTCGTAGAGAACGATGCCGAGGGCATAGATGTCGACGGCGGGCGTGCATTCCTTGGCCTCGATCTGCTCGGGCGCGAGATAGGCCGGGGTCCCCACCACGCCGGCGGCGCCGGTCAGGGTGATGCCCCGCGGGTCTTCGCTCTTCTCCCGGCGGGCCAGCCCGAAATCGGTGACCACCGCGCGGAGCCCGCCGCGTCCCTCGACCAGGATGACGTTGCCGGGCTTCAAGTCGCGATGCACCACCCCCACCTGATGGGCGGCGTGGAGCGCGTCCGAGATCTGGCGGACGATGGGCAGCGCCGCGTCCGGGGGAAGCGGCCCGGTCCGTCGGAGCCGCTCCGCCAGGGTCTCGCCCGGCAGCAGCTCCATGGTCAGGAAGATGACTCCTCCCGCGCTCCCCTCCGGCCGGTGGTGGGACACGTCGAAGATGCGGCATACGTTCGGATGGGTCACCCGGCGCGAGAGCTGGATCTCCCGCCGGAACCGCTCGATGGCCGTCTCGTCGTGCGCCACCTCCGGGCGGACCGTCTTCAGGGCCACGCGCTCCCGGAGCTCCAGGTCCTCCACCTCGTAGACCTCTCCCATGCCGCCGCGGGCGATGAACCGCACCACGCGGTAGCGCTGGGCGAGGAGCGCGCCGGGCGCGAACGAAGGCATCGCCTCGCGCCGGGGGACCTGCGCGGGGGTCGGAGGGAGGCTCGGCAGAACGCTCCGGTCCATCGGGGTCGTCGGATCGCCCGCCACGGGCCGGGCCGAGATCTGTCCTGCCGTCTCTCCCGGAGTCTGCACCGGCATCCCCACCAGGGTCGGCGGGCTCACCCCCGGCTGCGTGGCCTCGCCGGCGTCCGCGCCGGGCCGGCGGACGCCGAAGGCGGTCTTGCAGGCGAAGCATTGGATGCGCACGCGCACCGGCATCTCCGGGGACACCAGAAAACGCAGTTTCTGGCCACAGCCCGGACAGGTGACCGTGAACGAGGCGGCGGAAGCCGAGATTCGGGACATGAAAGCTTGCCCCATTGTACTCGAACGCGGCTTTTGGCAGGATGGGCGCCGCCCGAGGGGGCGCCCCCTCCCAAGGAGATCCGCATGGAGACACGACAAGCACGAGTTCGCCGGGCGTGCGCGCTGGCCGCCGCCTTTCTGGCCTTCAGTCTGCCGCTGATGGCCCAACAGCCTGATGCGTCGATCCCCAAGGCGCCGCCGCGCGCCGAGGGGGAGGGTCCCTTCGCCCGGCTCATCCTGCGCGGCGCGACGCTGATCGACGGCACCGGCGCGCCTCCGATGGGGCCGGTCGACATCGTCATCGAGAAGAACCGCATCGTCGACGTCGTGGCGGTCGGCAGCCCCGGGGTGGCGATCGATCCGGAGGGGCGTCCCAAGGCCGGGCCGCAGGACCGCGAGATGGATCTCCAAGGCATGTACGTGCTCCCGGGGCTCGTGGACATGCATGGGCACATCGGCGGCAAGGAGCAGGGGACTCCGGCCGAATACGTCTTCAAGCTCTGGATGGGGCACGGCATCACCACCGTGCGCGATCCCGGCAGCGGCAACGGCCTCGACTGGGTGCTGGAGGAGAAGGCCAAGAGCGCGCGCAACGAGATCACCGCGCCGCGCATCGAGGCCTACGTCTTCTTCGGCCTGGGCCGCGAGAAGACGATCGTCACTCCCGAGGAGGCCCGCCAGTGGGTCGATCAGGTGGCGAGCCAGGGGGCGGACGGCGTCAAGTTCTTCGGGAGCTCGCCGGACGTCTACAAGGCGGCCCTGGACGAGGTGAAGAAGCGCGGCCTGCGCTCGGCCTGCCATCACGCGCAGACCTATGTGTCGCGGGTCAACGTCCTGACCTCGGCGCGCTGGGGGCTGACCTCGATGGAGCATTGGTACGGCCTGCCCGAGGCTCTGTTCACCGACCGCACGGTCCAGGACTATCCGCTCGATTACAACTACCTGGACGAGTCGCACCGCTTCGGGCAGGCGGGCCGCCTCTGGAAGCAGGCGGCGGCACCCGGCTCCGAGAAGTGGAACCAGGTGATCGACGAGCTGATCAAGCTCGACTTCACGCTCGATCCAACCTTGACGATCTATGAAGCGAGCCGCGACCTGATGCGTGCGCGCCGCGCCGAGTGGCACGACGAGTACACGCTCCCCTCGCTGTGGGCCTTCTACAGCCCGAGCCGCCAGGCGCACGGTTCGTACTGGTACAACTGGACGACCGAGGACGAGGTCGCCTGGAAGGAGAACTACCGCATCTGGATGGCCTTCCTCAATGACTACAAGAACCGGGGCGGCCGGGTGACGACCGGCTCGGACAGCGGCTACATCTACAAGCTCTATGGCTTCGACTACATCCGCGAGCTGGAGCTCCTCCGCGAAGCCGGCTTCCACCCGCTGGAGGTGATCCGCTCCGCTACGCTGAACGGCGCGCAGGCTCTGGGGCTCGAGAAGGAGATCGGCTCGGTGGAGCCGGGGAAGCTCGCCGACCTGGTGGTCGTCGAGGAGAGCCCGGTCCAGGACCTGAAGGTTCTCTACGGCACAGGCACGATCCGGGTGACCGCCGACAACAAGGTGGTCCGCGTCGGCGGCGTCAAGTACACGATCAAAGACGGCATCGTCTACGACGCCAAGAAGCTCCTCGCGGACGTTCGGCAGATCGTCAAGACGGCCAAGGAGAAGGAGGGGAAGGGGATCGTGCAGCCGGGACTCTAGTACAGACCCAGATAGAGCATTCGCAGGGCCAGATCGGAGACGGGCGCGAAGATGAAGGGAAAGACCTTCCAGGCGATCAGGAGGCCGATTAGCGACAGCATCGGCATGTGGAGGATCTCCTGATACTTGGAATTGGCGGAGTCGCTCAGAAATATCGGCAGGATCGCACTGCCGTCGAGCGGAGGCACCGGGAGAAGGTTGAAGACGAAGAGCAGCAGGTTCAAAGTGAAGAGGAGAGACAGTGGAACCACGGCGCCTTCCGCCCAGCCGTTGCCGATTACGAGCTGCGTAAATGAGCCCATGCCTGGGACGTAGTAGAACCATCCCGCCGCGATGCCCACCCGGATGAGCAGCCCGGCGAGCAGGACCAGGATCAGGTTGGCGGCCGGGCCGGCGAGCGCCATGATGCCGGCCCGCTTTGGATAATGGTGGGCCCAGTTGGGGTCATAGGGGGCGCTCGCCCAGCCCATCATCCAGCCTTGGAGAGCGAACGTGATCAGGGGGACGAGGAGCATGCCGAACGGCTCCCGCTGGATGTGTGGGAGCGGGTTCAGACTGACCTGCCCCCCCTCGTAAGCGGTGGGGTCTCCCAGACGCCAGGCCGCGAACGCGTGGCCTGCCTCATGGAGCGTGGTCGAAAACAGGAAGACCAGGAACCAGGTCAGGCCGAGGACGATCGTATCGGCTTCCACCCCTGTCACGCCCGGCTCAGGTACTTGTTCTCACGGGTGTCGATCAGGAGCTTGGTGCCGACCTCGATGAACGGCGGCACCTGGACGACCAGCCCGGTCTCCATCTTGGCCGGCTTGTAGGAGGAGCTGGCGGTGGCCCCCTTGAGGCCGGGCTCGGTCTCCACCACCTCCAGGGTCACCGTGTTCGGCAGCTCGATGCCCACCGGCTTCTCGTCGTAGAAGTCGACCGAGAGCACCGTATTGGGGAGCAGGTAGAGCATGGAGTCGCCCAGGACCTCGTCCTCGAGCGTGATCTGCTCGTACGTCTCCTGGTTCATGAAGTGATGCCCCGAAGGGTCGGAGTAGAGATACTCCATCGGCCGCGTGTCGAGGATCGCCCTCTCCACCTTCTCGGTCGAGCTGAAGCGGTGCTCGAAGCTGTTGCCCGTGCGTAGGTTGCGCATGCGGGCCTGGACGAAGCCACGCAGGTTGCCGGGCGTGACGTGATGAGCGGTCATGACGCGGCAGATGTCCTTTTCGAAGAGGATGCACATGCCGGTCCGCATCTGGGATGCCTGGATCAAGGTTGATCTCCCGTTGCTGTTTTAGGCAGGAGCTACTCGTGCTCCTCCTGCCTGTGCTTCTGATATTCCGCGATGAGCTTGTCCTGCACCAGCCGCGGGACTTCCTCATAATGGGAGAACTCCATGTGGAAGCTCGAGCGCCCCTGGGTCATGGCGCGCAGCTTGAGGGCGTATTCGAGCATCTCCGACATGGGGACCGTGGCCGTGATGATCTGGTTGCCGTTGACGGTGTCCATCCCCTGCGGGCGGCCCCGCCGGTGCGAGAGGTCTCCCATGATATCGCCGGTGAACTCTTCCGAAGTGGTGACCACGACCTTCATGACCGGCTCGAGGATGGTCGGCTTGGCGTTCTGCATCGCGTCCTTGAACGCCAGGGAGCCGGCGATCTTGAACGCCATTTCGGAGGAGTCCACGTCGTGGTACTGGCCGTCGAGCAGCCGCACCTTGAAGTCGACCACCGGGTAGCCGGCCAGATAGCCGCGGCGGCGCGCTTCCTGGATGCCTTTCTCCACCGCCGGCCGGTAGTTGTGCGGGATGGCGCCGCCGAAGATCTCGTCGGCGAAGGTGAAATCCTCGCCGCGCGCCAGCGGCTCGATCTTGATCCTGCAGTCGGCGAATTGACCGCGGCCGCCCGTCTGCTTCTTGTGCCGCCCGTGGCCGTCCGCCGGCCGGAGGATGGTCTCGCGGTAGGGGACCTTGGGCTGGTGGAGGATCACGTCGACGTGGTAGCGCCGCCGCATCTTGGCGACGGCGATCTCGACATGGTCCTGGCCGTTGCCGGAGAGCAGATGGTCGTGGGTCTCGGGATCGCGGCCGGCATGGAGCGCCAGATCCTCGTCCATGAGACGGGCGAGGGCCTCGCCGATCTTTTCTTCATCCCCCTTGGACTTGGGCTCCACGGCGAAGGTCATGGCCGGCTCCGGGATGGAGATCCAGGCGAGCTTGACCGGCCGGTCCTTGGAGCACAGGGTGTCGCCGGAGACCGTGAGCTTGAGCTTGGCCACGCCGCCGATGTCGCCGGCGATCAGGCGGGGCACCGCGGTCCCCTGCTTGCCTTCGAGGACCATCAGATGGCCGAGCCGCTCCATTTCCTCGGCGCGGCTGTTGTAGGTCGCCATGTCCGTGGGGAGGGTGCCCGAGACCACGCGCATCATGGAGATCTTGCCCGTGAACGGATCGGACAGGGTCTTGAAGACCAGGACCGCCTGGGGCCCGTTGGGATCGGCGGTCAGCTCGACCGGGTCGCCGCCGATGTTGGTGGCGGGGAAGGGTCTCGCGTCGACGGGAGAGGGGAGGATCGCCACGAAGCTGTCGAGGAGGGCCGCCGAGCCGATGGCGTGCGCGCCCGACGAGAGGGTGAGCGGGAAGATCTGGCGCCGGGCGACGGCCCCGCGCAGCCCCGCCTCCAGGTCCTCCTGGGCCAGGTTGCCGGTCTCGAAGAAGCCTTCCATGAGCTTGTCGTCGGTCTCTGCCACCGCCTCGACGAGCTGGGCGCGGAGGCTGGCGGCCTGGTCGGCCAGAGCGGCCGGGATCTCCACCGGCTCGGCCTTGCCGTTGCCGTCCCGGGTGAAGCGGTAGGCCTTCTCGCGGACCAGGTCGACCACGCCTTCGAAGCCCAATTCTTTGCCGATCGGGAGCTGGACCGGCAGGATGGACCGGCCGAAGCGCTTGTGCAACCCTTCGAGAGTCCGGTCGAAATCGGCGCGCTCGCGGTCCATCTTGGTCAGATGGATCATGACCGGCAGCGAGATCTCCGCGGCGAAGCTCCACACCCTCTCGGTGTTGACCTCGACGCCGGAGACGCCGTTGACGCAGAGGAGGGCGGCGTCGGCGGCGCGCAGCCCCGCCTTGGTCTCGGTGAGGAAGATGCCGTAGCCGGGGCAGTCGATGAGGTTGATCTTGTGCTGCTGCCAGGGGGCGAAACAGGTGGCGAGGCCGATCGAGATGACCCGCTCGATCTCTTCGGGATCGAAGTCGGTCAGGGTGTTTCCGTCTTCGACCCGGTTGAAGCGCGTCGTGACTCCGCTGGTGTAGAGCAGCGCGCTCACGAGTGTGGTCTTACCGGTGTCGTTGTGCCCTGCAACAGCGATGTTGCGGATTCTTTCCGGCCTGTCCACCTGCATCGTTCAGCCTCCTTCAAAGGACACGGTCAAGGCGGGGAATATACCACAGCGCCGCCGCGGCTCCGCCTCGCTGGCGTCACAGCCAAACCCCGTGAAACTCTGTACTTACCTCCCCGCCGGTTTGACTCGGCGGAGCCGCCGCCCTAGAATCTCCGTCGATTCTCATGCTTCCTCTGACACCGACCAGGCTCGGCCGCTACGAAATCGTCGACGAGATCGGCAAAGGTGCCATGGGTGTCGTGTACCTGGCGCGCGATCCCCTCATCGGCCGGCTCGTCGCGCTCAAGACCTTCCGCATCGGCTACTCGGTCAAGGACGTGGAGCTGGAGCAGTTCCGGGCGCGCTTCATCCGCGAGGCCCAGAGCGCCGGCATCCTCTCCCATCCCAACATCGTCACCATCCACGACGTGGTGGAGCAGAGCGAGGAGGGGCTGGCGTTCATCGCCATGGAGTATGTCCGCGGGACGAACCTCAAGGTGCTGCTCCAGGGGGAGCAGTCGCTGACCCTGCCGTTCATCGTCGAGGTCATCTCCCAGGTGGCGGAGGCTCTCGACTATGCCCATTCGCACCGGGTGATCCACCGCGACGTCAAGCCGGCGAACATCCTGATCACCGCGGACAACCGGGTCAAGATCACGGATTTCGGCATCGCCCGGCTCGACTCGTCGAACCTCACCCAGGAGGGGCAGCTCCTCGGTACGCCGAATTACATGGCGCCGGAGCAGATCCAGGGCCGCGAGGTCGACCACCGGGCTGATCTCTTCGCCCTCGGGGTGGTGCTGTACGAGATGCTCACCCGCCACAAGCCGTTCCAGGGCGAGAACCTGACGGTGGTGAGCCACCGCATCGTCTACGACCACTTCACGCCGCCCAAGGAGTACGTCCAGAACCTCCCGCCGGGTCTGGAGGGGATTCTCAACCGGGCCCTCGACAAGGACCCCAACCGGCGGTATCAGAAGGCCAAGGAGATGGTCACCGATCTCCGCCGGCTCTCCGGGACGCTGGCCGCCGACGACCTGAACGAGACCCAGAGCATCGCGGTCATGGGGCCGATCGTGCACACGCCGCCGCCGGGCGCGCCGCTCGGCGCCTCGTGGGCCCAGGCGCCGACCGATCACGGGACCATGGCGACTCCGCCGTCGGTCAACCTGCCGCCGCCTCTGCCACTCCCGCCCCCGCCGGGCGCCTCGCCGGTCCCCGCTGTCAACACCACGCACGCGACGCAGCCCTCGGCCCGCCGGGCACCACTCATCGTGCCGGGCCGTACGGTCCTCGCGGCGAGCGTGGCCGCGCTGCTCCTGCTCGCGGTGGCCGCGGCCCTGTTCGGCTGGCTCTGGTGGAGCACGCCGAGGACCGGCCGGGATGCCCGGCAGGACGAGAGGCAGAAGCAGGTGATCAGCCTGGTGCACACCGGCTATCAGGTGTTGAGCGCCGGCGATCCGAAGACCGCGGCCCGGATCTTCAAGCAGGCCGAGGAGATCGCTCCCGAAGAGCAGAAGCCCTTCCTGCGCAACGCCCGGATGCAAGCCGAGAAGACCGCCGCGGAGTTCGGTGATCTCGTGGGACGGCAGAAGCAGGCTGTGGAGAACGTGGTCACGGCCCAGCTCGCCATGGACAACCGGCGCTACCAGGAGGCCACGGTGGCGGCCGAGGCGGCCCTCGCGCTCGATCCCGACAACAAGCGGGCCCAGGAGATCCGGGGCGCCGCTTTGGAAGCCCAGGCCCGTCTGCAGGAGCAGCAGGCGAAGAAGCAGCGGACTCAGCGCCCCGTCCGGGCGGAGGAGGTCGCCTCCACCCCCTCAGTCCCTGAGCCGGAGCCGGTCACTACGGGCGCCGCGGAGGAGGCCGTCCCCCAGACGGCGAGCCTGCACATCAGCTTCCAGTCCGAGATGGCGGGTGTGGCCACGGTCAGGGTCCACGTGAACGGGCGCAACATGTTCCAGAGGACGGTCGGGGAGAAGGGACGCCTCCTCCGGCGGGGCAGCGGAGGCCGGGCCGACCAGACGGTCGAGCTGCAAGCGGGCAACACCGACATCGAGGTCTGGGTCACCCGGCCGGGCAACAAGCCGGCGGAGCGCATCACCCGCTCGGGGAACCTGCTCGGCGGCTCCAGCCGCGACTTGAGCATCCGTTTGTCGCAAAACGGTCAGCCGAGCGTCAACCTGAACTGAGATTCACTCCGGCAGCGAAGTCACCGTCACCGGGCCCAGCGGCTCGAGC
>Ga0126309_10000039_pt1 | contig 41338 bp, 36 predicted proteins | sample Plot56_FD_92541 | JGI IMG/M metagenome (GOLD analysis project Ga0126309, IMG submission 92541) | Serpentine soil microbial communities from UC McLaughlin Reserve, CA, USA - Plot56 | ecosystem: Environmental > Terrestrial > Soil > Grasslands | place: USA: UC McLaughlin Reserve, Lake County...
CCTCGCTTTGGAGAAGCGTCGCCAGCGCTTTCTGCTTGACGGAGCCCCATTCGCGGTACAAGCGCCAGATCGCTTCGAGTTCCTGTCGATCGAGGTCCGACGACGAGTCGAAGCGTAGGGCAAGCTCGGCGCCAACTTTTTCCGACCTCCACCAGATCCACCCCCCTCCAACGACAAAGACGATCACCAACACAGCAGCAAGCCAGGTAAAAAAGCTCCACAGGAGGAATCCACGGGCTTCCGCGACCCGTACCCGGCCCCGTCGCCCGACGAGATAGAGCAGGGCGGTCCAAGGCGCCAGGAGAGATCTCATCTTTTCCCTCGGAGAGAGAGCGGCCCGGTATCTCTCGAGCGCATCCCGGAGAAAGGCTTCCTGCTGCCGAGCTTTCTCTCGCAGCGCCGCCAAAACCTCGACCAGAAATTCATGATAGAGCGTCCAGGCCGGCGTATCTCCTCGCGTGATGCGTAGCTGCTTCAAATCGTTCAACAGGCTTTCGATCGCTTCAGCCCGGTGGGGGTGGAGCGCCTGGGTCAACTCCTCGAGGCGTCTCTCCTGGAGCTTGTCACCGGCGGTCAAGAGGCTCAGCAAAGCGAGAGCCTCGGGATAAGTGAATCCCCGAAACAGAGCAGTGGACTCAATTTGTCGCTGGATTCCGAGGGCGACGAGCCCTGGAAGCCCGCCGACTCTATGGTAACTTTTCAACGTCGGCGGAATCAGGTACGGCAGACTGCGCACCGCGAAGTCGAGCTCGACGGGCAGGAGCCCTCCCTTGTCGAGGTCCTTTGCGATCCGTTCAACGAGATCGGCGAAGTCGTCGTCCGTGGTCGCTCCTTCGGCGTTCTCCAGACAGGTCAGAAGAAGCCCGCGCGCGTGCTCGGACCCCAGGCGCGTGAGAGGCGCCCTGGCGGCTCCGGCGGAGAACGGGTGCGCAAGAAGGTCCTGCTTGGATTCGATCACGAACAGGCATTTGATCTTCTTTTCTCCGGCGAGTTGGAAAACCATGTCCCAGAGAGGATTGGCTCCTGCCAGGCTCGCCCGGTCGATGAACAATCCACCCTGGACCAGATGGTCATGGGACGAAGCGAGGTATTGGTCGAATTGATCAAAGACGAGGAGGAAGGGCTGGGAAACGGGCGGCTTGCGGAAGGCGAGCGCCTTTTTCAGCCTTCCAATGAGCCGTGGGAGATCCTCTTCCGATCGCGGCACGCGATCCGGTCCCAACTCCAGAGCCGCTGCCAGGGCACGCGAAGGCCCGGCAATCCAATCTGAGCCATACGAGCTTACGGTGATGACGTCGAACCTCTCGCGGATCCGCGCATCTGCGGCAATCCCGCGCGCGACCAGAGTTGTCTTGCCGCACCCGGACTCTCCCAGCAAACAGAATACGCTGTTCTCCAAGAGCTGAGGGACGATCCGGTTCACATCGGTACGCCGGCCCCGGAAGTCGTCGTCGGGGATCTTCAGCTCGTCCGGCTTCTTGATGATGAGGTTCCGCAGCCTCCTGCGCCGCGCGACCACCCACCGCCAGACGAAGTAGGCGGCGAAACCCAGGGTGACCGACCACCTCACGAGTGGAGGAATCGAGTCGAGAACTGGCAGGTCCTTCACGGAGGCCAAGACATTTACGACAGCGGAGACCACGCCCGTAACGGCTATGGCCCTGTCCGTCCAGGCGGGCTTCTGAGGAGAATTCTCCGGCGCTTCCGTCATGGCTCCCGGACATTCTACGGCAATCACCGCAGGCTGGGGCCCCGGCGCCTTCCTGTCCTCGACCAGCCAGTTCTCACGAAGCGGCCTCGGCGGGCTTTCCGAAGTTTCTGGCGGGAGGTAGGATCTGGCCCGTGGAACCCGCAGAAACCGGACGCGGCGGCCTGGACCGGAGAGGCCGAGGACTGTCGACTCCGCAGAAGTCGCTCCTCGCCCTCCTCGTCCTCACCCTGCTGGCGAGCTGCATCGATCCGCCCTTTCCACGGGAGATGGTCCTGCAACACCTGCCGACCGTGGCGCTCCTCGCCCTCCTGCCCTTCGCCGCGCGCCGGATCCCGCTGTCCGACGCGGCGTTCGCCTGTATCGTGGCCTTCCTGCTGCTGCACGTCCTGGGAGCGCGGTACATCTATTCGTACGTGCCCTATGACCGCTGGTCCGAAGCTCTTTTCGGTGCGGATCTCACCACCGCGTTCGGCTTCCGGCGCAATCACTACGACCGCGTTGTCCACTTTTTCTTCGGCGCGCTCTGGGTGCGGCCGGTCCAGGAGATCTGCGTGCGCCGCTTCGGCGTGCCGCGCCGGTTCGCCTGGTACACGGCGTTCGAGTTCGTGCTGGCGTTCAGCATGCTCTACGAGCTGTTCGAGTGGGGGCTCGCGATGGTGTTGTCTCCGGCGAAGGCGGATGCGTACAACGGCCAGCAGGGGGACGTCTGGGATGCCCAGAAGGATATGTCGCTGGCCGTCCTCGGCGCCTGCCTCGGGCTCCTCGTGACGGCGATCCGCGGAGCCCGGGAGAGGGTCCGGAGGTGAGCTCCCTGCGGACCGTGCTGATCGCTGGTCTCCTCCTTGCGCTAGCCGCGGGCGTCCAGGCATCGACTTCGCGCGCCGGGCTCGTCTCGTTCAAGCGGGTTCCGATTCCCGACGAGGTTCCGGCCCATCTGTGCTCGGCGCTCGCCCAGGACCGGGACGGATTCCTCTGGATCGGCACGCAGGCGGGGCTGGTCCGCTACGACGGCACCAGCTTCCGGGTCTACAAGTCGGACCCGCGCGATCCGCATACGCTCGGCGGGAGCTACGTGCGCGCGCTGTATGCCGCCTCGGATGGGCGGCTCTGGGTGGGGACGTTCAGCGGCGGGCTGTCGGTCTACGACCCGGCGACCGAGGCGTTCGTGCGCTATCAGCACGATCCCACAAACCCTGGGAGCCTGTCGCACGATCGTGTGGAGGGGCTGGCCGAGGACCACGCCGGGCGCCTGTGGGTGGCGACCTATGAGGGGCTCGACCGCCTCGATCCCGGCACGGGACGCATCGAGCACTTTCGGCACGATGCCAAGAACCCGCGGAGCCTGGCCGATGACCGGGTCCGTGCGCTGCTGGTCGATCGCGGCGGACGGTTGTGGATCGGGGGCCGCGACGGTCTGCAGGTCTGGAGGGGCGAGGCGCTCGGCTTCGCGCGCGTGGCTTCGGACCCGGGGACTCCCGGCTCGCTCGCGGGGCAGCTCATCGGGAAGCTCTTCGAAGACGGACGGGGACGGATCTGGATCGGCACCACGGACGACGGCGCGGCGCTCCTCGATCCGCGGACCGGCAGGCTCCGCCGGCTCCTGCCCCGCCCCGCCGCAGCCGAGGGCTTAAGCCACTTCTGGGTCTATGGGATCACCGAAGGGGCGCCGGGCGAGATGTGGATCGCGACGTTCGGCGGCGGGATCGACGTGGTCGATCCGGACTCCCTGCGGGTGATCGACCGTCTGCGGAACGACCCGACGCTGGAGAGCACGGTCGGCGGAGACCGGATCGGGGCGGTGCTGCGGGACCGTTCGGGCGTCCTCTGGGTCGGGACCTGGGGCCAGGGCCTTGCCCGGCACGATCCCGCGACGCGAGCTTTCCGCACACTCCGTTCCAGCCCGAGCCTCCCGGACGGGCTGAGCCATCCCGCGGCCGTGCGGGCGCTCGAGATGAAGGGCGGCACGATCTGGGCCGGGACGAACGGCAATGGCATCGACGTCCTCGATCGCGGGTTCCGCCGGATCGGCGGCTACCGGCCCGATCCCGCGGATCCCGGCGCGTTGTCCGATGGCTCGGTGACGTGCCTCGCCCAGGGCGCCGACGGCACCATCTGGGTCGCCACCCTGAACGGTTTGCTCCATCGTCTGCGGCCGCGGGCGCGGCGCTTTGAGCGGCTCACTATCGCGCAAGGTCTGCCGGGAGGGCCGATCCGTGCCATGACGTTCGGACCGGGAGGCGAGCTCTGGGTCGGCGCCGCGGAAGGGATGGCGCGCATCGATCCCCGCTCGTCCGCGATCTCGACGTTCCGCCACCGGCCCGACGACGCGACAACTCTCTCCGGCCATGCGGTCGAGGCGATCGCCGTGGCCGCGGACGGCACTCTCTGGGTGGGCACGGACAGCGGCCTGAATGCCTTCGACCCGGCGCGCGGCACCGCGGTGCGCATCCTGCACCAGCCTGGGCGCCGCGACAGCCTGCCCAGCAATTGGGTCCCCGACCTGCTGATCGCCGGTGACGGCCGGCTCTGGGTGGCCACCGAGGGCGGCGCGTACATCCTGACCGGATGGGACGGACGGACGGCCCGCTTCGAGTCGGTCGCCGAGCGGCTCGGCCGTCCTCCCGCGCCGGTCGAGGCGCTGATCGAGGACGCCCGCGGCCGGATCTGGCTCGGCCCCCGGCTCCGCGTCGATCCGCGGACCTGGCGCTGGCAGGAGCTCGGGCCGGCCGATGGGTGCGACCTCCGCAACTTCTTCATCGCGAGCCGCGCGCGGACCGCCGCGGGCGCGCTCCTGTTCGGCTCTCCCGAAGGGCTCCTGGTGGTACATCCGGACGAGATCGCGGCATGGACGTACGCTCCGGCCGTGGTCGCCACCTCGCTGCGGGTCGACGGCAAGGAGAGGCCGGGAGCGGCGCGGCTCCAGCGGATGATTCTCGGCGCGGAGCAGCGCGGATTCCGGCTCGATTTCGCGGCGCTCGACTTCACGGCTCCCCAGAGGAACGCGTACCGGTATCGATTGGAGGGCTTCGACGGCGATTGGATCACCACCGAAGCGTCGCGGAGCTCTCTCGCCTACACCAATCTTCCTCCGGGGGAGTACACGCTGCGCATCCAGGGGACCAACCGGGCCGGGCGCTGGAGCCCTCACGAGCTCCGTCTGCCGGTGACCGTCCTGCCCGCTTTCTACCAGACGGCCTGGTTTCGCGGCGCGCTGGGGCTCCTCGTGCTGGGCCTCGCGTACGGCGCGTACGGGTTGCGGGTGCGGCGCCTCCAGGCGCGGAGTCAGGAGCTCGAGCGAATCGTGCGGGAACGGACGGTGGAGCTCGAAGCCGCCTACCTGCGGATCGAGGACGCGAGCCTCACCGATCCGCTCACGCAGCTCCGCAACCGCCGCTTCCTCGAGCAGAGCATCCCGGCCGACGTCGAGCTCGCCGCGCGGCACCACGAGGATGGCGGCGCGGCGGACGGCGGGTCGGACCTCGTGTTCCTGCTGGTCGATCTCGATCACTTCAAGAGCGTCAACGATACCTACGGCCATGCCGCGGGGGATGCGGTGCTGATCCAGACGGCGGAGATCCTGCGCTCCACCTTCCGGGCCTCGGACGCCATCGTGCGCTGGGGCGGCGAGGAGTTCCTCGTCGTGTCCCGCTTCCTGGATCGCAGCGAGGCTCCAGCGCTGGCGGAAAAGCTCCGCGCGGCGGTCGAGGCGCACGAATTCCGGCTCGCGGACGGATCTCTCCTGCGCCGGACCTGCTCGATCGGTTTCGCGCTCTATCCCTTCTCTCCGGCGCGGCCCCGGGCGATCCCCTGGGAAGAGATCGTCGACCTCGCCGACTTCGGCCTGTACGCCGCGAAGCGCAGCGGACGCAATGGCTGGGTCGGCATCGAGGCCAGCAAGGCGGAAGATCCGAGAGCCTCCCTCCAGCGCTTCCTGGAAGCGCCGGAGGTCTCGCTGGAGCAGCGGGAGGTCCGCGTGCACGCGCCTCGCGAGACGGGCCGCAGCCTCCGCTGGGCTTAGAATAGAGGACGATCACCTAGTCGTCGAGGAGGTGCCGCTTGAGCTCGGAGCCGAACGCACAGGTCGAACGGGGGGACACCGTGGATGTCGCGCCAGCCCTCACCCTGGTGGAATCGACGGGCGAGCCGAGGGAGCAGGAGAAAGCCAGTCCCCGCTGGGGATTCGCCCAGAAAGTTCTTTTCCGTTTCGCCTTCTGCTATCTGGTCCTGTACAACCTGCCGTTCCCACTGGAGTATGTCTTCTTTTCGACAGACATCGCCAAGCCGTACCAGGACCTCTGGAACTTCGTCGTGCCATGGGTCGGGGAAGACCTGCTCAACGTCGATCCAAGCGTTCTGCCCAATGGCAGTGGAGATACGACCTACAACTATGTGCAGGTGTTCTGCTTCCTGATGCTCGCGCTGGCGGCGACGGCGATCTGGACGTTTCTCGACCGGAAGCGCGCCAACTACGCGCGGCTCCATGAATGGCTGAGGGTCTATGTCCGCTTTGCGCTCGCCCTCACGATGATCGGGTACGGCGCGGCCAAGGTGGTTTCATCGCAATTCCCGGCTCCGTCGCTCGACCGCCTGCTGCAGCCTTTCGGCGATGCGTCGCCCATGGGCCTGCTCTGGACCTTCATGGGGGCGTCGCTCACCTACAACGTTTTTGGGGGTCTGTCCGAAATGCTCGGAGGGCTCCTCCTGATCTCCCGCCGGACCACGCTGCTCGGCGCGCTGGTGAGCATCGGAGTGATGACCAACGTGGTCCTGCTGAATTTCAGTTACGACGTTCCGGTCAAGCTGTTTTCGAGCCACCTGCTGCTCATGGCCATCTTCCTGACCCTTCCGGACCTGCGGCGGCTCGCGAATCTGCTTGTCTTCAACCGGCGGGTGGAGCCTGCCGAGATCCGGCCCCTCTTCCGGAGAAAGTGGCTCCATCGGAGTGCGCTGGCTCTGCGGACGGTTTTCTTCGTCGGCTTTGCCATTTTTCTGCTCAATCAGGCCTATCAAGGCACCAAGCGGTATGGGAACCTCGCGCCGAAGCCGCCGCTCTACGGCATCTGGAACGTCGAGGACTTCGTGATCGATGGCCAGGCTCGGCCGCCGCTCATCACCGACGAAACCCGCTGGCGGCGTGTGGTCTTCGACTATCCTGGCACGATCGCGATCCAGCTCATGGGAGATTCCCGGCAGCGCTACCGCCTCGCGCTGGATGCCGGCAAGAAGAGCCTGGCCTTGACCAAGCGCGACGATCCTCAGTGGCACTCCAGGATCTCCTACCGGCAACCCGATCCGCAGCTCCTGACGATGGAAGGGACGTTCGACGGCCACAAGATTCAGGCCCGGCTCCGCCGGGTCGATGAATCGAAGTTCCTGCTGGTCAGCCGCGGATTCCACTGGATCAACGAATATCCGTTCAACCGTTAACCTTCTCCGAGGCTCTCTGAAGCTTCCGCAGTGTCAACGAAATCCCTACGATCGCTGACAATAAATCAGCTACGCGGAACTTGTAGAGCTGTTTTTCCGCCCCATTTGCCTTTTGAAAGAGTCTTCGGTATTCTCCCCGACGTTCTGAAGAGGCTGCCCTGAAATACCCGCGGTCCGATGGACGGGCCGGCTGTTGATGATCTGTCTGATGACCAATCGCTCGGGGGGACCATGAGGGTCTTTCGTAGGCGATTGCTAACATGGAGAGGGAAACCTGATGAAAAAGCACGAGGTGAAGAAGCTGTCGCTTTCGAGAGAGACGCTCGTCCGCCTGAGCAACCCCGACCTGGGCAAAATCGCCGGCGCTGCCTGGTCGGAGAACAGCGTCTGCCCCACCACCGAGCCTTCGGAGTGCAAGCCCTGCGTCTGATCCACCTCTGATCCGCCCCTCATCCGCAAAATCCACGGGGGCGTCATGGGGCGCCCCCGTTCCTTCACGAAGCCCTTCGCGCGCTACACGCCGCTCCGAAGCGCCCATTGCGCTTCCTGCCTCAGCGCCCGGAGCAGGGCGCCGTAGGACGAGCTTCATGCCCGGTCGAGGAGACGGGCTTTGACATCCTCCCAGAGCATCCCTGCCTCAGGGTTGGCGCGCGCTTCGAGAAGGCGGGCCTCCAAAAGATCCTTCAACTCATTCGAAAGAGTAAAATCGGCAGCCGGTGAGGCATGCTCCCAAAGCGTCTGCGCAAGCTCGATCTGCTCTTCGATCGGCAGCTCCAAAGCCCGTCGGGTCAGGTCTACTCTTGTCATGCTCATATTGTACTCCAGCTGATCCGAGTGGCGAAAGTGTGCTCCTCGTCTCTCAAAGACATGTCCTCCGAAGAAAACTTGGGCTCGCGAGTAGAATGGCCCAGCCGTGACCACCATTTCTTCCTCCCCTCACCGCCGCATCGCCGCCATCATCAACTCCGGAGCCGGATCGGTCATCGCGGCCGGCTTGGAGGCCGATGGCCTGCGGCGGCTGTTCGCGGAGGCGGGCGTCGAGGCGGACGTTCACTTCGTCCCCGGTGACCGGATCGTGACAACGGCCCGAGCGGCGCTGGCTGCGGGGGCCGAGGCGCTGGTGGCCGGCGGGGGCGATGGGACGATCCGGTCGGTGGCGGGGATCCTGGTGGGCGGGGACGTGCCGCTCGGCGTGCTGCCCGTCGGGACGCTCAATCACTTCGCCCGGGATCTCGGCATCCCGGTCGAGCTCCCCGCGGCGGTCCGCGTGATCGCGGACGGAGTGCCCCGAGCGCTCGACGTCGGCGAGGTGAACGGCGAGATCTTTGTCAACAATTCGGTGCTCGGGCTCTATCCGCCGGTGGTGCAGGTGCGCGACCAGGAGCGGCGTGAGAAGAATCGCAACAAATGGCTGGCCACGGTCTCGGCCCTCTGGAAAGTCCTGCCCGGGCACCCCCTGCTCCACATCCGGGTGAAGGCGGACGGACTGGCCGTCGATCACCAGAGCCGCTTCGTCTTCGTGGGAAACAACGAGTACGAGATGAGCGCCTTCACCTATGGCGCGCGCAGCCGCTTCGATTCCGGCGATCTCTTTCTCTACATCGCGAAGAGCCGCACCCGTCTCGGACTGGTCGGCTTGGGCCTTCTTTCGCTCTTTCGCGATCTCAAGTGGACGGACCGATTCGACCGGTTCTGCCTGCCGGAGCTCACGATCGAGACGCGGAAGAAGGCGTTGCCGGTCTACCTCGACGGCGAGGTGGTCATTCTCAATCCGCCTCTCCGATACCGCAACCAGCCCCACGCCCTGCGGGTGATCTTGCCGGAATAAACCAAGAGGCGGGCGGTTACGTATTACTATCAAACGCAGCTCAACGCTTCAGGATAGAGGAGAAATCAGTGAAGAAGAACAATGCGAAGAAGCTCGCCTTGTCCAGAGAGACACTCGTCCGCCTGGACGACCCGAAGCTCGGTATTGCGGAGGGTGGTGCCTGGTCGGAGAACAGCATCTGCCCCACGACCGGCCCTTCGGAGGGCCGTTTCTGCGCCAGAAGTGCGGAGGACAACACTCACTAAGGCGAGCGCAGGCAGGAGATCAGCGGCACGAGAGGGGCGCCAGACAGGCGCCCCCCTTTTTCATTGTACCAGCAGCTATTTCACCAACAGGATGGGACAGCGCGCCACGATGGCGATGCGGTAGCTGATGGTGCCCCAGCCGAGCGCGGGGTGGTCGCGGTCGACTTTGTGCGAGGAGAGGACGATCAGGTCCATGTTCCTGTCCTCGGCGTAGCGCACGATCGCCTCGGCCCGCTTGCCGAACTGGAGGTCGTGGTAGACCCGCACCGGCTCGGCCGTCCGGCAGCGCTCCTCGAGACGGGTCAGCTTGGCGATGGACCGGTTTTCGAGATCGCGGTAGAAGTCCTTCATCTCCTCGTATTCGACGTGCTCGATGGTCTCGATGACGTGCAGGAGGTGGATCTCGGCCTCCTCGTGGCCGCCGAGGACCTCCAGGGCAGCCTGGATCGCTGCCTCGTTCTTGTCGGTGAAATCGACCGGGACCAGGATCTTGCGGAACATGAGGTGGCCCTCCCGGCCCCCATCATCCCGAGCCGGCCGGGAGGGTGTCAACCACCCGGCGGGTGGTGGACGGGGCGGGCCAGGGCTGATATATAGTCCAGCCAGAGATCCCTTCAACGATGCGTCTCGAGTGGTTGCAGAAAGAAGTCCAGGCGCGCTGCCCGCTGTGCGGCGAGGATGGGCACAAGCGCGCCGTGCTGGCGATCGATCATGTCCTGCCCGGGCATCCGCGTGTCACTCTGCTGCGTTGCCCGGTCTGCGGCGCCGCCTTTCTCCAGGATCTCACGCCGCCTGACTACGAGCACGGTCTGTCCGGGATGCTCGACTACTACGTCGAGCAGGGAGCCGGGATCGACCTCATGGTGGCGCCGCTCCTTCGCCTGCCTCCCGAGTCGGTCCGGCGCTGTCTCGAAGTGGGCTGCAGCTTTGGCTTCGCGCTCGACTTCAGCCGGCATGCGTTCGGCTGGGAGGTGCTCGGCGTGGACCCCTCGTCTCTCGCGGCGGCGGGCGCCGAGGCCTTGAGCGTGCCGATCCGCCGCACCTACTTCAGTGCCGATCTCGATCTCGGTCCCGAGCCCTTCGATCTTGTGCTGTGCTCGGAGATCCTGGAGCACCTTGCCGAGCCCCTGGCCCTGCTCGTGGCGATGCGCGAGCGCCTGCCGCCCGAGGGGCTCCTCGTCCTCTCGACTCCCAACCTCGCGATCGTGCGGCGGGAGGCGGAGGAGGGCGCTCTCGGCCGCGCCCTGAGCCCGGGGCTCCACCTGATGCTCTACGACCGCGGCGCGCTCTCCCTGCTTCTCGCGAAGGCCGGCTTTTCCGAGGTCCGCATTGAAGAGTCGCCGGAGACGCTCCGCGCCTTCGCGGCGTGCTCCCCGGCGGCGCTCGCGCGGCTGCGGCCGACAACTCCAGCCGCGGGACGGACCCTCCTGCGCAATTACTTCGCGGCCCGGGCGGCGGAGGCTCCGCCCGCTTCCGCTCTCGCCTGCGGCTTCGCCTACCGGCACTTCAAAGAGTGCGTCAACGCCGGTGACTACGAGGAGGCGGCGGCGAGCCGCGTGTGCCTCGCGCGGGTCTACCACGAACGCTTCGGGCTCGACCTGGACGCGCCGGCCGAGATGGCGGCAAGCCTCCGTGGCCGATCGCCGGGCCGGCCCCGTCCGTTCAACGTGACCGGCGCGCTCTACTTCTCGGGCATCCTCGACCTCAACGGCGCCGGCCGCTTCGACCGGGCCGCCGATTGTTTCGCGGCAGCCCTCGTGGCCGGCAACGCCCTGCTCGACGAGCAGCGACCCTCCGGGCTCTGCGATGGGGAGACGGAATCGCTCGTACAGCAGAGCCGGAAGCACCTGCCCATGGCCCTCGCCTCCACGGACCCCGATCGGGCGGTGCGCGAGGTCGAGGCGCTGGCCTCCCTCGCTCCGGAGCTCTTCGTGGAGGCGCGCGCGCAGACCTTCATCCGGCTGGTCAACGTCGGTGCCTACGACGCGGCCGAGCGCATGGCGCCGCAGATCGCCCGTCAGATCGACCTGGCGACCCTGGAGGAGAGGGGGGAGAAGAGCGCCGAGGTGCTCGATCCGCTGTTCTGCCTAGGCATGCTGGCGCTCCACCAGGGGCGGCCTGGCGAAGCCGCGGACCTGTTCGGGCGCGTCCACCGTCTGGCCGGCCTCGCGGGGCCGGAACGCGCGGAGCTCCTCGGGGCAGCCCGCTATCACGAGGCGCTCAGCCTGCGCGAGGCCGGACAGGAGGCGCCCGGCAGCCGGCTGGTGATCGCCGAGCGCTTCGTCGCCCCTTGCGCGCGGCTCTCCGGGCTCGTCCTGCCGCTGGACGTGATCGCGCGGCAGCCGGCGGCGCGATTGCGGCTCGCCGTCCTCGCCGCGGAGGGAGGAGAGCTCGAACATCGCGTCGCGACCCTGGCTCATCCACGCCTCTCGCCCGAGGAGGGGCTGCGCCTGGCCTTCGCGCCGTTCGACGCTCCGGAGGGCTCCACGTTCCTCCTCGGAGCTCTCGACCTCTCCGGGGAGGCCGGCGCGCCGGTCGCCACTGATCTCGAAACGATCCGCGCCGCCGCTGCCGGCCGTTCTCCGATCGCTCTCGACTGCCGGGGCGAAGAGGGCTTCGGGGTCGCCGCGGATCTGCTTCCCGACGAGCGCGGCATCGCGGCGTTCCGCGGCGCGCCGGCCGGGCACCCGCTGATCCGCACCGCCTATTGGCTCGACGCTTTCTGGTGCGATTCCCACGGCCTCTACCTGCGCGGCTGGGTGCACGCCTACGAGCACCGGGTCCGTGGCCTGCGGGTCGAATCGTCGGGGCGTTCCGCCCGGGTGGCCGCCTTCTCCGACCGGCCCGATCTGCTCGCCTTCTATCCCGAGCACGAGCATGTCCGCCATGGCGGCTTCGCCGTCTACCTCGCCTGTCCTCCCGGTCATCCGGTGACGCTGACGCTGGAAACCGACGGCGGCGCCGCGAGCTTTCCGCTCCCCCTGCCGGAAGGCCCGCTTCCCGCCTGGCCGAAGATGCCCGAGGACGAAGGGGAGATCTCGCCGCTTCTGCGGCGCTTTGCCGATCTCGCCAATGCCCGCGGCGGCCGCCTGCTCCAGATCGGCGCGCGGACTCCGCCCGGCGCGGACGCGGTGCCGCCGCGCCACCTGCTGCGCCGGCGCGTGATCGGGCTCGACATCCATCCCGGTCTCAACGTCGACCTGGTGGGCGACGCGCACGGCTTGAGCCGCTTTCTGCGCGAAGGCTCGGTGGACGCCGTGCTCTCCGCTTCCGTCCTGGAGCACCTTCAGGCGCCCTGGCTGCTGGCCGCCGAGATCAACCGCGTCCTCAAGCCCGGCGGCCTCGTCTATCACGAGGTGCCGGGAGCCTGGCCGGCGCATGCGCAGCCGAACGACTTCTGGCGCATCTCGGCCGAGGGGTTGCGCGTGCTGTTCGGGCCGGCGAGCGGCTTCGAGGTTCTGGAGACCCGCGACTCCGGACCGGCGGCGATCATCCCCAGCCCGGAGTGGCGCAGCAAGGGATATCTCGACATGCCGACGGTCCCGGCCTTCAGCATGGCCGAGATCCTGGCGCGCAAGGTGGAAGATCTCCAGCCCGGCGCCGTGGCGTGGCCGCTGGGCGCCGGGGAGAGCGAGACGCGGTCGCGGCAGTACCCGGTCTCGGGCCTGCGCCCGACAGGCCCGGGAGGCCATTCCTGATGCCTCACGTCTCCGCCATCCTTCCGGTCTTCAACGGCCGCCGCTTCCTGCGCGACGCGGTGCGGAGCGTGCTGGCGCAGTCGCTGCCTCCCTGTGAGCTGATCGTGGTGGACGACGGCTCCACGGATGACTCGCTCGCAGTGCTGGAGGGGTTGCCGCCGGTGCCGTTCCCGATCCACGTGCTGCGGCAGGCCAACGCCGGGCAGTCGGCGGCGCGCAATCTCGCGGCGCGCCACGCGGAGGGCGAGTACCTGGCGTTCCTCGACCAGGACGACCACTGGTATCCGCAACATCTCGAGATGCTCGTCGCACCGCTCGCCGCCGACGCCGCCGCGGGCTGGTCTTATTGCGACTTCGACGAGATGGACTTCGACGGCCACCTCGTGACACGGGAGTTCCTGCGCGCGGCGGGCCTGCGCCATCCCAAGCGCACGATTTTCGAGTGCGTGGCCTCCGACCTCATGGTCCTCCCTTCGGCGAGCGTGGTCCGGCGCGCCGCGTTCGAACAGGCGGGCGGCTTCGACGAGGCGCTCAGCGGCTACGAGGACGACGACCTGTTCGTCCGTTTCTTCCGCCTCGGCTGGGAGCACGTCTTCGTGGACCGCCCGCTTCTGCGCTTCCGCATCCATTCGAACGGCTGCTCGACGTCGCGCCGCTTCATCGACAGCCGCCTGCGCTATGCGGCGAAGCTCGAGGCGATGCTCCCCGACGATCCGCGCATGTTGCGCTACTACGTACCGGACGCGATCGCGCCGCGCTTTTTCTTCACCTCGCTCGACGACTACGTGCGCGCCTGCTCGGCGCGCGACTGGGACGGGGCACAGCTCGCGCTGGAGACGGTCAACCACTTCGCGCGCCGGCGCCGCCGGAGCCTGCGCCTGCGCTGGAAGCTGCTCTGGATCCAGCGGCCGCGCCTGTTCCGTCTCCTCATCGCTCTCAACGACCGCCTGCCCGACCGCGCCCGCTTCATCCGCAATCCGACCGTCACATTGCGCTGAGGGGGCGGGTGATACAGTGATGCCGCTATGCGGCGATGGACAATTCGGATCGGCGTGGTCGTGGCTCTGGTCGCGATCGTCTTCGCGCTGCGCCGGACGGTCCTCAAGCCGGAGCCGCTCGAGGTCCGGGCCATCGCGGCGGCGCGCGGACAGGTCGAGGAGTCGGTCACCAACTCCCGCGCCGGCACGATCAAGGCGGAGCGCCGCGCCCAGATCTCCCCCGAGGTCGGCGGCCGGGCGGTCGACATCCCCCACCGCGAAGGGGAACGCGTCGCAAAAGGGGACGTCCTGCTCCGGCTCGACCCCAACGTGCTCGAGGGACGGGTGACCCTCTCCCGCCGCGAGCTCCAGGCCGCGGCGGCACAGCGCGATCAGGCCTGTACCAATGCCGAGCGCTCCCGCCGCGAGCTCGCCCGTCTGAGCCGCCTCGCCAAGGAAGGCATCATCTCGACCGACGTCCTCGATCAGGCGCAAACCGCCGTCGAGACCACGAAGTCGGCGTGCCAGGCGGCCCAGGCCGGCGTGGCGCAGGCGCAGGCCTCGATCGATCTCCAGGGGCGGCAGCTCGGCCTGACGGTCATCCGCGCCCCCTTCTCCGGCATCATCGCCGACCTGTCGATCGAGGTGGGCGAGTACACGACCCCTTCGCCGCCCGGCATGCCGATCCCTCCGGTGATCGATCTGATCGATCCGGAGTCGGTCTACGTGAGCGCGCCCATGGACGAGGTCGATTCGGCGCGCATCCAGCCCGGCCAGCCGGTGCGCATCTCGGTGGACTCCTACCCTGGCCGCACGTTCCCGGGCACGGTGCGCCGCATCGCCCCGTACGTGCTCGACCGCGAGGAGCAGAACCGCACGGTGGAGATCGAGGCCGGGTTCGACGGCCTTCCCGCCGGGATGCGCCTGCTCCCCGGCACGTCGGCGGACGTGGAGGTGATCCTGGAGACGCGCGAGAACGTGCTGCGCGTCCCCACGCCGGCTCTCCTCGAAGGCAACCGCGTGCTGATCGTGGAGAACGGCGTCCTGGTCGAGAAGAAGCTCACGATCGGGCTCAAGAACTGGGATTGGACGGAGGTCCGCGCGGGCCTGGCGCCGGGGGATCAGGTGGTCACCTCCCTCGACCGGCCGGAGGTCAAGGCGGGCGCCGAAGTCCGCATCGGTCAGGTCGCTTCTCCGTGATCCGTCTGGAGAAAATCTGCCGCACCTATCAGCTCGGCGGCCAACCGGTCCACGCGCTCGTCGACATCGACGAGCACGTCGAGACGGGCGAGCACATCGCGATCATGGGCCCGTCGGGCTCCGGCAAGTCGACCCTCCTCTATACGCTCGGCTGCCTCGACCGTCCCGACAGCGGCTCTTATTGGCTCGACAACCGCGAGGTGGCCCGCCTGAGCGACGAGGAGCTGACGCAGATCCGGCGCCATCTGATCGGCTTCGTCTTCCAGTCGTTCCATCTCGTGCCGCGGCTGACCGCCGCCGGGAACGTCGAGCTCCCCATGGTCTTCGCCGGCCTGTCCCGCGGCGAGCGGCGGGAGCGGGTCGAGGCCGCCCTGGCGTCGGTGGCCCTCTCGGACCGCATCGATCACCGGCCGGACCAGCTCTCCGGCGGCGAGCGCCAGCGGGTGGCTCTGGCCCGCGCCGTGGTCATGCAGCCGCGCCTGATCCTGGCGGACGAGCCCACGGGCAACCTCGACACGACCTCCGGCCGGCAGATTCTCGACCTTCTCGACCGGATGAATGACGAGGGAGTCACGCTGGTCGTCGTCACCCACGACCCGACGGTGGCGCAGCGGGCCGACCGGGTGGTCGTGCTGGTCGACGGCCAGATCGCCCGCCGGCTGCCGGGCCGCGACGTGATGGGCACGGCGAATCTCTTCGCGCCCCCCCAGAGTCAGGAGGCCCCAGGATGACCTTCTCGGATCTCCTCCGCTTCGCCGCCGGCTCTCTCGGAGGGCACCGTCTGCGCACCGCTCTGTCGCTCCTCGGCATGGCGATCGGCGTCGCCGCGGTGGTGGCCTTGACCGCGCTCGGCGAGGGCGCGCGGCGGTATGTCATCGACCAGTTCGCGAGCATCGGCACGAACCTGCTGATCGTCGTGCCGGGCAAGACGGAGACCACCGGCATCCCCGGCATGGTGCCCGGCACGGCGAACGACATCACCCTGCAGGATGCCGAGGCGCTCGCCCGCCAGATCCCGGAGGTGGACAAGGTGGCGCCGATCGTGGTCGGCACGGAGGACGTCGCCTACGGCGCACGCCGCCGGCAGGTCGCGGTGGTCGGCTCGACGCAGGAGTTCGCGGAGGTCCGCCAGGTCTCGGTGTCGCGCGGCGAATTTCTTCCGGCGACCGACATGGAGCGCGGCCGGTCGGTCACCGTCCTTGGAAAAAAGGTGGCCCAGGAGCTCTTCCCCGGCGAGGAGCCGGTCGGCAAGATCGTGCGGGTCGGCGGCTGGCGCATGCGGGTCATCGGCGTGCTGGCGCCGCGCGGCGTCCAGCTCGGCATGAACGTGGACGACGTGGTGCTGGTCCCCGTGGGGACCGCGATGAAGATGTTCGACCGGCGCTCGCTCTTCCGCATCTTCGTCCAGGTGCGGGGCACGGCCGGCCTGGAACCCGCCAAGCAGAAGGTGATCCGGCTGTTCAAGGAGCGGCACGACGGGGAGGAGGACATCACGGTGCTGACCCAGGACGCGGTCGTCTCCACCTTCTCGCAGATTTTGGGAGCCCTGACTCTGGCCGTGGGGGCGATCGCGGCGATCTCGCTGACGGTCGCCGGGATCGGCATCATGAACGTCATGCTCGTGGCCGTCTCGGAACGGACGCGGGAGATCGGTCTCCTGCGGGCCGTCGGGGTCGGCCGGCGCCAGGTGCTGGCCGTCTTCCTGACCGAGGCGGCCCTCCTCTCCGCGGCCGGCGGGCTGCTCGGATTGGCGATCGGCTGGACGGCGATCGAGATCCTCGTCGAGATCTTCCCGGCCCTGCCGGCGAGCCCGCCGCCCTGGGCGGTCGGCGCCGCGCTCGCGCTGTCGTTCGGCGTCGGGCTCCTCTTCGGCTGGCTGCCGGCGCGGCGGGCGGCGCGGCTCGACCCGGTGCTGGCGCTGGCTTCGAGATGAGGTGGAGGTAACCGCATGCGCGACCTGATCCGTTTGGCTTACAACGCCGTCGCCGGGCACAAGCTCCGCTCGGCGCTCTCGATGCTGGGGATTGCCATCGGCATCGCCTCGGTGATCCTGCTGACCTCGATCGGCGAAGGGACCCGCCGCTACATCCTCGAGCAGTTCGCGCAGTTCGGCACCAACATCCTGTCGGTCGTTCCGGGAAAGGCCGAAACCGTCGGCATCCCCGGCGTCCTGGGCGGCACGACGCGCAAGCTGACGATCGACGACGCGCTGTCGCTGCAGCGCATCTCGGGGGTGAACGAGGTGGTGGCCAACGCGTACGGCAGCGCGCGCGTCGAAGCCAACGGCCGCGGGCGCAGCGTGTTCGTCTATGGAGTGACGCCGAACGTGCCGACCGCCTGGAACTTCAGGGTGCGCCAGGGCACGTTCTGGCCGGCCGGCGACCCGCGCCGCGGCGCGCAGGTGGCGGTCCTCGGTCCGAGTCTCAAGCGCGAGCTGTTCGGCGAGGAGAACGCCCTCGGCCGCTTCGTGCGCGTCGGCGGCAGCCGCTTCCGCGTCATCGGGATCATGGAATCCAAGGGGCAGTTCATCGGCTTCGACATCGACGACGCGGTCTACGTTCCTGTGGCGAGCGCGATGCGGATCTTCAATCTCGCGGAGCTCAACGAGATCCACGTGGTCTACGCGCATGCCGGCCTGGCGGACCGCGTGGAGCGCGAGGTCCACCGCGTGCTCAAGGGGCGGCACAACGACACCGAGGACTTCACGGTCACCACCCAGAAAGCCATGCTGGACGTCTTCGGCAACGTGATGAACATGATCACCCTGGCGGTGGGAGCGATCGCCGGGATCTCGCTGCTGGTGGGCTCGATCGGCATCCTGACCATGATGTGGATCGCCGTGGGCGAGCGCACGCAGGAGATCGGCTTGATCCGGGCGATCGGCGCGACGCGCCAACAGGTGCAGCTCCTCTTCCTCACCGAGGCCGCCGCCCTGGCCACTTTGGGCGGCGCGTTCGGCCTCCTGGCCGGCATGGGCATCGCCGCCCTGCTCCGCCTGGCCATCCCCGGGCTGCCGATCCACACGCCGCTGCTGTTCGCGGCGCTGGCCGTGGCGATGAGCACGGTCACCGGGCTGCTTTCAGGGGTGCTGCCGGCGCGGCGGGCGGCGGGGCTCGATCCGATCGAGGCTCTGCGGGCGGAGTAGGGGCGGCTCGCCGGATCAGCCCTGGCGCACCTTCTTTAGAGAGGACAAAAGGAGAAGACCATGACCAGGAAGCTCCGCCGTGCCTTGTGGATCGTGATCATTCTGCCGACGGTTCTGACCGCCACCATCTTGCTGTCGACTCCTCAGAATGCACAGAGTTGTGGCGCCAGCAGGTGCGGTTACGAGTTCTACTATTACAGCGATGCCAGCCACACCACGTTGGTGGGATGGCAGTTCTGGGACTGTAGCTGCAACTACTTCACCTGGGGAACCACCAGCTTTTATCGGGAAATCCTCGAGAACGAATGCTGCGGCTAGGAAGCTTCCGGCGTAGCGGGAAGCTCCTCCTCCCACTTCGTCACCGCATACCGCCACAGCTTCACGTCTGGCGCCCAGAAGCGCGGCGGCAGGCCGGCTTTGTGCTTGAGATGGCCCAGGAAGTCGAGCGGGTCGGGGAGCTGGTCCCAAACCTGCGGCAGGAAGGTACTGCGGCACTGCCCCCATTCGAAGACGACACCATCGGCTCCGGGCCGGAGAATGCGGCAGGCGTCGGCTTCGCAGGTGACGGCGACCGGCTCGGGCGTCGAGAGAAGGGAGATCTCGAGGCGGATCTCCGGCATCTCGCCCGGCGCCAGCGGCGGGAAGCGGGTGTCGGAAAACGCCGCGGCGCGGGCGTTGCTCCAGACGTCTTCGCGCAGCGGCCGGTAGGCGCGGATCGACCCCACGCAGCCGCGGAGCTGATTGAGGCGCCGCAAGGTCACGAAGCAGGCGCCGGGGTCCTCCAGCCAGGGCTCGCGGTGCTCGTTCTCTCCGCTGCCCAGCTTCAAGGCGTCCAGGAGGCTCGCACGGGCGAGATCCAGGAGAACCGGCCCCCACTCCGCCGCGCTCACGCGGCCTCCCTAAAACCGAAAGCGCCGTAGCCGACCACCCGGTTGCGGTCGCCCGCCGTATCTCCCGAATTGCGCAGGTCGAGGAGCTCGGGGACGAGCCCCTTCCGGCGGGCGGCCACCAGCAGGCCGTTGATCGGCCGGGCGCCGCAGGCCTGTCCGCTCTGGAGCGGCCCGCCGAGAGCGACGATCTGCCCGGCCGTGGCGCCATCCACCTCGCGGGCCTCCTCGTACGGGAGATAGTGGGAGAGATCGGAGCTGACGACGATCAGCGTCTCGGGTCCGCCCCAGAGCCGTTCCAGGACCTCGGCGACCTCTTCGCCCGAAGCGTCTCCCACGACCAGAGGGACGATCTCGAAGCGGTCGCCCAACAGCACCTGGAGGAAGGGAATCTCCACCTCCAGCGAGTGCTCCTGCGCGTGCGCCGCCGGCTGGACGCGGACCTGGGGCAGCCGGAGCGATTCCCGCGCCCCCTCCGGATTGATCGCCACCTCGCCGAGAGGAGTCTCGAAGTGGTTGGCGTCCGGCAGGGCGAGCCCGTGGATGGGCACGAAATGGGCCGGCCCCAGGAGGACCACCCGCTCGATCCTCGCCGCGATCGAGGCTACGGTCTGGAACGCGCTGGCGGCGATCGGGCCGGAATAGACGTACCCCGCGTGCGGGGCGATGATCGCTTTGGGAGCGGGTGCCGAAGGGGCCGGAGCCTCCCGCAAGAGCTCCTCCACCATCCCCCTCAGCCGGCCCGGCGAGCCGGGATAAAACGCTCCGGCGACGGCGGCGGGACGGACGCGAACAGCCATACAAGGGGCAATGTAGCACGGAGGCCCTGATCCTCGGCCCCCCTTCCCTATCCGGTCTCACCCTCGATCAACTCCGGAGCGCAGCTCGCGAACAACCCCTTCAGGGACAAGAACCTCTTGATAGAGCTGTGGCAGAAGATCCAGGAGGTCGAGCTGAAAAAGGTACTGCAGTGGCGAGGTATTTGTGATGACCTCAGGCATTCTCGAGGTCTCGTCGCATCTCGTCCTTTGTCTGGCGGAACGTGACAACTCCGTAGTCACCGAGCCGTGTCAGGAACAAAGGCTTGGGAACCCCGGCGAGCTCGGCGGCAGCGCCCGAGGAGAGCCGCCCTATTTCGAAGAGCTTGACCGCGGCAGCCATCCGAAGCTCTTCTCCAGCTTCTTCTGCGGAAACCCTGAGAGCCAGCAGGGAGTCTTCTGAAATGTCGAGAAGGATCTGACTCATAAGCTTCTCCGATCGAGAATAAATGTAGCACGGAGGACCTACCCGCCCCCCAGCACCTGCCGGCACCGCCGCTGCGCCCGCACGCGGTCGGGGAAGGGGAGCTCGCCGAGGACGACCAGGTTCCGCTCGCGGCCGTTGCCCAGGTGCGCCAGGACCTCGCGGTACTGGTGCTCGGCGCGGCCGCGGTTGCCGAGGCGGAGGAGACAGTCGGCGAGCAGCACCCGCACCTGATAGAGCTCCGGATCGAGATAGAGGGCGGCCCGGTAGGAGGCGATCGCGTCGTCGGTCCGGCCGGTCACGTCGTGGAGGAACCCTTCCAGGGCATGCGCCGCCGGCTCCGAGGGGTCCACGGCCAGCACCTGCTCGATGGCGCGGCCGGCCTCCTCGATCTGATTTTCAGCCAGGTGGCGCGCCGCGAGGAGCAACCGCTCCTGGACGCTCAAGGGGGACACGGCCGGCGCTTTTTTCGGCGCGGGCGCGGGCACAAGGGCCTCCCGGCGCGGGGCGGGCACGGCGAGCTTCGGCGCGGGCCGCGCCGGCTCGATCCGCGTCACGGGTTGGACCGTCACGGGCGGACGATCCCGCTTCGGCGGAGCCTGCGTCGCCGGTGCCTTGCGGTGGCGATAGCAGAAGCAGGAGCCGAGGTCCACGGGCTCCAGCTCGTCCTGGACCTGCCAGAGAGTCTCCGAGGCCCCGAGAAAAAGATATCCGTCGCGCGCCAGAAGCTGGCCGACCTGCTGCACGACCTTGCGCTGCAGCGGCCGGCGAAAATAGATCAGCACGTTGCGCAGCAGGATCAGATCGATTTCGGGCGCGGGGAGCTGGAACGGCGGATGCGCCAGGTTGAGCGGCTGAAAGGTGATGCGCGAGCGCAGCTCCGCGCTCAGCTCGTAGAGCTTGCCCCGCCGGCTGAAGTAGCGCTCCAGGAGGTCCGGCGGCACCTGCCCGACCGCACGGTCGCCATAGAGGCCGAGCCGCGCCCCGGCGAGCGCCTCCTCGTCGACGTCGGTCGCCAGGATCGACCACCCTACGTGGGCGAAGCTCTTGTCCTCCGACAGGATCATGGCCAGGGTCGCCGGCTCTTCGCCGCGCGCGCAGGCCGCCGACCAGATGCGGAGCGTCGTCTGGCCCCGCGCCTGGATGAGCTCCGGCAGGACCTGCTTCCGGATCACCTCCCACTGCTGGGGAGCGCGGAAGAAATACGACTCCTTGATGGTGACCAGGGGGATCAGCTGGGGCCATTCGTCGCGCAGAGCATCGGTCTCCAGAGCGCACACGTACCCTTCGATCGTGCCGAGGCCCTTCCCGTGGGCGCGCCGCTTCGCCACCTCCTCCAGGAAAGGCAGACGGCTCGCCGGGATGACGTTGCCCGTCCGGTCGCGGATCATCCCCACCAGCCGCTGGAGCGGATCGGTGAGCGGCGGGTGCGGTGCGTGGCTCACGCTTTGCCCTCCGCCGGCCGCACGCAATTCCGCCCCGTCGCCTTGGCATCGTAGAGCCGGCGGTCGGCGAGCGAGACCAGGAGGTCCACGGTCGCCGCGGAGGTCAGCTCGTCCCAGGTGGCCACGCCGAAGGAGCACGTGATGCGGACGGTCGCGCCGGACGAGAGCCGTACCACGTGGGCTTCGAGCCCCTGGCGCAGCCGTTCGGCGGCCAGCCGCGCGGAGGCCAGATCGATCTGCGGCAGCACGGCGAGGAACTCTTCTCCGCCGTAGCGGCCCAGCACGTCGGTCGACCGCAGGCAGCTCCGCAACACTCCGGCGGCTTCGCGCAACACCATGTCCCCCGCCAGATGCCCGTGGACGTCGTTGACCTCCTTGAACTCGTCGAGGTCGCAGAGGATCACGCTGAGCGGGTTCTTGTAGCGGCGCGCGCGCTCCATCTCCTCGGTCAGCCGGTCATAGATCGCCCGGTGGTTGAGCTGGCGGGTCAGCCCGTCGAGGGTGGACATCTCGCGCAGGCGCTGGGACAGCCGCGCGTTGTCGAGGACCAGGACGAGGGGCCGGATCAGGCCGGCCAGCCGCTCCGCCGCGGCGAGGCGGTACTCGTCGGGGTCTCGCGGCAGCAGGGCGAGCCCCCCTGCGGCGCCGCGCAGCGACAGCGGAATCCAGACCATCCGCTCCAGATCCACCCGCACCGTCCCCGGCTGGCCGCCGACCCGCGCCTCGACCGCGGTCCCCGGGATGAGATGGAGGCGGCGGATCAGGCACTCCCGGATCGCCTCCACGTCGTCCGCCGCCAGAGGATCCTGGAGCAGGATCTCGACCAGCGCCGTCTCGAGCTCGGCCACGGCCACGGCGAGGAACCGCGCGTCCACGACCTCGCCGAGGGTCTCCAGGACGGCGCGCCCGGCATCGTGGAAGTCGGCCGCCGTCATCCCCTGCTCCAGCAGGGTGTTGACCACCGTGGCTTGGAGAAGGCCGGCGTCGAGCTGGCGGGCCACCCGCGCGAGCACCTCGACGGGGCCCACTTCGGGCGCAGGCGCGGACGCGTCGAGCGGCCGCGGCGCCGCCGCGTCGTCGACGAGACGCCGCACGGTCGCGACGAGCTCGTGCGGACGGTGGTCTTTGGTCAGGTAGGCGTCCGCGCCGGTCCGCAGGCTCCAGAAGCGCGAGGGCGCTTCCGCGTGGCTGGTCAGGATCAGCACCGGGATGTGCGCGCACAGGGGATCGGCCTTGAGCAGGCGCAGCAGGGGGAAGCCGTCCATCGTGGGCATCTCGAGATCGGTGACCACGGCGGAGGGGCGCTCGCGCAGCGCGGTCATCGCGCCCTCGGCACCGTCGCGCGCCTCCAGGACCTCGAAACCGGCTCCGCGGAGCGTCCGGGCGAGAATGGCCCGCGTCACCTCGCTGTCGTCCACCACCAGGACGCGCGAGCTCACGGCACGCCCCCCCACGCGCGGACCAGCGTCCGCGCCAGCGCTTTCGGCGGCAGCGCCACGTCCGCCGCCCGCTTCTCCAGGGCGACCCGCGGCATGCCGAACACCACGGAGCTCGCCTCGTCCTGCACCATGGTGAGGCCCCCCGCCTTGCGCAGGGCCAGCAGCCCTTCGACCCCGTCCGCGCCCATGCCGGTCATCAGCACGCCGGCCACCTCGCGCGGGCAGCTGTCGGCGCAGGAGAAGAACAGGTCGTCGACGGAGGGCTTGTGGGCGCGCCGCGCCGGGCTCACCGTGTCGAGGCGCAGCACGCCGCCGGGATCGAGCCGCAGATGGGAGCCGCCCGGAGCGAGCCGCACGACGCCCTTGCGCAGCACCTCGCCGTCCTTGGCCAGGCGGACGTCGAACGGGAGCTGGTTGTTGAGCCAGTCGGAGAAACCCAGCTCGAAGCCGGAGGCGATGTGCTGGACGATCGCGAAGCCGACGGGCGCATCCGCCGGAACGTTGACGAGCAGCTCGCGGACGGCCGCGGGGCCGCCGGTCGAGGCGCCGATGGCGACCCAGCGGAGCTCCTGCGGCGCGGAGATCAGAGCGGCCTCTTCTTCGGCCGTCCGCCGCCGGCGCCGCGGGCGCGGCTGCGACTGGGCTTCGATGATGCCGCGCACGGTCTCCGGCAGGGTCTCGGCGAGCTGGTGCCAGCTCGGCGTGTCCTCCGGCTTGGGGAGCACCTCCAGAGCGCCGCGCCGGATCGCCTCGAAGGCGGTCTGCATCTGGTTGCGCGTGGCGCGCGAGGAGAGGACCACGATCGGCGTCGGGCGCATCGACATGATCTGCTCGATGGCCCCATAGCCGTCCATCACCGGCATCTGCAGGTCCATGACGATCAGGTCCGGCTGGACCTCGAGGACCGCCCGGAGCGCCTGCGCGCCGTCTTCGGCCTCGCCCACGACCTGCATGTCCGAGGTGCGCGAGAAGAATCTTTTGAGGACCGCCCGCACGGACGGAGAATCGTCGACCAGCAGGACGCGGATCATGAGCGTGCTTCGCCTCGAATCTAATTCCCGCTCAAGCGGCGGACCAGGTCGACCAGCTCGCCGGCGTCCAGGCTCTGCTTCGTGAGGTAAGCGTCCGCGCCCACCTTGAGGCCGCGCAGCCGGTCTTCCGGCCGGTCGCGGGTCGAGACCACGATGATCGGCAGGTGGGCGAAGTGCTCCATGGCGCGGAGCTGGGCGGTGAGCTCGAAGCCGTCCATCCCCGGCATCTCGATGTCGGTGACCACGCAGTCGAAGGAGCGCTCCGAGAGGAGGCTCAACGCCTCGACGGCGTCGCCGGCCGCCGAGACCTGGAAGCCCGCGTCCTCCAGGAGACGCCGCTCCATCTCGCGCGTGACCAACGAATCGTCCACCAGGAGCACCCGCACCTTTTTGATCACGATCCGTTCCCGCGCCACGGGCAGGGCGCGCAGATACTCGCGCTGCGCGAGCACTCCGGGCGCGAGGACGCCCACCGGCTCGCCGGAGGCGAGGAGGGCCACCCCTTCCAGCAGGCGGTCCGCGGCCACCTTGCGGGTCATCGGCCGCACCAGGATCTCCTGCTCCCCTTCCACGTCGTCCACCGCCACGGCGAGCGCCTGGCCGGAGACGGCGCCTTCGAGGAGGAGCTGGTAGTCGACCGCCGGCTGGGCATAGAGCCGGGCGAGCGGGACGAAGGGCACCAGCCGGTCCGGGAACCTGGCCATCGTGCGGCCGTCGCGCTCGACGATCATTTCGGGATCGAGGCGGGTGGCGCGCCGCACCACCGAGCTGGGGAGGGCGAGCCGGAGCTGTCCGACGCGCAGCAGCATGACCGCTTCGCCGCGCCGCGCCACCGGCACCTCCAGGGTGATCGTCGTCCCCCGGCCGAGGTCGGTGTCGAGGAAGACCTCGCCGCCCACCCGGTTCGCCGACGAGGCCACGACGTCGAGGCCGACACCGCGGCCCGAGACCTCGGAAACTTCCTTGCGGGTCGAAAATCCTGGAGCGAAGATCAGCCGCAGGGCTTCTTCCCGTCCCATCGTGGTCGCGCTCGCCGCATCGACCAGCCCCACCGCGACCGCGCGTTCCAGGACCTTGACCGTGTCGATCCCGCCGCCGTCGTCCTGCAGGCTGAGGCGCACGCGGGGGCCATCCGCGAGAGCGCGCAGGTGGAGGCGGCCGGCGCGCGGCTTGCCCTTGGCCTCGCGGACGTCCGGCGGCTCGATGCCGTGATCGACCGCGTTGCGCACCAGGTGGAGCAACGCGTCTTCCAGCTCGCGGGTGATGCGGCGGTCGAGGCGGGTCTCCTCCCCTTCGAGCTCCACGTCGACATCGCGGCCCAGGGAGCGGGCCAGCTCGCGGGCGTAGCGGGCCAGGAGGTGGAGCGAGCCGCGCAGCGGCTGGAGCTGCAAGGAGAGCATCCGGTCGAGCTGCTCTTCGGAGGCGCGGATGAGCCGCCGCTGCCCGCCTTCGAGCTCCACCGCGACCCGGCGCAGCATGGTCGAGAGGACGGCCAGCACCTGCGTGGGCTGCGGCTCATGGAGCCCCTCCTCGGCCAGGCGGGCGAGCTCATAGATCCGCTCGACCACCTGCCGTCCAGCGAGCGCCATGATCCGCACCTGGGTCGCCCGCTCGGCCACTGCATCGAGCGCGCCGGTGTCCACCCGGATGTCCCCGCCGGCCCCGCGCTTCGAAGGCGCCGCCGCAGCCGGCTTCTCAGTCGTTGCCGGCTCAGGCTCAGGCGCAGCCGGTTCCGCCTCGACCGCCGCCTCCTGAACCTCCTCAGGCTCCGGCGCTGCCTCGGTCTTTTTGCTGTCCTTGCCGTCCTTGGCCACCGCCGCCGCCGGGACCTCGGCGCCGTCCCCGGAGCCCGCCAGCCGCGCCATCAGCTCCGCGTCGTGCTCCGGATCGCTGCCGTGCGCGACGGTATCCACCATGCGGCTGAGCTGGTCGACGACCTCGGTCAGCAGGCCGATCGTGCCGGGCGGCGCGACCTGGAGGACCTCTTCGGCGGCGTGGCAGAGCTCGGCGAGAGGGGCGATCCGCAGCATGCGGCCGGCGCCTTTGAGCGTGTGGAGCTCGCGCTTGACCTCGACCTTGGCCTGGCTGTCGGCCTCCAACTGGGGGACGAACGTGGCGAGCCGCTCGATGCGGTCGCGCGCTTCCTCCACAAAGAGGGGGACGAGATCTGCGAACTCCGGATCCACGTCAGATCTTCGACCAGCTGTCGAGGTTCACGTCGAGGCCGAGGACGCCGACCAGCTCACCCTTCTCATAGATCGGGGCCGCGGCCGTGAAGATCGGCTGCTCCGAGAGAAGCGACACGAACTTCGAGGTCAGGATCGGATACTTCTCCTGGACCGCGGCCTTGTACCAGGGCCGCTCGTTGAAGCCCTCGCCGGCGCGGACCGCCAGCGGCACCTCGCGGTCGCCGATGATCTGCCGGTTGACCGTGAGCGCCACCTGGCCGCCCTTGCCGTCGTAGAAATAGAGGCATTCCACGTACGGCTGCTGGTTGACCAGGTCTTCGAGGAGCCGCTCGATCGCCTCCCAATTGCCGAGGCGGCGGCGCACGTCGCTCGCCCAGCTCTCCGCCAGGTGCTTGAGCGAGTGGGGCGACGCGAGGTGGAAGGACTGGGCGAGCAGCTGGATGATCAGGCCGAGCTGGTTCAGGCGGTCCGCCGTGTCCGAGAACTGCTTCAGACCGTCCGCCATGCGCTGGACCACGTGGCTCACCTCCTTCAGGGTGAGCACGACCTCGTCCGACGCGGCGTTCTGCTGCTGCGTGGCGAGCGAGATCTCGCGGGCCACCCGCGCGCTGTCGCCCGAGGCTTCGCGCAGGGCCTCGATCGCGTCGGCGGCGAAGCGCGCCCGCTCCAGCACTCGGGTCGCCTCCTTGCTTCCCTCCTCGGTGGCGACGACCGTGGCGCGGATCGAGCTGGCGAACTCGTCGAGCAGGTTGCGCACGGAATCGACCGACTCCTGCGAGCGCTGGGCGAGGCGGCGCACCTCCTCGGCGACCACCGAGAAGCGCCGGCCGTGGTCCTTGGCCGCCGCCGCCTCGATCGCCGCGTTGAGCGACAGGATATGCGTCTCCTGGGCGATGTCGGTGATCAGGTCGAGGACGCGGTAGATCTCCTTCGAGCGGGTGCCGAGGATCTCGGCGCGGCTGGCGATCCCCTGGATGCGCTTGCGGGCCTCCTCGATTCCCTGCACCGCCTCCTCCACGGCGGCCTTGCCGATGTTGCCGCTCTCCTCGGCCCGCTGCGCCAGCTCGGCCTGGGTGGCCGCGTTCTCGGCGATCTGCGAGGCGGTGCGCGCCAGCTCCTCCATGGCCGCGGTGATCTCGACGACCGAGGCCGCCTGCTCCGAGGAGCCGGAGGCGAGCTCGGAGGCGATCTCGTTGACCGCGTTGGCTGCGGAGGCGACCTCGACAGAGCTCGCCTGGATCTGCTGGGCGAGCACGTCGAGGGCGCTCGTCGCATGCGAGAAGGTGCTGGAGAGACGGCCCGGCAGCTCGCGCGAGCGCTCGGCGCAGTTCACCAGGTCTCCGGCGCGCAGACGGTCGAGCGCCAGCACCAGCGCCTTCTCCGCCTCGGCGTTGACCCGATCGCCCTGGGCCACGCGCGAATGCAGGAGCTGCTGGCCGCGGTAGACGTACGAGTATCCCCACAGAAGCACGACCGCGAGGAGGAGAAACAGGTTGTACGGCCACCCGGGCGCTCCGTTCAGCCCTTGGTTCAGCAGAAGCAGGAGGACTCCTGACAGGGCGACTCCGGCCGCGATCGCGAGGCCCGTCAACGAGGTGTTCTTCGACTCAGCGGCGTCCTTCGCCATCGCTCATCTCTCCTTCGCTTCCTGCGAGCCGCAGCGCGTGCGGCGGCCGTTGCGGGTCGACGATCACCAGCGGGGCCTCCGCGTGCACCGCCAGCCCGCCCGCCGTGTCGGGCCAGAACCGCCGCAGAGCGCCGGCCAGCGGCCAGACCGCCAGCTCCGGCACCACGCCGACCACTTCGTCGACCCCGAGCTCCGCGCCGCCCACCCTGAGGCGGAACCGCGCGCCGTCCCGCGAGAGTCCTTCGACCGCGTCATTCGATACTCCCCAGAGCACGCCGTCGCGGCGCACCAGCAGATATCCCCGTTGGTTGACCGGGCTCAGGGCCGGGCTCACTGCTCTCCCCCGAGCGCCTCCAGATTGACCACGCGGACCACCGCGCCGTCCACCAGGGCCTCGCCGAGGATGAAGCCGCCGTCGCCGGCCACCACCGAGGTGAGCTGCACCTCGGAAACCTCCAGCGCCGCATCCGCCGCCAGGCCGACCAGCTCGCGGGCGTCCTGCGGCCCGACCCAGACGACGATCGTGACCGGATGGGCCGGCTTGGCGCCGGTCGGCGCGCCGATCAGACGGGCCAGCTCCAGCACCGGCAGCGGCTCGCCGCCGAACTCGGCCAGCCCCTTGAGCTCATCGGTCGCGCCGGGCAGCGGATGGACCGTCAGCGCGCGCAGCACCCGCCGCACCGAGCGCAGCGGCAGCGCGCAGACGTACTCCCCCGCCTGCACCAGCAGGTGGCTGCCGGCCGAGAGGCCGCCCCGCCGGCGTCCGGTCCCCACGAGAGGCTCTGCGGTGGTCATCCGGGCGTCTCCTCTTCCTCTAGATGCGGGTCCAGCCCGTCACGTTGATGTCGACCCCGACCACGCCCATGAACGTGCCGTCGCGCCCGAGGATGGGCGAAGCGACCGTGAACACCCTCTCGCCGTTGAACAGCGACTCATAGGGCGGGGTGAGCGCCGAGCGCTTCTCGCGCGACACGATCCGGTACCACGGCCGCTTGGTCATGTCGAGCTCGCGCAGGTTGACCGCGATCTGATGGCCGTTGTGCAGGCTGCGGTTATAGGCGAGAGCCACGGTGAAGCCGGTGGTGTCCACGAAGTAGCCCATCTCGATGAACGGCGCCCCCTGCACCAACTCGTCGAGCTGCGCCTCCAGCTCGGACGACCCGGCCTTCTGGAGCTTCTTCGCCCACTCCTCCACCAGGTTCTTGAGCGAGCGGGGCGAGTCGAGATGGAACGACTGGGCCAGGAGCTGGATCGTGAGGCCGAGATGGTTCAGGCGGTCCGCCGTGGTCGACAGGTTCTTGAGCCCGCCGGTCATCCGCTGCACCACCAGGCTGACCTCGCGGAGCGTCATCACGACCTCGTCCGACGCGGCGTTCTGCTGCTGCGTCGCCATCGAGATCTGCTGCGCCACCCGCGACGTGTCGCCCGAGGCGAGGCGCAACTCGGCGATCGCGGTCGACGCGGCGCGCGACCGTTCGAGCACGCGGCCGGCCTCCTTCATCCCCTCCTCGGTCGCGACGATCGTGGCGCGGATCGAGCTGGAGAACTCGTCGAGCAGGCCGCGTACGGAGTCGACCGACTCCTGCGAGCGGTGCGCGAGATGGCGGACCTCCTCGGCGACCACCGAGAAGCGCCGGCCGTCGGCCCCCGCCGCGACCGCCTCGATGGCGGCGTTGAGCGACAGGATGTGGGTCTCCTGGGCGATCTCGTTGATCAGCTCGAGCACCCGGTAGATTTCCTTGGAGCGGGTGCCGAGAGCGTCGGCGCGCTGGGAGATCGCGGTGATGCGCTTCTGCACCTCCTCGACCCCGGAGACCGCCTCGTCGACCGCCAGGGCGCCGGCGTCGCCGCTCGACTCGGCGCGGGCGGCGAGCCCCGCCTGGCGGGTGGCGCTCTCGGCGATCTGCGACGCGGTGCGCGCCAGCTCTTCCATCGCGGCGGTGATCTCGACCACGGAGGCCGCCTGCTGCGACGATCCGGAGGCGAGATCCGAGGCGATCTGATTGACGTCGTCGGCGGACGAGGCGACCTCGATCGAGCTGTCCTGGATCTGCTGCGCGAGCGCGCTCAGGGCGTCGCTCGCGGCGAGCAGGACGCGCGACAGCCGGTCCGGCAGCATGCGGGCGTGCTGATTGGAGCGGACCAGGTCGCCGGCGCCGAGCTCCTCGAACGCCGAGATCAGCTTGCCTTCGAGGCGCTGCCACTGCTCCTGCGTCTCCGGGAGGCGGCGCTCGAGACGGCGGAAGAAGGGGAAGACCTTCAATCCATAGGCGGCGATGCCGGCGATCCCGATCGCGACGAACAGCCAGGCCGGCCAGGGCGGCTGCCCTCCGGCTCCGGGAAGGAACATGAGAAAGCCGAGGACCGTGAGCCCCACGATCACGATCCATCCGACCAGAGCGTTGTCGGTGAACCGGGTCGCCCACTCGGGCAACAGGTGCTCCCCGGCACGGACCGTCGACTCTGGATCCATTCCTGATTCTCCTTTCCCTGCCGGCGGGGACTGCCCTGCCACGGCCAAGACACATGAGGCGGCGCTCCGAGCTGGCCGGAGCCTCCACCGAAAGCTGTGAAGCTTCTTCGTGGTTCGTAGGATAGGGGATTCGCCCTCAGCGGGCAAGCGTGAGGGGCTAGGCGAGCACTGGCGGTGAGTTACCATATGCCCATGGAGACTCGCGAACGCCTGCATGCCCTGGTCGACTCTTTGCCCGATGGCGAAGCCCATGTGGCACTTCGATTTCTCGAGTTTCTCGAGAGCGAGGGGGCTGTCCGGCTCTGGTCCATGGCGGATGCCCCCGTGGATGACGAGCCCCTGAGCTACGAGGAGGAACGCGCCCTGGCCGAAGCCGAGGAAGACCTGAGCCATGGGCTCGTCGTCTCTCACGCGGAAGCCCGGCGACGCCTCCTGGGTGAGGCTTGAGCCTTCAGGTCCGCTGGACGGATCGGGCACTCAAAGACGTCGCGCGGCTGGATCGGCCGTTGCGCCATCGCGTCGTGGCGGCAATTGAGGCCTTTGCAGCCACAGAGCGAGGCGACTTGAAGCGACTTCAGGGTGACCAGACTGGGATCTTCCGACTCCGGGTCGGAGACTGGCGAGTGCTCTTCTCCCAAGAGGAGGGCGGGATCCTGGTGCGACGGGTTCTGCCCCGGAGTGGCGCCTATCGGCCCTGATCGAAGAGAACTCTCCCCCTGACGGGCAAGCGCAGGGTGTGCGCGATCTCGGGCAGGTGGCTGCCCTCTCAGGAGGTCTCCACAGCCTCTTCCGCCTCCCAGAGGATGCGCTCGATCAGCTTGCTAGCTCCCGCGTCAGCTCGTCCTCGTCATAGTCGAACGGCGTGATGTAGTGCTTGCCCATCAGGAGGAGGAACTGGGCGAACGGAAGACCAGCGAGCTCGGCAGCCTTCCCGAAGCCCAGCCGGCGCGACCGGACCTCTTCGAGCAGCCAGAGCAGCCGCATCTCATCCGCGACCTCTTGTGGATCCCAGCGCCGGTGCCGAAACGCATCATCTGGCAGATCGACCACGATCGAGCGGGCCTTCGAGGTTCCAGGCATGGCTTCAGTATAGCTCTGCTGCCCCTGCTCACAAACTGAGCGTCCCCCTTTGCCCCGTTCGCGGCACTTTGCTATATTCCCCTCAGCATCTCGCTTCAACTTGCAGGGAAGGCGTCTGTCCGAGCCGCCGCGCACCTCGTGCGCTCAGGGGCTCTTTCACGATCAGGGAAGCTGATCCAGGGAGGACACATGCAGCACCGTACGCTTCGCGGTTTCGCTCTCTTCGGCGCGGCCCTGCTGGCCACTGCGCCGGCCTGGGCCGCCAACGGGCACCTGCTCCACGGAGTCGGTGCCGTCAACAGCTCGATGGGAGGCGCCGGTGTGGCGCTGCCCAACGACGCTCTGGGCGCCTTGTCTCTCAACCCGGCCCTCTTGACCCAGATCGATGGGCACAAGATGGAGTTCAGCGCCGAGTACAACACGGCCAAGAACGCGGTTGAGAGCGAGATCGGACCGTTCTCCGGCCGTACCGAGGAGGAGGGCGACCCGTCTCTGATTCCCGCCTTTGGCTTCACCGTCCACAAACCGGGCGCCGGCAGCGCTTTCGGCGTGGGCTTCCTCGGTCTCGCCGGATTCGGCGTCGATTACCCGCAGACCGCCGGCAACCCGCTCCTGTCGCCGCAGCCCGCGGGCTTCGGCCGGGTCTACTCCAACTATCAGTACATGAAGGTGCCGGTCGCCTTCGCCTTCCAGGTGACGCCGAGCTTCTCGGTCGGCGCGTCGCTCAACGCCGGCCGCGCCACCCTCACGGCCAACCCGGCGGGCTTCCTCGCCCCGGACTGCTCCAGCCCGACGAACTGCTTCGTCCCGAGCACCAATGCGGACAGCGCCTGGGGCTTCGGCGCCACGGTCGGCGTGCTCTGGCAGGCCAGCAGCTCGTTCAGCCTCGGCCTGTCCTACGCCTCGGAGCAGGACTTCGAGGACTTCGAGTGGCACACGACGGTGGCCAACCCGAGCCTGCCGACCTTCGGCCGCGACCGCACCGACACGTTCCAGCTCAACGCGCCGGCCCAGCTCGCGGTCGGGCTCGGCTTTCGCCCGACCAGCAAGCTGTCCGTCGCCCTCGACGCCAAGCAGATCTTCTATGAGGACACCGAAGGCTTCAAGGACGCCCTCGGCTTCAAGGACATGACGGTCTACGCCCTGGGCCTCCAGTTCCAGGCCACTCCGTCGGTGACCGTGCGGCTCGGCGCCAACCATGGCGACAGCCCGATCGAGAGCGACCGGGTCTTCTTCACGGTCCCGGTCCCGGCGGTCTTCGAGGACCACATCACGGCCGGCCTGGGCGTGCGGGTCACCCCGACGCTGGTGGCGAACCTGGCCTACTACCACGTCTTCGAGAACCGGGTGAGCGGCCCGATCTTCTCGCCGGCGATCGGCCCGATCCCCGGCAGCCGCGTCACCACCGAGATGACGATGGACTCGATCGTCGCCACCTTCTCCTTCGACCTGTGATCCACTGATCCGCGGGGGGCCGCCCGGCCCCCCGTCTTCGTTCCCGGTTCAAAATAGTGTGTTAGGATAACGGCCTGAACGGAGCGAGGAGTGAGCCATGGCGCTTCCGGAGACCAGGACCGATCGCCGCACCACGCGCGAAGCCTACGCGCGGATGGTGGAGGCGGGTGCGTTCGTCGGCCGCCGCGTCGAGCTCGTCGGAGGGATCGTCTACGAGATGTCTCCGCAGGACCACTTGCACGCTGCCGGGCTGCGTTCCGCACGTTGGGCCCTGGAGGAGATCTGTCCGGAAGGCTACCAGGTGGACGTCCAGATGCCCTTGAGCCTGGGCTTGGATTCCGAGCCCGAGCCCGACCTCGCGATCGTGCGCCGCGATCCTCTGAACTATGTCGGCGGACACCCGACCTCCGCGGCGCTCCTCGTCGAGGTCGCCGACTCGTCTCTCCATCACGACCGGCGGAAGGCGGAGGTCTATGCCCTGGCCGGCATCGGGGACTTCTGGATCTGCAATCTCGTCCGCGACGTCCTCGAGGTCTACCGCGCTCCAGAGGACGGTACCTACCGCACCCGGCTGGTCCTCCGCCGCGGCGAACGGATCAGCCCGCTCGCGCGTCCCGGAGTGTCGATCGCGGTGGACGACCTCCTGCCCAGAAAGCCGTAAGCCGGCCTTCTGATTCTTCCCTCCGAATTCCTGTCCCCCTCTGGCCGGATCGCCGCACTCAAGAATCAAAGCGGCCCTGCGGAGCAACGCAAGCCGCCATCTCTTGAACTGACGATCATGGAGGGAACGGCGATGCACAAGATCGAGGAGACGAAGTACGGCTACAAGCTGGTCCTGGAAGGCTTCCTGCAGCGCGACGAGGTCGGTCAGCTCCTGGAGGCCATGAAGGCCAAGATCAAGCCGCGCGAGAAGGGTCAGACCTTCCCCCTGCTGCTCGACATGCGCAAGTCGAACGCCTTCCCGTCGGATGCGCGGGAGGTCCTCAAGCAGTGCCTGCTCTTCTGCAAGCAGTCCGGGATGGAGCGCAACGCCGTGATCCTGGCGAGCGCGATCGCGACACTCCAGGCGCGCCGGATCGCCAAGGAGACCGGCATCGACCGCTGGGCCCGCTACATCGACGCCTCCAGCCGGAACGACTGGGAGAAGATCGCCGTCGACTGGCTCACCCGCGGCGTCGAGCCCGACATCACCCACTGAGTCTCTTGATCCGCTCGCGAGCCGGCGGGGAACGGCTCGCGAGCCCACTCGAGCGCGGCGCTCGGGGGCATCGCACCGGCTTCTCGGAGGAGAGCCGAAGCGACAGCTGCTCCCGAGCGCCGGGGCCAGGGGCCAATTATGAAATTTTTCCGCGGAACCAACCGGGAACTGATCAGACAACGGGAAGGATGGTCGGGGCGAGAGGATTTGAACCTCCGACCTCACGGTCCCGAACCGTGCGCTCTACCAAGCTGAGCTACGCCCCGATTCGCAGACGAGGAGCCGATGTCCTCGCGAGAGGGCAGAGGATACTTCCGGCCCGGTGCGCCGGTCAAGAGGGCGATTCGCTCATCAGGCCTTCTTGTCCTTCGGCCTTCTCGAACAGGGCAAACAGATCTGCCCTGAGACCGACGGCGCCGACGATCTCGCGTCCGAGCCGCTCCCGGGTCACGACGCGGTACCCTCCCGCGAGCTCACGCCAGGGGGGAAGCTCCTCGACCAGGCAGGCCAGGAGCCGGAGCGGGCCAGGCCAGGGACGAATCAGCGTTGTATCTGCGAAGGGTCGGGGCTCGATCAGGCCCATCTCGGCCAGACGGTCGAGCGGCTCCGGGCTGGTGAGATAGGCTTGGACCTCCCGGACCGTAAGGAAGCCGAACCCATGCGCGAGGCGCATCGCCGTGTCGAGGGCGAAGACCGCGTCCGGCCGCAAAGCCTCGATCACGGACTCGATGTCGGCCAGGAGCACCTTCGCGACCACTTTCCCTTCCCGCCGGAAAAGCACGGGAACAGTCCTCGCCATGCGGCGCCAGCGGGGCCCTGCCAGCTCGCGCAGCATCCGCTCTCGCCGCAACACCGCCTGGTCGCGTTCCAGCTCCCGCATCCGCTCCTCGGCGGTGAGCCCTCGTCGCGCCTCAGCCATCGAGCTTCTCCAGGATTGACAGCAGTCGTTCGAGCCCGATCTCGACGTGACGCGCCACAGGCGCGTACCCCTCGGCGCCGGCATCGGAGAAGGCCGGATCCCGCTCCAGGCAGAAGTAGGCATTCTGGGCGCCGGCACGGACGTCGTCGAGGCGAGCCGGATCGAGGCCACGCAGCAACCTGACAACCTCCTTCGCGAAGCTCTCCTCACTGCGCTCGGCGAGAACGAGAAGCGCCTGGATTTTGTCCTTTGTGCCCTTATGGGCTCGTTCGGTGAGCAGCTTGCTCACCACGAAGGCGGCCGGAGTCAGAGCCCGGCCTCCGGCCGGGAGCACCGCCGTCGCGGACGGGTCGCTGAGAACCCGAGAGAGATCCCCGAAGACCATCACCCGCAAGGCTGCGGTTCCGCCGATATGATCCCCCTGTCCCGGATCTCCATGCCCGAGCAGATCGAAGATGGCCCCCTCCGGGCCGATGAAGGTCGCAGTTCCCGCTTCGTGCTCGAACCCCTGATCCCGAAGCGCCTCGATGATCTCACGACCATGGCGGGCGACCGCCGCCTCCGGGACCGCGACATCGACATCCTCCGTCAATGCGGGCACCTCGGTCGGAAATCCGAAGAGGCCCGACGAGCCGACCAGGACAGCGGCATCTCCGACAGGGCTCCTCTGGAGCGCGGTCAGCACACGAAGAGCGGAGGTGCGGTCAGCCATGGCGCGATTCTAGCGAGCTGTCGCCCCAAGTCCTATCGCCCCCCCGTGGGATACAATCCCAGCCGTTGACATCCCAGGGAGGGACGCGATGGCCGTGACAACCTTGCCGGAGCTGTTCTTGAAGGCGGCGGGCTTCAACAAGCCGGACTGCCTTCTCTCGAAGGTCGGAGGCACCTATCAGCCGGTGTCGACCGCGGAGCTGGTCGACCGGGTGCGGAGGCTCGCGAAAGCGCTCGAAGGGCTTGGCGTCGAGCGCGGCGTCCGGGTCGCCCTGATGTCGGAGAACGGGCCCCACTGGGCCACGATCGACTTCGCCACCCTGTGCAGCGGCGCCGTGCTCGTGCCCATCTACCCGACGCTGCTGCCGGAGCAGGCGTCCTATATCGCCAACGACTGCGGCGCCCGGGTGGTGTTCGCCGAGACGGTCAACCACCTCCAGGGGTTCCTCGACAACGCCGCCACGCTGCCGGAGGTCCGCCATTTCGTCCTCATCAAGGGCGAGGCCCCGGCCGGCGACGACCGGGTGATCAGCTATGCAGACCTCCTCGCCCGGGTGACCTCGGTCGACGCGGCGGAATTCGAACGGAAGGCCCGCGCGGTGCAGCCGGACGAGCTCGCCACCTTCGTCTATACGAGCGGCACGACAGGCCAGCCCAAAGGGGTCATGCTGAGCCACCGCAACATCGTCTCGAACGTGGTCTCCGCGATGGAGGTGCTGCCGGTCGACGGCCGCTTCACCGCCCTGTCGTTCCTCCCTCTGTCGCACTCGTTCGAGCGAACGGTGGACTACTGCTACTTCCACCAGGGGTGCACGATCGGCTATGCCGAGTCGGTGGCGGCGGTCGCGCAGAACCTCCAGGAGGTCAAGCCGCAGGTCTTCGTCTCGGTGCCGCGCGTGTATGAGAAGGTCCTGTCCCGGGTGCAGGAGAACGTGGCCTCCGCGCCGCCGATCCGCCAGAAGATCTTCGCCTGGGCGGTGGCGATCGGCCGCGAGGCCCTGCCCTGGCGCCTGAAGGGGCAGAGCCCGCCGGGCCTCCTGGGCGTGAAGCTCGCTCTCGCCGACAAGCTGGTCTTCGGCAAGATCCGCGAGCGCCTCGGCGGACGCTTCCAGTACGCTCTCTCCGGCGGCGCTCCGCTGTCGCGCGACGTGGCCGAGTTCTTCTGGGGAGCGGGCGTGCCGATCTTCGAAGGGTATGGCCTGTCGGAGACCGCGCCGGTGCTCACGGTCAATACGCCGGACCACGTCAAGATGGGCACGGTCGGCCAGGCGATCCCCGGCGTCACGCTGCGGATCGCCGAGGACGGCGAGATCCTCGCCAAGGGTCCCAACATCATGCAGGGCTATTGGAATCTGCCCGAGGCCACGGCCGAGGTGATCGACGCCGACGGCTGGTTCCACACCGGCGACATCGGCGAGGTCGACGCCGAGGGGTTCCTCCGCATCACCGACCGCAAGAAGGAGCTGATCATCAACGCCTACGGCAAGAACGTGGCGCCGGCTCCGATCGAGAACGCGCTCAAGGCCAGCCGTTACATCGGCCAGGCCGTGGTGATCGGCGACCGCCGCAAGTTCCTGTCCGCCCTGCTGGTGCCCGATTTCGAGGTGCTCAAGCCCTGGGCCGAGAAGCAGGGGATCGGGACGGGGGACGTTGCGGCCTTCCTGCGCGACGCCAGGGTGCGCGCGCTCCTCTCCCAGGAGGTCGACGCGGTGAATGGGCGCCTCGCGAGCTTCGAGAAGATCGTGGCCTGGGAGCTTCTGCCCAACGAGTTCACCCTGGAGACCGGCGAGCTGACTCCGACCCAGAAGGTCAAGCGCCGGGTGATCAACCAGAAATACGGAGACGTCATCGAGCGCCTCTACGCCGAAGCTGACGCGCACGTGGCCTGAGGCAGCTCGAGAGGGGAGGTTCGAGCGGTGGCATCCATCTTTCGTCTCGACGTCGGCACCGACCGGCTGGCGACGCTCACGTTCGATCTGCCGGACAAGAAGCTCAACGTTTTCACGCGCGCGGCCCTGGCTGAATTCGAGCAGGTGCTCGGAGAGCTCGCCGGGCGCAAGGACATCGGCTGCCTGATCCTCCTCTCGGGCAAGAAGGGGCAGTTCATCGCCGGCGCCGACGTGGAGGAGATCGGCCGGGTGACCGACCCGGTGGAGGCGGAGGCCGGCTCGCGGCTCGGGCACCGCCTGTTCTCCTCCTGGGAGGGGCTCCCCTTCCCCACCGTGGCCGCCATCCGGGGCACCTGCCTCGGCGGCGGCACCGAGCTCTCGCTGGCCTCCACCTACCGCGTGGCGAGCGACGGCCCCGCGACCCGGATCGGTCTGCCGGAGGTGCGGCTGGGGATCCTCCCGGGATGGGGCGGCTGCACCCGCCTCCCCCGCCTGATCGGCATCCCCGAAGCGCTCGACATGATCCTCACCAGCCGCAACGTGGCCGGCCGCAAGGCTTTGAAGCTCGGGCTGGTGGACGCGCTGATCCCCGAGTCCGGCTTCCTCGACTACGTGCGCGACTTCGCCCGCGAGCGGATCGACAAGAAGAAGCGCGATGGTGGAGGAGGCGGGTTCGATTTCAAGGAGCTGCTCCTCGAAAAGAATCCGCTCGGCCGCAAGGTGGTGTTCGACCAGGCGCGCAAGAAGACGCTGGAGGAGACCCGCGGCCACTATCCGGCGCCGCTGCGGGCGATCGAGGTGGTGCGCGTCGGGATCGAGGACGGCCTGCGCGCCGGCTTCGACGCCGAGGCGCGCGCCGTGGCCGAGCTCGCCACGTCCCGCATTTCCAAGAACCTGGTCCACGTCTTCTACTTGACCGAAGAGGCGAAGCGCGAGCAGGGGCTGCCGGGCGGCACGCCGCGCGACGTCCACCGGGTGGCCGTGCTCGGCGCCGGCGTCATGGGCGGCGGCATCGCCCAGCTCGTCTCCGCCGAGGCGGACCTGCCGGTGCGCATGAAGGACGTGCGCCCCGAGGCGCTGGCGAGCGGCATGGAGCACGCCGCGGGGCTGTTCGACAAGCAGGTCAAGCGGCACCGCCTGGATCTCCCCGCCGCGCGGCGCAAGATGGCCCTGCTGCAGCCGACGCTCGACTACACGGGCTTCGCGGCGTGCGATCTGGTCGTCGAGGCGATCATCGAGAAGCTGGAGATCAAGCAGAGCGTGTTCGCCGAGGTGGCCCAGCACGTGCCGGACACCGCGGTCCTCGCCTCCAACACCTCCTCGCTCTCGATCGAGAAGATCGGCGCCAAGACGCCGCACCGCGAGCGGGTGGTGGGGATGCATTTCTTCAATCCGGTGCACAAGATGCCGCTCGTCGAGGTCATCGCGCCGGAGGGCGCAGACCCATCGGCGGTGAACACCGTGTTCGCCTTCACCCGCAAGCTCGGCAAGACGCCGGTGCTGGTCAAGGACGCGCCCGGATTCCTGGTGAACCGGCTGCTGATGTTCTACTCGTCGGAAGCCCTCTGGCTGCTGGACGAGGGGTACAAGATCGAGGATCTGGACCGGGCGATGACCGACTGGGGCATGCCCATGGGTCCGATGGCGTTGACCGACGAGGTGGGGATCGACGTGGCCACTAAGGTGGCGCACATCCTCCACGACGCGTTCGGCGACCGGCTCGCCCTCCCCGCCTGGCTCGACCGCACGCCGGAGAGCGGCCGGCTCGGCGCCAAGAACGGCAAGGGCTTCTACCGCTATGAAGGGAAGGAGCGGAAGGAGCCGGACCCGGCGGTCTACGGTCTGCTGGGCCTGCACCCCAACGTGAACGATCCCGATCCCGGCCGGATCGCAGACCGCATGGTGCTGCCCATGGTGAACGAGGCGGCGCGCTGTCTGGAGGAAGGGATCGTGCGGACGGCCGGCGAGCTCGACCTGGCGCTCATCTTCGGGACCGGGTTCCCGCCGTTCCGCGGCGGCCTCTGCCGTTGGGCGGACCAGGAGGGGCTCGGCCAGATCGTGGCCACGCTGGAGCGCCTGGAGACCGCCGTCGCCAGCCGCTTCCGCCCTTCCGATGCCCTGCGCCGCACGGCCGAGGCAGGCGGGTTCTATGCGCGGTTCGGGGCCAAGGTGGCGGAAGAGGTGGCGGTGGGGGTGTGAGGGGCCCCGTCCTCCACCGAGGACACACCGTGCGGCATCGGGGACGGTATCGCACGGTCGCCTCTCCGGCGTAAATTCCTTTGCTTCCAAGGAATTCCGCGGGTCCACGCGGATGTTGCCCTCCATGGAAGGGCTGGCTCACACCTTGCTCTTCTCGTCCATCGTAAAGGAGGAGCGGAAATGCTCAGCACATACTTTCGGACCGCTTCGCTCGCGTTCGCCGCGGCTCTGAGCCTGGCGCCGGCGCTGGCAGCGCAAGAGGCCCAATCCCAGGATCAACAGCCCCAGGGGCAGTTCGAAGAGAAGGTCGACGTCCAGGAGGTCCTGCTCGACGTCCTTGTCACGGACCGCCAGGGGAACGTCATCGTCGGCCTCGACAAGAACGACTTCCAGGTGACCGAGGACGGCAAGCCGGTGGAGCTGACCGGCATCACCTTCTACAGCAACCGCCGTCTCGTTCAGGCATCGCAGGAGCTGGCCAAGCGCGGCGTCACCCCTGACCAGGTCCCGGACGACCGCTACTTCGTCCTCTTCTTCGAGGATCAGAAGAGTTCGGCGGTGGACGCGCCGGAGCTGCTCACCTCGCAGCTCGACGCGGGCAAGCGCGCCCGCGAGTGGGTCCGCAAGGACCTGCTGGCCAACGACTGGGTGGCGGTCGTGAGCTACGACCAGAAGCTCAAGGTCCACCAGGACTTCACCCGCGACCGGGTGGCCCTGCAGCAGGCGATCGCCGACGCGATCAAGGGAAAGGACGATGACGGCAACTGGCCGTCGCGCATCCAGGAAGGCTCCGGACCGTCGCTGCGGGCCGGACTGCCGCGCGGTAATGATCTGCGCAAGGAGAGCGGCACGATCTATGACGCCGTCCGCCTCCTGGCCGACGCCTCCGGCAAGATCACCGGCCGCAAGAACCTGCTGCTCTTCACCAACGGCTTCGCCGGACGGGTCAACACCTTCGGCCAGTATCAGCCCGACCAGCGGTACTACCCGCAGATGAGCCGCGCGCTGAACGACAACAACGTGGCGGTCTACCCGATCGACCTGACCCCCGCGGGCACGGAGCACACCCTGAGCAACTTCATGAACGAGCTCGCCAGCGACACGGGGGGCCGGTACTTCTACAACTTCACCAACTTCACCACGCCTCTGGAGCAGATCGCGAGCGAGAACAGCGGGTACTATCTGCTGAGCTACCGCAGCGAGAAGCCGGCCGGCGCGATGGGATTCCAGGAGGTACGTGTCAAGACCACCAATCCCGAGTTTCGCATTCGCGCCCGTAAAGGGTACGACTACGGCTCCTGAGGAGCTCGTCAGACACGAGCC
>Ga0126309_10000040_pt1 | contig 41172 bp, 31 predicted proteins | sample Plot56_FD_92541 | JGI IMG/M metagenome (GOLD analysis project Ga0126309, IMG submission 92541) | Serpentine soil microbial communities from UC McLaughlin Reserve, CA, USA - Plot56 | ecosystem: Environmental > Terrestrial > Soil > Grasslands | place: USA: UC McLaughlin Reserve, Lake County...
AAGGCGGCGCGCAGCTGGGAGGCGTACGACGCCCTGGTCCGGACCCTGCGCGACCTCGAGGACGACGAGACGATGCTCGTGCAGTCCGGCAAGCCGGTCGGCGTGATGCGCACCCACGAGTGGGCCCCGCGCGTGCTGATCGCGAACTCCAACCTGGTGGGCGACTGGGCCAACTGGGAGGAGTTCCGCCGACTGGAGGACCTCGGGCTGACGATGTACGGCCAGATGACCGCGGGATCGTGGATCTACATCGGCACGCAGGGCATCCTGCAGGGCACCTACGAGACACTGGCGGAATGTGCGCGCCAGCACTTCGGCGCCTCCCTGGCCGGCCGGCTCACCGTCACCGCCGGGCTCGGCGGGATGGGCGGGGCCCAGCCGCTGGCTGTCACCATGAACGAAGGGGTCTGCCTGGTGGCCGAGGTCGACCGGAGCCGCATCGAGCGGCGCCTCCAGACCCGGTACCTCGACACCGTCGCGGCGGATCTCCCTTCGGCCGTGGAGCAGGCCCTTGCGGCGCGCGACCGGCGGGAGGCGATTTCCATCGGCGTCGAGGCCAACGCCGTGGACCTCCTGGAGTACCTGATCGGCGCGGGGATCGTCCCCGATGTGCTGACCGACCAGACCTCGGCGCACGACAACCTCGACGGCTACGTGCCGCACGGCCTGCCGTACAGCGAGGCCCTGCGCCTGCGCCGCGAGGACCCGAAGGCCTACGTGGAGCGCTCCATGGCCTCGATGGCGGCGCACGTGCGCGCCATGCTCACGCTTCAGGAGCGCGGGGCCGTCACCTTCGACTATGGCAACAACCTGCGCGGCCAGGCCCTGGTGGCGGGCGAGGCGCGGGCCTTCGACATCGGCGGGTTCGTGCCGCTGTTCATCCGGCCGCTCTTCTGCGAGGGCAAGGGGCCGTTCCGCTGGGCGGTCCTGTCGGGCGATCCGGAGGATCTGGCGGTCACCGACGAGGCGATCCTGGAGACCTTCCCGGAGGACAAGGCGCTGGCGCGGTGGATCCGCATGGCCCGCGAGCGGGTCGCGTTCCAGGGATTGCCGGCGCGCATCTGCTGGCTCGGTTACGGCGAACGGGCGCGGGCCGGCCAGGTATTCAACGACCTGGTGGCGTCCGGACGGGTCAAGGCGCCGATCGTGATCGGCCGCGACCATCTGGATTGCGGCTCCGTCGCGTCGCCCAACCGCGAGACCGAAGCCATGCGCGACGGCTCCGACGCGATCGGCGACTGGCCGATCTTGAACGCCATGATCAACGCGGTCAACGGCGCCACCTGGGTCTCGGTGCATCACGGCGGCGGCGTGGGGATCGGCTACTCGCTTCATGCCGGCATGGTCATCGTGGCCGACGGCAGCGAGGCCGCGGCGCTGCGGCTGGAGCGGGTGCTGACCAGCGATCCCGGCATGGGGGTCGCGCGCCACGCGGACGCCGGTTACCCGGAAGCCATCGAGTTCGGCCGGCGCCGTGGCGTCGACCTGCCGATGGCTCCGCGTTGACGTAAGGGGCTGGTGCGCCTCCCACTCCTGCGGATCGCTTTCCTGACCGGCGCGCTCGCCGCGCCGTTCCTGCCCATGCCATGGTCCCTCCTGGCACTGGCGCTGGCGGTGCTCGCCTGGCTGCGGTCGCGGCCGGCCCGGCAGGAAGCGCTCCTCGTCATCTTCTGTTTCGGTCTGGCCGCCGCGGTCCTGGGAATCCGCTGGGGAGCGGAGCGGGCGGTGCGGGCGTCCGAGCGCGAGCAGGTCGCGGTGGCGCGCAAACAGTACGCCCGCCTCTGGGACAGCTTGCAGCAGGAGGCCGCCACGGCCGCGCTCTCTTTGAAGGAGCCCCCCCGGGACCGCCGGAGCACCCTCGCCGCCTTCCGCCTCCTCGCCGAGATCGAGCCGGCCAGCGGAGGCGGCCGCCGCTCGCTGCTGTTGATCGATCCGGACGGCGTGGCGGTCGCCTGGTCCGGCGAGGGGCTGCTCCACGAGTTCGCGGCGGACCAGGTGCCGCGCTCGGGTCTCCACTATCAGGCGAGCTTCCGGGCGGTGACCCTCCTGGCCGTAGAGCCTTTGGAAGGGAGCCGCCGCCCCTGGAGGGTCGTCGCCGGATCGAGCTTCCCGACCTACGTCCTGCCGTTCCCGGCCGACATCTCCTTCCGCCGCTGGACGATGGTGGATCGCCCCGAGCAGGCGCGCCGGGGGACGCTCCTCGTGCCGCTCTCCGGAGCGCCTTCCCTGGTGCTCGAGCGGCTGCCGGCGGACGCGACCCCGTCCTGGCCCTGGGTGCCGCGTCTGGTCTGGGGCGCCATCTCGTTCGCGCTCCTCGCCCTGGCGGTCCTCCGCGCCGTCGGTTTGGTGCTCCCCCTCGATGCGCCGCCTTCGCGGCAGCCCGAGTCGCGGGCGTGGATCTTCCTGCTCGTCCTCGCCAGCGTCCTCGCGGCCGGAATGGCGGCCCATCTCACGCCCGTGTCCCTGGGGCTCCTGGCCCTCGGCCTCGCGCTCGCGATCTGGGGGCTCTTCGGCCGGCCCGCGGGCCCCGCTCCGCGGGTCTGGGTGGTGGCTGCGCGAGGCGCCGGGGTGATCGTGCTCCTCGCGGGCTTGGCCTGGGCCAGCCAGCAGGGCCGCCCGCCGCTGGACCTCGCCGCGGGGCTCATGCCGAGCGCCGAGGTCCTCGGCCTGCGCATCGCCTTCGCCGCCGTGGCGCTCGGGCTCCTCGTCCTCTCCGGCCGCCGGGCCGGAATCGGGGAGCCGCCCGGCGATGCGTGGACCTGGGGGGTTTGCGGGGCTCTCCTGGCCGGCGCGGCGGTCTGCGACGTGCCCGCCCTGGCCCTGCCGCTCCTCGCGGCCGGAGGCGCGGGGATCGCCGTGTACGCCAACGGCCAGCGCCTGGAGCGGGGCCTCTCGCTCGTCGTCCTGGTCGTCCTCGCGACCGTGGCGGCCTCGGCCGTCTGGGAGATGACCTACCGGCTGCGTCTGCGCGAGTATGCGCGCGAGGAGATCCTGCCGTATCTGGCGCCTCCCGCGCCGGAGACGGTCAACGCTCTCGCTGGAGAGATCCAGGGGTATCTCGCGGGGCGCGATCTCGCCGCGGTGGTGCCGCGGTCGCACGTGGGGCTCGAACGCCAGGACCTGGCCTATACGCTCTGGCGGGGCTCCCCCATGGCGCGGCCGCACACCCTGTCTGCGATCGTGGTCGAGCCCCGCGACGGCCTGGCTTCGTCGTCGTTCTCGTTCGGCATGCCGCTGACCGAGCAGGGGCGGGTCGACTGGAGCCCGGCGCGCTGGGAGGGTCTGCGCCTGCCGCGCTGGGAGCAGGCGCTCGTCCATGGCACCGTGGAGCTCCGCGCGAACGGGGCTCCCTGGGGGACGGTCTCGTACTGGCTGCTGCCGCGTCCCGGTCTCGATCCGCGCATCGCGCTGCGCCTGCGCGGCGTGGAGGCGGGACTGCTGCGCGGCGGCCCGGCGGCCGGCCCGGCGGGGGACCTCGAAGGCAAGGTGCTCTACGCCCTCTATCAGACGGACGGCCGGGCCGTGCTCTCGCCCTGGGACGAAGAGCCCTCGCTCCCCGCGGCGTTGCGGCGGGCGAGCGGCGCAAGCGTCTCGACGGCCCTGGTGCGGACCCCGACGGGTGCGGCCCGCGCCTACACCCGCGCCTCCGAAGCGGGGTGGCAGGTGGTCTACCTGCCGGTCCCGGCCCCGCTCGAAGCGGTGGAGCGGGCTGCTCTGGCGGCTCTGGGCGTCCTTCTTCTCGCGCTTTTCGCGGCGCCGCCGGTGCTCCTCCTCGGCCTGCCGCGCGCGGCCTTCCGCGACCTCCTGCGGCGGGCCCTGCGCTCGTACTCGAAGCGGCTGGTGATCGTCTACACCCTCCTCCTGCTCTTGCCGCTCGTCCTGCTCAACGCCGTGCTGGTGAGCGCGATGGAGGAGCGCCTGCAACGCCAGCAGAGAGAGTCGGGCGAGGCCGCGCTCGATTCGGCGCAGCAGATCCTGGCCGAGCGCCTGCTCAACCTCCAGCCCGGCTTCGGCGTCGACACCGTGCTCGGCGACCGCCTGCTGATCCACCTGGCGGAGATCGTCCACCGCGAGGTGAACCTCTACTACGGCAGCAGCATCTACGCCTCCAGCAAGCACGAGCTGTTCACCGCCGGCCTGCTGCCGAACCGCATCCCCGGCGAGATCTTTTCGCGGCTCGCCCTGTTGGGCGACGGCCTCTCCTCACGGACCAACCGGATCGGGGGGACGAACTACCTGGAGATCTATGCGCCTCTGCGCCTGCCGGGCGTGCCGGTCGGCGAGGAGCGCCTGTTCCTCTCGATGCCGCTCCTGGCGCAGCAGGAAGAGGCCGCGGCGGTGCTGACCAACCTGCGGCGGCACGCGATGCTCGCCACCGCCGCGCTGTTCGGTCTGCTGGTCGCCGTGGGCACCCGGCTGGCCCGCAACTTCACGCGGCCGCTCATGGAGCTGGTCGACGGCACCCGCCGCATCGCCGCGGGCGCCACGTCGCTCGATCTTTCTCCCAGCGAGCTGGAGCTGGCGGCCCTGGTGGAGGCGGTCGATGAGATGGCGCGGCGCATCGCCGAAGGGCGCGAGCGGCTGCTCCGCGAGAAGCAGGTGGTCGAGCGGATGGTCGAAAACATCACCTCGGGTGTCGTCTCGCTCGATGCCGAGGGGCGCGTGCTCATGCGCAACCGGGTGGCGGCCGAGATGCTCGGGGCGGAGGTGGGGGAGAGCCTGGAGCGGATCGTGACGGAGCGGGATCGTCTGGAGCCGGTGGCCGCCTTCCTCCGCTCGGTGAGCGGCGAGATGGCACGGGAGACCGTGCGCCTGGCGGCGCCGGACGGCGAGCGCGAGTGGTCGATCGTCTGGGTGCCCCTCCCCGGAGCGGGCGAGCCCGCGGCCCTGCTGGTCCTGGAGGATGCGACGGAGGTCCTGCGCGGCCAGCGTCTCCTCGCCTGGGCGGAGATGGCCCGCATCATCGCCCACGAGATCAAGAACCCGCTGACGCCGATCCGCCTTTCCGCCGAGCACATGCGGGAGGTCTGGCACCGCGATCCGGACCATTTCGACCGGGTCTTCGAGCGGTGCACGACGAACATCCTCTCGCAGGTGGAGGAGCTGCGGACGATCGCCTCGGACTTCTCGGCCTACAGCGCCCTCCTGCAGATCGATCCCAAGCCCGGAGACCTGGCCGCCGCGGTCTCGGACCTGATCGAAGGCTACCTGGCCGCGCCGCCGGCGGGGGTGCGCCTCACTCTGGACATGGACGGCCCGCTGCCGGCCCGCTTCGACACCAAGCTGCTCCAGCGCGCCGTGCGGAACATTCTCGACAACGCCCTGCGGGCGGCGGGAGCCGGGGGAGGGCACGTCACGGTGCACGTTGGCCGGGAGAACGGAGCCGCGCGCATCGCCGTGCTGGACGACGGCCCCGGAGTCCGTCCCGAGAACCTGCCGCGGATTTTCGACCCCTACTTCTCGACCCACGACACGGGCACGGGCTTGGGGCTGCCCATCGCCCGCAGGGTCGTCGAGGAGCACGGCGGCTCGATCACCGCGCGGAACCGGTCGGAGGGGGGGCTGGAGGTGGCGATCACGCTGCCGGTGTGAGGGAGTTCTTTGCTTTCTTAGCGCCGCTTCACCCGCAGATTCTTCCGCCCGCCCGCCAGGCTCGTGCGCGGGGCCATCTCCACGTAGGGTTTCACTCCGGGGACCGTGCAGCGCGGCAGCTCCTCGCCGAGCGTCTGCTCGATCTCCTTGATCCGCGGCTTGTCCTGCCAGGTGGCGATCGTGGAGACGATGCCCTTGGCGTTGCCGCGGGCGGTGCGGCCGGCGCGATGGATGTAATCCTCCACCGTCTCGGGGATCTCGTAGTTGATGATGTGGCGCACGCGCGGGACGTCGATGCCGCGGGAGGCGATGTCGGTCGCCACCAGGATGCGGTGCTCCCCCTCGCGGAACCCCTGGAGCGCCTGGGTGCGCTCCCCTTGCGAGAGATTCGAGTGGATGCGCTCGACCGGATGCCCTTCCCGCTCGAGGACGCCGGCCAGCCATTCCGCCTCGACCTTGCGGCGGATGAAGACGAGCGTGCTCCCCAGCTCCTGTCCGAGGAGCGCCAGCAGGCAGGCCTTCTTGTCGTCCGACTCGACGATGTAGAGCCGGTGGCTGATCCCCGAAGCGGCCCCCCCTTCGGGGAGGATGTCGATCCGCACCGGGCTGATCATGTTCTGCTGCGCCAGGCGCTCGATCGGCGGCGGCATGGTCGCCGAGAACATCATGGTCTGGCGCTCGACCGGGAGCTCGCGCAGGATGCGCTGCACCTGGGGCATGAACCCCATGTCGAGCATGTGGTCCCCCTCGTCCAGCACCAGGTGGTGGATGCGGTCCACTTTGGCGGTGCCGCGCTCCATATGGTCGAGGAGGCGGCCGGGCGTGGCCACCACGATGTCCGGCCGCTGGTTCAGCGCGCGCACCTGCGGGCCCATCTTGACGCCGCCGATCAGGCACGCCGTGCGGATCTTGTGCTCCTCGCCGAAGATCTCGAGGAAGGCCTGCGTCTGCAGCGCGATCTCGCGGGTGGGGGAGAGGATCAGGGCCGAGATCCCCTGGCCATGGGTCAGCCGCTCTGTCAGGGGGAGGCAGAACGCGGCGGTCTTGCCCGATCCGGTCTCGGCGAGCCCGATCAGGTCGCGCCCGGAGAGTGCGACCGGAATGACCTTGGCCTGGATCGGCGTCGGGTGCACGAAGCCGATGCGGCGGATGCTTTTCAGGATCGGTTCGCTGAGCCCCAGGGATTCGAACTCGATTTGTATGGTTTCAACTGGATGCTGTGGGATCGCGACCATCGTGTGCATGCTCTTTGCTTATAACCGATTCCAGACCCCAGGACAAGCCGGTTCGCGCGGTTCGAGGCTCGCCAGAAGTCCCCGAACGGTTTAGACTACCCGGGTCTCGTCCATCTTGTGGAGCACGATGAGCAACCAGGTCCCGGGTCTCTCCAGAGCGTTTCTTCTCGTGGCCGGCTGCGCCTTCGCCGCGGCTCTCCAGGCCCAGGGACCTGCAATCCCTGCCGGAGCCGAGACGGTCTCCATGTTCGGCGAGCCGCTGACCGCGGTCCCCATGTCCGCCGAGGAGCGCCGGGAGCGGGAGGCGCGGTACGCCGAGGCCCGCGCCGCCGCAGAGGCCCGGCCGAACGACGTCGAAGCGCAGATCTGGTATGGGCGCCGAGCCGCCTATCTCGGGCACATCCGCGAGGCGGTGGACGTCTTCACCCGCGCCCTGGTCAAGTTCCCCGAGGACCCGCGCCTGCTGCGCCACCGGGGGCACCGCTACATCACGCTCCGGCGCTTCGACCTGGCGGTCGCCGATCTGGAGCGGGCCGCCCGACGGGCCGCCGGCCGGGCCGATGCAGCCGAGCCGGGCGAGGTTCCCTCGGGGGCTCCGGGCGACACGCTGCGGTCACACATCTGGTACAACCTGGGAATCGCCCACTATCTGGCCGGGGACTTCGAGCCGGCGCTGCGCGCCGAGGAGGAGTGCCTGCGCCTGCCCGCGACCCCGGACCGCGAGGCCGGGGCCCGGTTCTGGTCCTACCTGGCGCTGCGCCGCCTCGGCCGCGAGGTGGAGGCCCGCCAGATCCTGGCGCCGATCCGGCCGAACATGGCGGTCTTCGAGAACCGCGCCTATCTGCTGCTGATGATGATGTACAAGGGGGAGCTCACCCCGGATGCGCTCCTCGCACCGGGAGTGGCCGGGGACGATCCCATCGACCCGGCCATCCTGCGCTACGGTGTCGGCGTCTGGTATCTCGTCGAGGGGAAGCGGGACGAGGCCGTGCGGATCGACCGCGAGGTGCTCTCCCTCGGCCAGTGGCACTCCTTCGCCCACATCGCCGCCGAGGCCGACCTCCAGCGCCTGGGTGAGAGGCCCCTCACCCCCAAAGGTGGGGTCGGCTAGCCCGCGGCCACCGCCTGCGCCGGCTCGATCTTCTCGCCGACCTTCTGCCGCAGGATCAGCTCCCGGCAGTCCTCGCCCGGGATGGGGCGGCTGAACAGGAAGCCCTGGACCTCGTCGCACCCCTGCTCCCGCAGGATCAGCCACTGGACCTCCTCCTCGACCCCCTCGCCCACGACTCGGATCTCCAGGCTGTGCGCCAGGGCGATCATCGCCGCCGGGATCTCGGCGCGGACGTCGCCGACGTTCAGGGAGCGGACGAAGGACTCGTCGATCTTCAGCGTGTCGATCGGGAAGGTGCGCAGGTAGGAAAGGGAGGAATACCCCGTGCCGAAGTCGTCGATCGCGATCCGCACGCCCAGGTCCTTCAAGGAGCGCAGCACGGCGAGGCTCACCTCGGCGTTCTGCATCGCCAGGGTCTCGGTGATCTCGAGCTCCAGGAGCTGCGCGGGGAAGCCGGTCTCTTCGAGAACGTTCTGCACCCGGTCGATCAGATCGGGCTGCTGGAACGGACGCGCCGAGAGGTTGACCGTCACCCGCACGTCCAAGCCGTCCCGCAACCAGCCGCCCACCTCGCGGCAGGCGGTGCGCAGGGCCCAGAAGTCGATCGGGTTGATCAGCCCGGATTGCTCGGCGAGCCAGAGGAACTCGCTGGGTCCCATGAGCCCGCGCACCGGGTGCCGCCAGCGCAGCAGCGCCTCCACCGCCTCGATCCTCCCGCTGTGGCTGTCGAGGATCGGCTGGTAGTAGAGGCACAGCTCCTCGTTGACCAGGGCCCGCCGCAGGTCGTTCTCCAGCGACAGCCGTTCGAGGGCGTCGGCGTCCATGCTGGGGGCGTAGACCTGATATCCATCGCGGCCGACCTGTTTGGCCTGGTACATGGCCACGTCGGCCTTCTTGACCAGCTCCTCCGGCGCGTCGCCGTCCCGCGGGAATCGACTGAGGCCGATGCTGCCGGTGACGACGATCTCGCGCGTCTGGAGGATCATGGGCTGGCGGATGCGCTCCAGCAGCTTTTCGGCCACCAGGACGGCGTCGTGCTCGGCCGTGACCTCGGGCAGCAGGACGGTGAATTCGTCGCCGCCCAGGCGCGCGACCGTGTCCCCCAGGCGCAGGCAGGCGCGGAGGCGGTCGGCGACGGTGCGCAGGAGCTCGTCGCCGCTGGCATGGCCGAGGCTGTCGTTGATCGTCTTGAAGCGGTCGAGGTCGAGGAAGAGGACCGCGACCTGGCGCCCTTCGCGGGTGGCGAGAGCGAGGGCGAGCCGCAGGTGGTCCAGGAAGAGATTGCGGTTGGGCAGACCGGTCAGGGCGTCATGGTAGGCGAGATGCTCGATCTGCTCGGAGGCGGCGAGGAGCTGCTTGCGCTCTTCCTCCAGGAGGCGGATGACCATTCCCAGGCCGATGGTGGTCTGGAGGAGCAGGTCGGTCAGGGTCATGAAGGGGAGATGGTTGAAGGTCCGGCCCGTGGCCGCCTCGAGGTACGCCGTCACCGTGTAGTGGAGGTACTCCAGGCCGTAGAGGAGGAAGGCGGTCCCCAGGACGCGGCGGCCGACGCCCAGGGGGCGGCCGCCACGCCGGAAGACCAGGTACGAGGCCGCCAGGAACGCGAGCGCGGCCAGAAGGCACCTCCCGCCGACGCGGACCATCAGCCGCAGGTGGGGCGGGAGGGGGAGGGTGAGGAGGACCGAGACCAGGGCGAGGCCGGCCACGACGGCCAGGAACCGGCGGACCCGCGGCGCCGGAATCGTCTGCCCGGTGGCGACCTCCCAGGTCCCGAAAAGCACGAGGACGAGCTGGCCGTAGCCGCCCGCCAGGGAGATCGCCGAGGTGAGCACCCGGGGCAGAGCCCAGGGTTCCAGGTGGGACGCGAGCAGGAGGGAGACGGTGCCTCCCGAGAGATAGATGCAGAACCCCCACCAGCTCCACGCCCAGTGCCGGAGGAAAGCCCGGCGGTAATGCCGATGGAAAGCCTCCAGCACCGCCGCCAGGAGGACCGCGCCAACGGCCTGGGCCAGGTACCCATAGAGCACCAGAGGCAGGTTGTCCATTTGTCTGCAAAGAATAGCAGCTTCGTTTGCTCTTGGGAGACGAAAGTGGCTGCGGAAGATGATTTCGTCCCCGAAGTGTTACTCCTCTCCCGGGAGGTGAGGTCTCTGATGGTAAGATCCCGCCTCGGACTGGGCTCCGGAAAACCCTATGAGCTATTCACTCTGCCGTCTGTCGCCATCCCTCGCTCTCGGTCTCCTCCTCGCCGCCGCTCCCTCGTTCGCCGCACCTCCGGCCAAAGAGCCAGACATCGCGGCGCGCACCGCCGGCATGGCGAAGAAGGAGGGGCTCCTCACCTTCTATCTGGATGCCAAGGCCGGCAAGGTCTGGCTCGAAGTCCCACCGGCCCGTGGCAAAGGTGGAGAGGTCGGGACCTTTATCTATGTCGACTCCATCCTGACCGGCCTCGGGTCCAACCCGGTCGGCCTCGACCGCGGGCAGCTCGGCGACACGCGGATCGTCACCCTGCGCCGCCTCGGCGGGCGCCTCCTGGTCGAGCAGCAGAACCTGCGCTTCCGCGCCCTCTCCGAGAACCCGGACGAGCTCCGGGCCGTGCGCGAATCGTTCGCCACCTCCGTTCTCTGGGGGGGCGAGATCACCGGCGCCGAGCGGGACGGCCGCGCTCTCGTGGACTTCACCGGCTTCCTGGTCCGCGACGCGCACGACATCCCGGCGCGCATGCGTCTGGCCGGCCAGGGGAGCTGGTCGCTCGACGCCGCGCGCAGCGTGGCCGACCTCGAGAACTGCCTGGCCTTCCCGGACAACGTGGAATTCGAGTCCCTGCTGACCTATCAGTCGAACGAGCCGGGAGACCTGGTGCGGCAGACGGCGCCGTACGCCGGAGCCGTGACTCTGGTGCAGCACCACTCGTTCGTCCGCCTGCCCGATGCGGGCTACACGCCGCGCGAGTTCGATCCGCGGGCGGGCTCGTTCCCGGTCACCTTCGCCGATTATGCGGCGCCGCTCGCGGCTCCGATCGAGAAGCGCTGGATCTCGCGCCACCGCCTGGAGAAGGTCGATCCGGCCGCGGCGCGCTCGCGGGTCAAGGAGCCCATCGTCTACTACGTGGACCCTGCCGCCCCCGAGCCGGTGCAGAGCGCGCTGATCGAAGGGGTGAGCTGGTGGAAGGACGCGTTCGAGAAGGCCGGGTTCATCGACGCCTTCCGGGTCGAGGTCCTCCCGCCGGGAGCCCACCCGCTGGACGTGCGCTACAACGTGGTTCAGTGGGTCCACCGCTCGACCCGCGGCTGGTCCTACGGCGGCGGCGTCATCGATCCGCGCACCGGCGAGATCCTCAGCGGACACGTGACCCTGGGATCGCTCCGCGTGCGCCAGGATCGCCTGATCTTCGAGGGGCTGGCCGGTACGGAAAAGACCGGCACCGGCGCTCCCGACGATCCCGTGGTCCTCTCCCTCGCCCGTATCCGCCAGCTCGCGGTGCACGAGGTAGGGCACAGCCTCGGCTTCTCCCACAACTTCGCCGCCAGCACCTATGGCCGCGCCTCGGTGATGGACTATCCCGCGCCCCGGGTCGACGTCGGACCGGACGGCAACCTCGACTTCTCGTCCGCCTACGCGGTCGGGATGGGGGAGTGGGACCTCTGGGCGGTCCGCTATGCCTACACTCAGCTTCCTCCGGGAACTGACGAGCGGCCCGCGCTCCAGGGGATGATCGACGAAGCGATCCGGCGCGGTTTGCTCTTCCTGACGGACGAGGACGCCCGCCCCCCCGGGGCCGCCAATCCCCGGGCCGTGCTCTGGGACAACGGACCCGATCCGGTCGCGGGCCTGCGGCAATCCCTGGAGGTCCGGCGGATCGCCCTCTCCCGCTTCGGCGAGCACAACATCCAGCCGGGGCAGCCCCTGGCCCTGCTCCAGGAGGTGCTCGTCCCGCTCTACTTCCATCACCGCTATCAGCTCGACGGCGCTCTCAAGGTCGTCGGCGGCGTGGATTACACCTACGCGGTGCGCGGCGACGGCCAGCCCGGCCAGAAACCGGTGGAGGCGAAGCGGCAGCGGGACGCTCTGCAGACCATCCTGGGAGTGCTCGAGCCCGAGCGGCTCGACCTGCCCGAGGCGGTGATCGCGCTCCTCCTGCCGCGGCCCTCCGAGTACCGCCCGCATCCGGAGCTGTTCCGGGGCAACACCGCGCCCGTCTTCGATCCCCTCGCCGCCGCCGCGACCATGGCGGACATGGCGGTCGTCGGGCTGCTGCAGCCCGAGCGGGCGGCGCGGCTGGTGGACCTCCACCGCCGCGACCCGCAGCTCCCCGGCCTGGAGGAGGTGCTGGACGCGCTGGTGGAGAAGTCGTTCGGCGGCCCCGTTCCGGACAAACTGCCGAACGATCCGCGGCGGGCCGAGATCCGGCGGGTCGTCCAGTGGGTGACGGTGCGCAGGATGATCGGGCTGTCCAGCGATCCGGACGCCTCGCCGCTGGTGCGGGCTCGTCTGGACGGCGCCCTCCGGGCGCTGGCGCAGCGTCTGGAGCCCGCGCCGCGCTCCGGCAGTGGTCCGGAAGCGGAGCAGCGGGCGTTCCTGGCGGCCGAGATCGGCCGCTACCTGAAGCGCCCGGAAGGAGAGACCGCGAAGCGTCCCGTGCCGCCGGAGCCGCCGCCGGGCCAGCCGATCGGCATGGCGCCAGAGGGCCTGAGCGGGTGCTCGCAGGAATGAGGCACCCGCTGTGCCTCCTGCTGCTGGTGGCGGTCGCCTGTAGGCCCGAGGTGTCGCCGCCATCTGCCGCGGCCTCGCCCGCGCCAAAGCCGGAGGCAAGCATGGGCATCCCCTGGACGCCCGCCGAGCACTTGAAGGTCAAGGTTCTCGGGTCCATGCCGCACGACCGCGAGGCCTACACCCAGGGTCTGGTCTGGACCGAGGGGATGCTCTACGAGAGCGCCGGCCAGTACGGCCGGTCCAGCCTGCGGCAGGTGGACCCGCAGACCGGCAAGGTCCTGCGCTCCGTGCCGGTCCCGCCGCGGTACTTCGCCGAAGGCCTCGCCCTGGTGGGAGAGCGCCTCCTCCAGCTCACCTGGCAGGAAGGGACGGCGTTCGTCTACGACCTCGCCACCTTCTCGCGCACAGGCGAGCTGCCCTACAGCGGCGAGGGGTGGGGGCTCTGCTTCGACGGCAAGCGCCTGATCATGAGCGACGGCTCGAACCATCTGACCTTCCGCGACCCCGCCACGTTCGCCTCGACCGGAGGCGTCGACGTCGCGCTGGACGGCCGGCCGGCGATGCGGCTCAACGAGCTGGAGTGCGTCGACGGCGCGGTCTACGCCAACGTCTGGCAGTCCGACGAGATCCTGCGGATCGATCCCGCCACCGGCGCCGTCACCGCGGTGATCGACGCCGCCGGTCTGCTGACCCTGAAAGAGGCCGTCCGCGCCGAGGTGCTCAACGGCATCGCGTACAAGCCCGAGACGAAGACGTTCCTGCTCACCGGGAAGTACTGGCCGAAGATGTTTGAGGTGAGATTCGAGGGAACCGCAGCTCCCCCTCCTTGATCTGGACCTTCCACAGCTCCTTGCCGTCCGCGTCGAGCGTGCGGAGCGTCAGCACCTGCGCTTCCTCCTTGCCGGAGACTTCGAGCAGCCCGAAGTTGCGGATCCCGTCGGTCACCCAGGTGCCTGGGACGCGGGCGGGGTTGTTCGCCTCCTCCTCGATGCGCGAGCCGCCGGAGGTCAGCGGGCTGGAGGTGAATTCGTAGAGCGGATACATCCCGGGCTCCTGCCGCTTCAGGAGCTCCGTATGGTGCCGGTCGCCGGAGAGGAAGACCACTCCTTCGATCCGCGCTTCCCGGATGAAGTCGTACAGCTCCTGCTGCTCGGCCGGAAACTCGCCGAGCGATTCGAAGGAATTCAGCGGGTTCCAGAACTGGCCCCCGCCGGCCACGATCTTGAACGGGGCATGGCTGCCGGCGAGCGACTCCTTGAGCCACTGGAGCTGCTCGCGGCCGTACATCCGCTTGTCCGGGCCGGGCGGCAGGTCGTTCGGCGAGCGATGATAGCGGTCGTCGAGCAGGAAAAAGTCCACGCCCGCCCACTCGAAGCGGGTGAACACGCCCGGGGCCTCGGGCAGGCCGTAGGTCGGATTGGCCCAGTAGTCCTGGAAGACGCGCAGGCTCGTCGTCCGGTCGCGGAAGGTGCGGTCCGAGTCGTTCGGCCCGAAATCGTGGTCGTCCCAGATCGCGTACTGATGGACCGTGCCGAGGAGCGGCTGGAGCTCCGGCAGAGCCCGGTCGTGCGCCCAGCGGCGCCGCATGTTCCGCTCCGTGATCCAATCGGCCTCCCGGTAGTAGATGTCGTCGCCGAGCCAGATCATGAAGTCCGGCTGCGCCTTGGCGATGGCCCGGAAGATCTTGTAATCGCCGCCGTAGGGCTCGCCGGGCCGGTCGTAGGGGGCATCGTTGATATAGGCGCAGGAACCGATCGCCGCGCGGAACGGCGGCGGGTCCGTGCGGTAGCGCCACATCGCCTGGGTCTGGAAGGAGAGCGGGGCCGATGCCGGCGCAGGGATGCGCAACCCGTCGAGGTAGATCTCGTACTCATACCGGCTCCCGGGCTCCAAACCAGAGAGCTCGAAACGCGCGATGTGATCTCCGGCGGGGTCCGTCCGCACTGGAGGGCTCAGCCGGGCGGTTTCCGGCTTTCCGTGCAGCCAGTAGCGGACCTGCGCCTGGCACGGCCGCCGGGTCTGCAGCCACACAGTGGTCTCGGAGATTTCGGCCGGGCCGAGCATCGGGCCGGAGGACAGGCACCCCGAAGGATCGCCGGAGTCCTGCCAGGCGCGGGCGGCCGCGAGAGGTGCCACCAGTAGGAGGACGGCGAGAGCGGCGTTTTTCGTGAGTCGAATGGACACGGTCAGCAGTCTACCAGTCTCGATAGAATGGATCGCACGAGCTTCAACCGAAGGGAGACACAGATGAGCGAGAGCACCTGGTACGTAGCGGTCGGTGGGCAGCAGCAAGGTCCCATCAGCCGGGAGGACATCATCGCGGGGATCCGCGGCGGCCGGTATGGGCGCGACACCCACGTCTATGGCCCGGGGATGCCCAACTGGCTCCCGATCCAGAGCGACGGGGAATTCGCGGCCGCCTTTGGAGGTCCGGCCGCCGCTCCGCCGCCGCCTCCGATCGGGCGCGGGAGGGCGCACGAAATCGACTTCGAGCTGTTCGGCGAGGACATGCAGTACCTGGAGATCACCCTCGATCCGGGCGAGGCCTGCGTCGCCGAGGCCGGTGCCTTCATGTACATGGATCCGGGCATCCAGATGGAGACCGTCTTCGGCGACGGCTCCGGGCAGGACGCAGGGAGCGGCTTCATGGGCAAGCTGCTCTCGGCCGGCAAGCGGGTGATCACCGGCGAGTCGCTGTTCATGACCGTCTTCGGCAACGCCGCCGGAACCCGCCAGAAGGTGGCGTTCGCGTCCCCTTATCCCGGCAAGATCGTCCCGGTGGACCTGAAGCAGCACGGCGGGCAGGTGCTCTGCGAGAAGGACGCCTTCCTCTGCGCGGCCAAGGGGATCTCGGTCGGGATCGCCTTCAACCGCAAGCTCGGCGCCGGCCTCTTCGGCGGCGAGGGGTTCATCCTGCAGAAGCTGGAGGGCGATGGTCTGGCCTTCCTGCACTCCGGGGGCACCATCCTGTCGCGCCAGCTCGCGCCGGGCGAGACGCTGCGCGTGGACACGGGCTGCATCGTGGCCTTCGAGACCACGGTCACCTACGACATCCAGATGGTCAAGGGGGTCAAGTCGATCATCTTCGGCGGCGAGGGGCTGTTCTACGCCACGCTGACCGGCCCGGGCCGCATCTGGCTGCAGTCGCTGCCGTTCAGCCGCCTGGCGAAGAAGGTGATCGCCGCCGTGCCGCGGCCCACGGGCGGCGGCTCGGTGGGGGAGGGCTCGGTGCTCGGAGGCCTCGGCGGGCTGATCATGGGCGGGGACCGCTGAAGGGGGCGGAATCCCTCCGCCTCACCCCACCGGCGCTTCGACCTTGAGCATGCGGCCCCAGGCGTTGCGGAGGTTCTCGGGGAGGTCGAGTTCGCTGAATATCTCCTTGACCTCGTCGCGGCTGACGAAGATCCAGATGTCGTCCCATTGGGCGTAGCGGAGGAGATGGGAGACCACCCACGCCCTCTGCTCGACGGTGCCGTGGCGCAGAAGATGGCGCGCCTCGGCCTCGGTGACCTTCTGATCCGGGAAGAAATAGAGGGAATCAGGACGGTCGAGGCCGTCTCGGGTTCTACTCGGCCCATGCATGCAGCAAGTATAGCCGACCCGAGGGCCACTTGACCCCGCATCGCGGGTCCGTTAGATTTCCTTCGCTCGAACGAGAGAACGAGCGGGCATAACTCAGCTGGTAGAGTGCAAGCTTCCCAAGCTTGATGTCGCGGGTTCGAGTCCCGTTGCCCGCTCCAATGATTCGCGGTCCTCGGCGGTGCGGCGCGCGAGCGTCGACCGCCTTTATCGTGTATAAGGCTCGAAACTATGGCGTTGTTCCGTCGTGACACCGGCTCCTCCTCCCCCGCCTCGCCGGGCGGATCGTCCGACTCCCCCTCTCCTTCCCTGTCCTCCTCGTCCTCCTCGTCGGCCCAGCGGCGGCGCGTGACCCATATCGCGGCCGGCTCGAAGATCGAGGGGAAGCTCTCCGGTCCCACCGAGCTGCTGATCGAGGGCGAGGTCGAAGGCGAGATCCGGGTGGAGTCCGCGGTCATGGTCGGGACCGAAGGGGTGGTGCGGGGGCCGATCTCGGCGCAAGTGATCCGGGTCGGGGGCCGTGTCGTGGGGGACGTCCAGGCGGCCGATCGCGTGGAGGTCGCGCCATCGGGAAGCCTGGAGGGAGACATCTCGGCTCCACGCGTCGTCATCGCGGAAGGGGCCTTCTTCAAGGGCCGGATCGACATGCGGTCGGACCGGGACAAGGAGAAGGACAAAGACAAGGCACCGGAGCCCCGCCGCAAAGGTGCCGAGGCGGGCGCTCCCCAAAAGGCTTCGGCCGAATCGGGGACATAGAACGTGCGGATCGGAATCCCGAAGGAAATCAAGGATCACGAGTACAGGGTCGGGATGATCCCGGCCGGCGTCCATGCGCTGGTCGAGGCAGGACACGAGGTGGTGGTGCAGGAGAGCGCCGGGGTCGGCAGCGGCATTCCCAATGAGGACTATGCCGCCGCCGGTGCCCGCCTGGTCCCGGACGCCGGGAGCGTCTGGAGCTGGGCCGAGATGATCATCAAGGTCAAGGAGCCGGTCGGCCCCGAGTACGGGCTGATGCGTCCTGGTCAGCTCCTCTTCACCTATCTGCACCTGGCGCCTCTGCCGGAGCTGACCAGCGTCCTCTTGGAGCGGCAGGTCACCGGCGTCGCCTACGAGACGATCGAGGATCGCCAGGGGCGTCTCCCGCTGCTCACTCCCATGTCGGAGGTGGCCGGCCGCATGGCGGTCGTGGTCGGCGCGAGCTTCCTCCAGAGGATCCACGGCGGCCGCGGCACCCTGCTGGCCGGCGTGCCGGGCGTGCCGCCGGGCGACGTGGTGATCCTGGGCGGCGGCATCGTGGGCATCAACTCGATCAAGATGGCCATCGGCCTGGGCGCCAACGTCACGGTGCTCGAGACGAACCACGACCGGATGCGCCACATCGACGACCTGTTCCATGGCCAGGTCATCACCCTGGCGAGCAACCAGTACAACCTGCGTGCCGCGCTGCGCCGCGTGGACCTGTTGATCGGCGCCGTGCTGATCCCGGGCGCCGCCGCGCCGAAGCTGGTCACCCGCGACATGCTCAAGCTGATGAAGGAAGGGGCGGTCGCGGTGGACGTGGCGGTCGACCAGGGCGGCTGTTTCGAGACCACCCACCCGACCACCCACTCCGATCCGATCTACGTGGTCGACGGGGTGGTCCACTACTGCGTCGCGAACATGCCCGGAGCGGTCCCCCGCACCTCGACGTTCGCGCTCAACAACGTCACCCTGCCCTACGCCCTCGCCCTCGCCAACAAAGGGGTGAAGAAGGCAGTGGAGGAGGCCCCCGGCCTGCTCCTGGGGGTCAATACCTACAAGGGCCACATCACCTACGAAGCGGTGGCCGAGTCGCAGGGGCGGCCGTACAAGGCGTTCAAGGAGCTGGTGTAGGCCAGGGGGTGAGGGCCACCTCACCCCACAATCCCCGCAGATCCTCCGGCACCGGTGCCTCGAAGGACATCGGGGTTTCCTCGATCGGGTGCCGGAACGCCAGCTTCCAGGCGTGGAGCGCCGGGCGGGGAAAGTCGCGCAGCGGGGCCTGGATCGGGCGGGGTAGACCCCTCCAGCGCGCCTCGCCGTAGACCGGATCTCCCACCAGCGGGTGGCCCAGGTGCTTCATGTGGACGCGGATCTGGTGGGTGCGGCCGGTGAGGAGGTCGAGCTCGACGAGGGCGATCCCGGCCGCCGCGGCCAGGGTCCGGTAGCCGGTCCGCGCCGGCCGCCCGTCCTTCCGCACAATCATCTCCCTGCGCTCCACCGGATGACGCCCGATCGGGGCGCCCACCAGTCCCGCCCGGGGCGAGGGCTCACCGTAGACGATCGCCAGGTATCTCTTCTCGACCTCGCGGCTGGCGAAGGCGCGGGCCAGACGCGCGTAGGCCGCCGGCGTCCGTGCCACCACGATCACGCCGCTCGTCCCCTGGTCGAGGCGGTGGACGATGCCCGGCCGCCCCTCGCCGCCGACGCCCGCCATCTCGGGATAGCGCGCGAGCAGGTGGTGCGCCAGCGTGCCGGTCGTGCGGCCGGCCCCGGGATGGACCGTCAGCCCCGCCGGTTTGTCGAGGACGACAACCTGGGGGTCTTCGTAGAGGAGGGTCAGCTCGCCGGGCTCGGGTTGAACCCGCTCGTCCCGCCGCTCGGGAGGGTGGCAGTCGATCCGGTGTCCCGGCTCGACCACGGTGGAGGGCTTGGCCTCTTTCCCGTCGAGGCGGACGGCGCCGTCGCGGATCCACTTCTGGATCTGGTTGCGGGGGAGGTCGAGCCGCGCGGCGACGTGCCGGTCGAGCCGCTCGCCGGCCGCGGCGGAATCCACGGTCCAGGACAGCTCGCGATGCTCTGGTGGATGGGCGCTCAGCTCGCGCTCTCGGCGGTCGTCTCGGAGGTTTTCTTGCGCGACCGGAAGCTGTCGATCGCCATCAGCACGATGCCGATGGAGATGGCGCTGTCGGCCACGTTGAAGGAGGGCCAGTGGTAGGTCCCGACGTAGACGTCGATGAAGTCGGTCACCGCTCCGCTGGACATCCGGTCGATCAGGTTGCCGACGGCGCCGCCCACGACCGAGGCCAGGGAGAGGAGCAGCAGGCGATCGTGGACCGAGGCGAACCAGAAGTAGATGGCCACGGCGGCCAGCGCGGCCAGCCCGAGAAGGGTCAGCAGCCAGCTCCCGCCGCTCATCCCCTGGGAGGCGAACAGGCCGAACGCCACCCCGGTGTTGCGCACGTGGGTCAGGTTGAGAAAACCCGGGATGACCGGTTGAGCCGTGTGCTGCGGCAGATGGATCTCCACCAGCCACTTCGTCCACTGGTCCAGGGCGATGATCCCGAGAGAGACGAACAGATAGCGGAGCTTGCCGACCCAGGCGGCGGTGGCGGTGGTCAGGATGGGCTGGACGTCATCGCGTTCCAAGAAGTCTCTCCTCGCTGCACCCGTCAGGCCGGGAACCAGTGCCGGGCGGCTGCCACGGCTTCACTGAGATCGGACAGCCGCTGGAAGAGCCGGATCGCCGCCACACCGGCGGCTCCAGCAGCGGCTGCTTCGCCGAATCGGTCGATTGTAACCCCTCCCAGCGCGAAGACGGGAAGGCCGGACGCGGCCGCGCGGGCCAGCGCTCCGGTGCCGGTGGCCGTTCCCTTGCCGGGCGTCTCCCAGACCGGGCCGAACGTCGCATAGTCCGCGCCCGCGTCCCGCGCCCGCTCCACCTCGTCGACGGTATGCGTGGAGACTCCCAGCAGGAGCCCCGGTCCGAAACGCCGCCGCAGGGCGCCGGGCGGCACGCCGTCCGACGGCAGATGGACGCCGTCGGCGCCGGCGGCGAAGGCGATGTCGGCGCGGCCGTTGACGAGCAGGCGGGTCGTGGAGGGGAGCATCGCGCGGGCGGCGCGGGCGATCTCCCAGAGGGCGCAGTCGTCCAGGTCCTTTTCACGGATCTGGACCGCATCGACCCCGGCGGCGCCGAGGCGGGAGAGCCAGCCGGGGAGGTCTCCGTCCGCCAGGGAGCGCCGGTCACTGATCGCGAGCAGCCCGAACATCCTGGGTGTCGCTGGACGGAGCGCCAGCCTCGGGAGACCGCCGGAAGATGATGGAGATCAGGTCATGCGCTCCCCAGACCAGGTGGACCATGCCGAAACCCGTGACCGCGCCGCGGAACCAGGGATAGAGCAGGACGGTGCGAAACCCCTGGAACGGGGCCAGCTGCATCATGATCCGCTCCCATTCCGGCATCCAGGGAGCAAAGAGCAGCAGCAGCCCGGCCTCGAAGCAATAGAGAATGAAGAACAAGCGGATCATGGTGGAGAAGCGCACGAGGCGGAGATTGTAGCCCAGGAGGGGAGGCCCTCACCCCCGGCCCCTCTCCCGCGAGCGGGAGAGGGGAGAAATAAAAGCGCCCCCGGATGGGGGCGCTGGCACGTAGCCCCGGGTTTCAACCCGGGGCGGGGTGGAGGAGGTCGATCAATGGTCCTGCGGAGGCCTGCGGGCCGAGCGGCCCTCCGACGACCCGCGGCTGGAGGAGCCCCGCTCCGCGGAACGGCCACTGCCGCTGCTCCGTTCGGAGCCCCGGTCGGACGACCGCGACGAGCTGCCGCGGTCCGCCCGCGGCTCGGGACGCGACGGGGTCTCATACCCGCCGCGACTCGACGAGGGCGGTGCCGGCCTCTCATTGACCTGCGGTGACGAACGCCGCTCGGACCCGCCACGGCTCGTGGGCGGCGAAGACGGCCGCTCGTAGGTGCGGGGCGACGGACGCTCCGACCTGCCGCGCTCCGTGGACGGCGGAGCCGCCCGCTCGTACGAGTCCGGCCGGCTGCCGGATTCCGGCCGCGCGGAAACCCCGCCGCGCGCCTCGGGCCGGCTGTAGCCCTCACTGCGGGAATCCCGCGGCGACCGGTCGGCCGGGCGCGAGGAGCTCGCATCCGGCCGGCGGTAGCCCTGGGAGCTGCCCTGATCCCGGCCACTGCGCGGCGACGCGCCATCCGTGCCGTTGTCGCGCGGCAGAGTCCGCACGCCCCGGTCGCCGCGCTCCCCCTGGTCAGCCGGGCGCGAGGAGCCCGGATCCGGCCGGCGGTAGCCCTGGGAGCTGCCCTGATCCCGACCGCTGCGCGGCGAAGCGCCGTCGTTGTCGTTTTCGCGGGGCACGGCGCGGCCGCCTCGGTCACCGCGCTCCACCGGGTCGGCCGGGCGCGAGGAGCCTGGGTCCGGCCGGCGGTAGCCGTGAGAGCCGCCCTCATCCCTGCCGCTGCGCGGCGAAACGCCGTCATTGTCGTTTTCGCGGGGCACGGCGCGGCCGCCTCGGTCACCGCGCTCCCCCTGGTCGGCCGGGCGCGAGGAGCCCGGATCCGGCCGGCGATAGCCCTGGGAACCGCTCTCATCCTGGCCGGCCCGCGGCGAACGCGCAGTCCCCTCGGAGCCCGGCGTGCCGGGGAGAGCGCGGGCGCCGCGCACTCCATCCGGATACCTGCCGTTGTTCTCATTCCCATTGCCCCGGCGGTCCATCCGGTCCGGCCGCAACGGCGTGCCGTCGAGCTGGTTGACGTCGCCGTCCGCCACGACCGCCCGCCTCAGCCTGGAGTCCAGGTCGGGCTTGCGGGCGATGAAGTCGTTCATGTCCGGCAACTGACCGTCGGCCTGGCCCGCCCGCCGCGCGGACGGATCGCGGCTCAGCACCTGCACCGCGTGCCGCGGGTCCTGCAGCACCTCCGGCGTCAGCGGCCGGCTGTCCGTGGTGATCAGGCCCCGGTCGAGCGCACCGCCGCGGCGGCGCATCTCGTCGATCGGCACGGCAAAGCGCTGCACGTTCCACTGGTCGCGGCGGCCGTCGCGATACCCCTTGCGGTAGCCGCGCCAGTAGTCGGAGGAGACGAAGGTCCAGTTGTTGAAGTGCCCCCAGTCGCCGCCGGCCCAGCCATAGACGCCGAAGTGGAAGCCGAAGCCGCCGCCCCAGCGCGAGCCATAGTACCGGGTGTAGTAGCCGGTCGGGCACCAGCCCGTATAGCTCGGACCCTGGTACCAGTAGACCCACGCCGGCGCCCACCTGCTGCCGGGGAGCCAGGCCCAGCCGTAGCCGGGGAGATAGTCCCAGCTTCCATAGTGATGGGGGACCCAGCCCCAGGGGTCGTAGGAGACCCAGGTGTGGCCGCTCGGCGTATAAGCCCAGCGTCCGTTCCAGTACGGGCGCCACCCAGCGGCCACGCGCGGGCGCCAGTAATGGGAGCCCTGGTAGTCGACCCAGGAGCCGTGGCGCGCGAGCGGGGCCGCGGCATAGCGCAGGTCCTCGTCCAGATACCGGCTGTCGCCCTTCCCCTCCTCGTCGAGGCGCTGGGCCCAGCGCTCCAGGGAGTCATAGGAGCCGGCCGACTCCACGTTGATGCGGGAGTCCCCTTCGACCCACGCCTGCTCGTCGGTCTGCACCGACTCGGAATCGCGGTCGTTCCTCACCTCGGCGCGGCCCTCGCGGACCACCAGCTCGGTGAAGATCTCCTGATCGGCGGCGATGCGGAAGACGCCGTAGTCCTGAACATAGACCGAAGCGTTCGGAGTCGTGATCCGCGGCAGCTCGTCGCCGAGCGACTCGCGGAGAACGATGAGCTGAATGTTGCCTTCGAGCAGGCGCAGGACGGTGCCGCGGTCCTGGGAATCCGGAGACGCGGCCAGACGCTCCAGGAGCACCTCGCTACCGCCGTCGATGCGCAGCAGGTTGCGGTCCGCCAGGACGATCTCGACCCGCGACCGTTCAGGCACCCACAGCCGGTCGCCCGCCAGCACGGGCTGGTTGAGCTCCGCCGGCGTCCGGGTACCCGACCCCGCCTGCATGAGAGTGGCCGACCCCTCCACAGCGCGGAGATAGCCATAGCCGTTGTCATAATCGGCGGACGCGGGTAGAGCCGCCAGGGCGCACAGCCCCAGCACAAGCCCGACGCGTCGCGCCAGCGCATTCCGGATGAGCATTTGCACGGACCTCCTTCCAGGTGACCCTCTCTGCCCTCTATTGTGCAGCAACTTTCGGACCAAGGGGGAAATTCCGTGCGGGAGAGGGGCCGGAGGTGAGGGGAGCCTGCTCGCTTCTTAGCCTCTCTCTGTATAATGGTCGCGCTTTGCCGGAGGAGAACCGTCCACCGCAGGCGTCAGGGGCGTCCCCCCGGTCGCACGGTTCTCGGATCCGCGGCTTTCCTGGAGGCACAACCCTGTGGGCATTCGGAGTTGGTTCGGCGGCAGCGCCAAGCAACAGACGGCCGAGAAGGGCAAGGAGCAGGAGTACACCATCGACGACCTCATCGTCCTCGAGAAGTACGACGAGGCGGCCGATCGTCTGAAGACGCGGATCAAGCTGAACCCCCAGGATCTCCATTCGCACTTGAAGCTCGCCGAGGTGTACGCCCAGCTCCGTCAGTTCGACAAGGCGGTGGACGAGTTTGGCTTCGTGGCCGACGAGTACGCGCAGGACGGCTTCCACGACAAGGGGATCGCCCTGCTGTCCAAGGCCCAGAAGCTGGCTCCCCTCGACCAGTCGATCCGCTTCAAGATCGAGCGGATCCAGCGCGACAAGAGCATGGAGCACGTGCGCTCCTTCGCCCTGGAAGGGCTGCGCCAGGCCGGCGGCACCCAGGCCGGCAGCTCGGCCGTGGAGCTGAAGCGCCTCTGGCACAACCTGACCGCGACCGCGGTGGTGCAGCACCTGTCCGGCGACCAGCTCAAGCGGCTGTTCTCGTCGATGAAGCTCGTCCGGCTCGAGCCGGACACGATCCTCGCCGAGGAGGGATCCCAGGATGCCTTTCTCCTCCTGATCGTGACCGGCACCGCGGAAGGCTTCGTGCGCGACGGAGGACGGGAGATGGTCGTGCGTTCCTTCACCTCCGGAGATATCATTGGCGAGACTCCGCTCCTGGAGCGGGGCACCTGGCCGGTGACCTACCGGGCCACCGACCAGATCACCGCGCTCCGGCTCGACCGCCAAGGCCTCGAGCAGTCCCTGGTCGGCAACCCCGACCCGCGCGGATTCCTGGAAGTCCTGCGGGAGCAGCACAACGATCGAGACGTCGCGGCGGCCCTGCGCCGCATCCGTGGAACCTGATGGCGATTCGAGCGATCCGTATCTATCCCGATCCGGTCCTGCGGGTCCAGTGCCGCGCGGTGACCGAGCTCGACGAGTCTCTGCGCAAGCTCGTGGCCGACCTGGTCGAGACCATGCACGCCGCGCCCGGGATCGGCCTCGCCGCGCCCCAGGTCGGCGTCGACCTGCGGGTCGCCGTGGTCGATCTGTCGGTGGGGGAGGACCCCGGGCAGGCGTACGTCTTCATCAACCCGGAGATCGTCCAGCGCCAGGGCCAGGAGACCGACGTGGAAGGGTGCCTCTCCCTCCCCGGCATCACCGACAAGGTCGAGCGTCCGACCTTCATCCGGGTCAAGGCCCTCGACCTGCAGGGCAACCCCTTCGAGGTGGAAGCCGACGACTGGCTGGCCCGGGCCATCTGCCACGAGCTGGACCATCTGGACGGCGTCCTCTTCGTCGATCACTTGCGCGGCCTGCGGCGCGAGCGCTCCCGGCGGCAGCTCAAAAAGCTCGCCGCCGAGCAGGAGCAGGAGGTGCTGGCGTGAGACCGCCGCGGAAGCTCCTCGCCCTGCTCCTCCCCCTGGCGCTCCTGGCCTGCGGGGGTGGCGGCGGTGGCGGTGGTGGTCCGACCGAGCCTCCGCCGCCGCAGCCGGGCATCGTGGTCACCCCGGCGACCGCGCCGGCCACCGGCATCTCCATCGCTTCGGGAACGGGGACGAACCAGAGCACCCTGATCCTCGAGATCCGCGCCAACTCGGTGAGCGATCTATACGGGATCGCCTTCGACCTGCGCTACCCGAGCGGCATCCTGCAGCTCGTGCAGGCGAGCTCCGGGACGTTCCTGGGCAGTGCCACGCTCCAGTCCGTGCCCGGGTCGGGCACCGGCCTCCTCATCGTCGGCCTCTCCAAGCTCGGCGCCGTCTCCGGCACAAACGGCTCCGGCGTGCTCATGACCCTGGAGTTCCGCGCGATCGCCGCGGGCCAGGGGACCTTCTCCTTCGAGCAGAACAGCGCCGTGAGCTCGTCGGGTCAGGCGATCACCAACTTCGGCTGGTCGGCCGGAACCGTTCAGGTCACCCGCTAAACCAGACATGCCCGAACCCGTCCTGTTCAACACGATGGGGCGTCAGCTTGCCCCGCTCTCTCCCGTCGAGCCCGGTGTGGTGCGGATGTACACCTGCGGTCCGACCGTCTACAACGAAGTCCACATCGGCAACCTCCGCACCTTCCTCTTCGAGGACCTGCTGCGGCGGAGCCTGCTCTACCTCGGCTACCGGGTCGTCCAGGTGATGAACCTGACCGACGTGGACGACAAGACCATCCAGGGAGCCCACCGCGCCGGGGTCTCCCTCGCCGAGTACACCGAGCCGTTCATCCAGTCCTTCCAGCGCGACCTGGACCTGCTCCGCCTCCAGCGGCCGGAGCACTTCCCGCGCGCCACCGAGCACATCCCCGAGATCATCGACCTGATCCTGCGGCTGATCGAGCGGGGCTACGCCTACGAGAGCGACGGCTCGGTCTTCTTCAGCATCGCGCGCGACGCCGACTACGGTAAGCTCTCGGGCTTCGACCTGGCGCAGGTGCGCCGCGGCGAGCGGGTGGCCAACGACGAGTACGCGAAGGACGACGTCCGCGACTTCGCCCTGTGGAAGGCGGTCAAGCCGGGCGAGCCGGCGTGGGACTCGCCGTGGGGACCGGGGCGGCCCGGCTGGCACGTCGAGTGCTCGGCGATGAGCATGAAGTACCTGGGCGAGACCTTCGATCTGCACTGCGGCGGCGTGGACCTCATCTTCCCCCACCACGAGAACGAGATCGCCCAGTCCGAGAGTGCCACCGACCAGCCGTTCGTCCGCCACTGGGTGCACTCCGAGCATCTGATCGTCGACGGGCAGAAGATGTCCAAATCCCTGGGCAACCAGTACACGCTCAAGGACCTGCTCGACCGGGGGACCACGGCGCGCGCCATCCGCTACCTCTTCCTGTCGGTGCACTACCGGCAGAAGCTGAACTTCACCTTCGAGTCCCTGGAGGGAGCGGCGGGCGCCCTGCGCCGGGTCGACGAGATGCGCTTCCGCCTGTCCCATGCCCAGGAGGCGGGGGAGCCCGATGCGCGCCTCGCCGAATCCGCCGGACGCCTGAAGACCGACTTCGCCGCGTCCCTGGCCGACGACTTGAACGCCGCCGCGGCCCTGGCCGCCCTCTTCGTCTTCGTCAAAGAGGTGAACGTGACGATCGAGGAGCGGCGGATCGGCGCCGGGGACCGGGAGCGCATCCTGGCCGCCCTCGCCGACGTCGATCAGGTGCTGGACGTGCTCGACCCGACGGCCTGGCCGGACGTCGCCGCGCCGGCCGCGGACGACACGGCGGAGATCGAGGCGCTGATCCAGGGCCGCAACGACGCCCGCAAACGCCGCGACTTCGCCGAGGCCGACCGCCTCCGGGACGAGATCGCCGCGCGCGGCATCGTCCTCGAAGACACACCGCAGGGCACCCGCTGGAAGCGCCGGTGAGCTCCCAAAGCTCGGACGACTTCCGCAACCAGCCGAACACGCGGGCCCAGGGCCGCCTGGGAGAGGACGAAGCCGTCCGCTGGCTCGCCGCCCAGGGCTATCAGATCGTCGAGCGCAACGTCGTGAACCACGGCGGGGAGATCGACGTGGTGGGCCGCGAGGCGGGGTACCTCTGCTTCATCGAGATCAAGGCCCGGGCCAGCGAGCGCTTCGGCCCGGCCATCGCCGCGGTCGACCCCCGCAAACAGCGCCGCATCTCGCGCGCCGCGGCGCTCTACGTCGCCATCAAGAAGCTTCACAAGGAGCCCTGCCGCTTCGACGTCCTGGGCCTGGACCGGGACGGGAGCGGCTGGCGCTATACGCTGGTGCGGAACGCCTTTCCGTACGCGGGTTAGCCCCCCTTGACAGCCCTGGGGCGGGTGACTATCCTTTGCACCTCGTGAGCGGCCGTTGACCGCGGATGCGAACGAATGGGCGGGAATAGCTCAGTGGTAGAGCACAACCTTGCCAAGGTTGGGGTCGCGGGTTCAAATCCCGTTTCCCGCTCCATGACTCTTCGATAGCTGTTAAGCTTCACCAGGCCGCGCGAGCGGCCTTCCGTGTCTCTCGGGGCGACGTAGCCAAGTGGTAAGGCGAGGGTCTGCAAAACCCTTATTCACCGGTTCGAATCCGGTCGTCGCCTCCAATCCCCTCCTTCATCAAACCAGCTTGAGTTCCTCGACAGCCGCGGGGCGGCCGGAGCGCATGTCCAGGGGAGTGATTTGACGGTATGATGATGCCGTGAGGCTCGATCTCATGCAACTGAAGACCATGCATCCATTCTTGCCGGCTTCGACAGCCGCGGAGTATGGATTCCGTGCAGCCCTCGGCTTGACTCGGCACGGGCATGAGACAGGTGTCGCTTTGGTCACCACGAACGAGGGAGAGTCGCTTGAAACCAGCCTTCATTGGGTGAGCTCACGACCCCTCCGTATCAAGCTCGAACAGGTTCGCCATGCGACGATTGCGAACCAACGAGTGGCTTGCGTGATCGAGCTCTCGACACCTCGTGCTACCGTCGCGACAGCCTAAAGAGGTGAGAGAAACGATGAGCCTCGAAGTCCTTTATCCGTTGGTCTCGGAAGCGATCCGGCGCGCCGAGACTCTCGACGACCTGCGCGCTCCGGGTTCCCTCGCGGCTTACCTCGACGTGTCTCTCCTGGAAGAGAAGGTGGCCGAGGTCCTTCCTGCGTCGGACCCTGAGGGTGCTCTGGCCCGGCGCGGAGCGGTGAGAGCGGCCCTGACTGCCAGAGAGCTCACGCGGGCGCAACAACTCGCCGAGCGGTTCCTCGCCGAGGCTGGCACCGATACCGAGCTGCGGGATGACCTGCTCCGGCTCGTGGAGCAGGCCGAGCGCGCTGTCGCCGCCCGTTATCCTCACGTCGCGGCCAGCATCGGTATTTCGGAGGTCCGCCGGCTCGCCCGGGCACTCATCGATCAAGGGGCGCCTTTCCCGATCGGCTGATCGTGAAGACGCTCACCTTCTACTCCTATAAGGGAGGCACTGGCCGCAGCCTTTTGCTGGCCAATGCCGCACGGTACCTCGCGCTTCTCGATCAGCGCGTCGTCGCCGTCGACTTTGATTTCGAGGCACCGGGTCTTCATTACAAGCTGAACATCAGCCCGCCCGGCCAACGCACGGCGGACGCGATCCCCAGGCGAGGTGCGGTCGACTACCTTCTCGCCTCCGCCCAGGGTGACGGGCCGCCGAGGACCTTGCTCGACTACGTCGTCCCTGTACCGCTCCCCCGGGGTACAAAGGGGTCGCTTCATCTGATGCCCGCAGGCTCAGCTCCGACGGGCGACTACTGGAGGGCGTTGACGGCCCTTCTTCGGCAGGACCTCTTCACGGACCCGCAAGGGAATCGAATCGCAGCCTGCCTGGAGCTGAAGGCTCGCATCGAAGAAGAGCTGCAGGCCGATTTCCTTCTGATCGACTCGTCTACGGGAGTCACGGAGCTCGCTGGCGTGACAACCACGGTCCTTGCGGACACAGTCGTGTGCCTTATGCTCGCGACTGAGGAGAGTCAGGCCGGGGCTCGTGCCGTCCTGCGCAGCCTGCGTCACGCGGCGCGCCTCGCCGGCCAGCCGCCGGTCGAGATGATCCCCGTGCTGAGTCGTGTCCCCGAACACGACGACTCGACGGTGCGAGAAACCCTCTCCTTTCTGAACGAGCCGGGGCCCACGCTCGAAGATACCCTCGCCCTCGGTAAGCTCTTTGTCCTGCGCACGGACCCCGATTTGGCCCGCGGCGAGAGCGCTCACGTTGGCAGTGGCGAGTCCCAGAGCCGGTCACAGCTCTACCAAGACTACCTCGCCCTGTTTTCTGAGCTCGCGGAGACCGGGATGAAAGGCTGAGAAGCTAAAGTCCGGTGAGACCGTTCCTTGAAATCTCGGCCAGCGTCGGAATCTCGACCGTAAAGGTCGCGCCCCGGCCTTCGCCGGGGCTCTCCGCGCGGATGGTTCCGCCGTGCGCTTCCACCAGGTAACGCACGATCGCGAGACCCAGCCCCAGCCCCCCCTGACGGTCCCCGCCGGTGCCTTCGGCCTGGTGAAATCTCTCGAAGACCCGGGGAAGGAAGTCCGCGGGGATGCCGCGTCCGGTGTCGCGGACGACGAGGCGCGCCCGGTCGCCGTCGCGGCTCAGCTCGACCTCGACGTCGCCGCCCTCGGGCGTGAACTTGACCGCGTTCGACAGCAGGTTCGAGAGGACCTGCTGAAGCCGGCCGGCGTCGCCGGAGACCCGCACCGGCGTCTCCTCGATCCGCGCCTGGAGGCGGATCGACTTGGCCTCGCTCGCCGGTTGGAGGGCCTCGACCGCCTTCTCGACGACCGGCGCCAGCTCGACCGGCTGGAGCTCGAGACGGAGCGTGCCGTTGACGATGCGGGAGAGGTCCAGGAGGTCGTCGATGATCTGCGCCTGTGCCCGTGCGTTCCGCGCGATCACCTCGACCGCCCGGGCCTGCTGTGCCGCGTCGAGGCTGCCCTCCTCGAGCAGGGCGACCCAGGCGATGACCGCTTGGAGCGGCGTGCGCAGCTCATGGGAGACCAGGGCCAGGAACTCGTCCTTGGCGCGGTTGGCCGCCTCCGCCTGGAAGCGCTTCTCCTGCTCGCGCGCGAGGCGGATGCGCTCTTCCTCCATGCGCTGCTGTTGGATGGCATAGCGGATCGAGCGCTCCAGCAGAGCGGCGTCCATCCTCCCCTTGACCAGATAATCCGCCGCTCCGGAGCGCATCGCCTGGAGATCGACCTCCAGGTCCCCCTGGCCCGTCATCAGGATGACGGGGGCCGTGCAGTGGCGCTCGCGCGCCGCCTGGAGCAGATCGAGCCCGGTCCGGGACCCCAGGCGGAAATCGAACAGCGCGACGTCGAAGTCGTTGCGTCCGACCCTCTCGACCGCCGCCTCGTAGCTCGGCACCCACTCCAGCTCGAAGCGGTGGCTGTCGATCTCGTTCAGGAGATCTCGCGTGAGGACGTAGTCGTCCTCGTCATCTTCGACCAGGAGAACCCGTACGCGTTCCATGGCTCCTCGGTTCCCGCGTCAGTTGGGAAGCTCGACGAACTCGATCCAGTAGTGTCCGAGCGTCTTCATGAGCTCCACCAGGCGCTCGAAGGTGACCGGCTTGGTGATGTAGGAGCTCGCGCCCAGGTCGTAGCTGCGGAAGATGTCCTCCTCGGCCTTCGACGTGGTCATCACCACCACCGGAATCCGGCGCAGCTCCGGGTCGGCCTTGATGGCGCGCAGGGCCTCGCGGCCGTCCATCCGCGGCATGTTCAGATCGAGCAGGATGAGGCCCGGGCGGGGAGAGGCCTCCGGATCGGAGTAGCGGCCCTGCCGCCGCAGGTAGTCGAGCAGCTGCTCGCCGTCCTCGACGAAATGGAGGACGTTGAGGACGCGGCTCTCCTCCAGCGCGTCCTTGACGAGAAGGCGGTCGTCGGCATCGTCTTCCGCCATCAGAAGGACGATCGGCTTGGGAGCTGGTGTCGTCATGCGGTTCCCTCTATCGTCGCGTTGTGTCGCATCGGGAGCACGGCGAGGAACCTGGTCCCCTCCCCCGGTGTACTGTCGGCCGTGATCGTACCGCCATGCCGTTCCACGATTCTACGGCAGACCGCGAGCCCCATCCCCGTTCCCTCGTATTCGGTGCGGCCATGGAGACGCTGGAACGGCGTGAAGATCCGGTCGAGGTACTTGATGTCGAAGCCGATGCCGTTGTCCTCGACCGTGATGCGGCAGAGCGGCGCCCCACCGCCCTCGGACACCTCCTCGGCCGCGATCCGGACGAGCGGCGGTACCCCGGCGCGGTGGAACTTGAGCGCGTTGCCGACCAGGTTCTGGAACAGCTGCCGCATCTGGAGCGGATCGGCGTCGATCGTGGGCAGGTCGCCGACCTCCACCTCGCCGTCCGTGTCCTGGACGCGGACCTCGAGATCCGCCAGCACCTCGCGGACCACCTTCCCGAGGTCCGTGGGGACGAAAGGCTGGGCCTTGGACGTGACCCGCGAGAAGGTCAGCAGGTCGTTGATCAGCGAGTGCATGCGCCGGGCGGCCGCCTGCATCCGCTCCAGGTAATCGCGCCCCTCCTCGCCCAGCGAGGCGCCGTGCTTGCTGCGCAGACGGTCGCCGAACGCCTGGATCTTCCGCAGCGGCTCCTGGAGGTCGTGCGAGGCCACGAAGGCGAAGTCCTGGAGCTCGCGGTTGCTGCGCTCCAGATCGCGGGCGAAAGAGCTGAGCTGCGTGTTGGCCTCGGCCAGCTCCTCCGTCCGCGCTTGGACCTTCACCTCCAGATTGTCGTGGGCCTCCAGGAGAGCCTCCTCGGACTGCTGGCGCAACCGGAAGTCGCGGCGGATCAGGAAGAAGGCCAGCACGGTCAATCCCACGAGCAGGAGATTGGCGAAGGTCAGGGTGAACAGGGCGCTCCGGCCGCTGGCGTGCGACTGCCGGGAGCGTTCCGCCAGCAGCCGCTGCTCCTCCTGGGTCATCGCGGTCAGCAGAGCCCGGATCTGATCCATCTCCCGCTTTCCGCGGCCCTGCAGGAGATGCTGGCGAGCCGCATCCATGCCGCCCTTATCGCGCAGCTCGATGCCGCGGCGGAGAAGCCGCAACCGCTCCGCGATCCTCGGCTGGAGCTCCGTGAGCCGCGCCTGCTGCCGGGGATTATCCCGAGTCAGCGTCCGCAGCTGTTGGACGTGGCCGTCGATCTTGCCGAGGGAGTCCAGGTACGGGTCGAGATAGATCCTGGACCCTGTGATGATGTAGCCCCTCTGCCCGGTCTCCGCATCCGTCGCCGTCGAGAGCGTCTCGGCAATCTCGGCCAGCACGCTCTGCGAGTGCGACACCAAGCGCTCGTTCTCGATCAAGCTGAGAGTCGAGCGATAGGCGACGGCCGCGTTGATCAGGAGAGCGGCGACGATGACGCCGAACGAGGAGAGGAGGGTTTCTTGGCTCAGTCGCTTCATGAGCGGTGGGGATGGTAGCATCTGTGGAAAGACCCAAGCTCATTCCGTAGATCCGGTCTCCGGAAAAGCCAGAGCCCGTCCGTCTCTACGGAAGCGTCGCCAACTCGACGAGGAGGTGCGGCATGCCCGAACAGACGTCCGGCACGCAGGCAGGACAGAGCAACAGCACCATGGGAGCCAGCCCCGGCGGCAGGCCCATGGGAGCCATCGGCATCACCCTGATCACCATCTATCTCGCCCTGGTCACCGTCGTGGTCTTCCACAGCCTCGTCGTTCTCTGGCCTCCGAACCGGGAAAAGGTCGACAGTGCCGATCGTACGACCCAGGGGGCGGAGGGGGGAGCGACCGGGGATGAGGGCTCAGGGACGGCCGGCGGGACGACCACCGAGCCCCCGGGCACCGACCTGCCTGCCGATGCTTCGGACAGCCTGGGCAGCGATCTCACACCCCTGGGGTCGGACCTGGAGAGCGATTCCGGGAGCGCGCCGAGCACGGACGACGTAAGGCCCGACGAAGCGTCCCTACGGTGCCCCGACGAGACGCAGTCGCCCGCCACGCTCTTTCGGTACTACCACGTCTGTCTCTCCGAAGAGGAGCGGCTCTTCCTCATCGTCATCTTTGCCGGTGCCTTGGGAGGGCTGGTGCACACCCTCCGCTCCTTCTTCTGGTACGTAGGAAATCGTAAGTTGGTGTTGAGCTGGACCGGGTTCTACATCACCCAGCCCATCCTCGGCGCGACCCTTGCGACCGTCTTCTACCTGGTGGTGCGGGGCGGCTTCTTCTCGCCACAGTCCACGATCTCGGACACGAGCCCGTTCGGCTTTGCCGCTCTCGCTGCCTTGATCGGCATGTTCACCGACCAGGCGGCCGAGAAGCTCAAGCAGATCGCCGAGAACCTCTTCGCGAAGGCACCCAAGGGGGCAGACCACGCCGGACCGCCGGTCGTGGCCGGAGTCTCGCCGAACCAGGGAACGCAAGCCGGGGGCGACCAGGTGACGGTCACCGGGAGCGGGTTCATGCAGAACGCGACCGTGACGTTCGGGGGGCAGGCAGCGACGAACGTCCAGGTGGCGAGCGGAGGGACCTCGCTGACAGCGGTCACGCCCGCCGGATCTGGCTCTGTGACCGTCGAGGTGACCAACCCCGACGGCCAGAAGGGCTCGCTCGCGAACGGGTTTACGTACGTATGAGCCCATTCATGGAGTGTTAGATGTTTCGCAAGGGAGGATATGTTAGACTTGAGTCAAGACTGACAGGAATCCGGGAGGTTCGCGCGCATGCCGAAGCCGTCCGACGAACCGATTTCGACCAAGAGTATGGGCGGAGCCCTCTCCTCGCTGCTCGTTGCCGAGGAATCCCGCTGGTTTTACCGCGTTCTGATCTCGTTCCTGGTCCTTGTCGGCTCAGCCTTCGTCGTGGTCGGATCGATCCGCTTGGAGAGATCTCTTTATGACAAGAAAGACGACCTGCTGGCCAGCAGCATCGTCTACCTGAGCTTTGGGCTTCTCATTCTCATTGCCGCGTTCGGCGTCTATCAACTGCGGCGATTTCTCCGGCGTGTCCAAGAGGTGACAGCGGACCATCTTGCCGGAGAGATCGCCTCGCTCAGCGAGGACGATTTCGAGGGGTTTGATCGCGTCCGGCGGCTGCGCGAGAGAAAGGACCAGGAGGATTTCGAGAGAAATCTGGAGGCGACCTTCGTCGTCGAGCGGCTCGAAGCAGGCAATGTCACGCTTTTCCTGCGCGCAGACTGGGTTCTTCAACCTGGAGTGAACGTCCTTCTTGGCCGCAATGGATATGGCAAAAGTCTGATCTTGCGCGCACTGGCAGGTCTCCTCCAGCGGGACGAAGAGGCGACAGCACCCTTCTTCAAGGAATCTGCGGAGTCGGCTGACTCAGTGATCGAGGTCCGGCTCAAGCGCAGCGGCCAAGACGAGCTCATTCGCAGAAACGCAGTTCGATTTTCCGAGTCGATCGGCAAGGTTCCGCTCCTCGCCATTCCGGACTCACGGTTTCTCGACCGTTCGCAGGAGACCGTCGGGCCTGGAGACGGAGACACTGCTGATCTGCGGGCCTATGGGGCGCACCATTTTCTCTACCATCGCCCCTATGTCTCGGTGATTCAGGGATTTCTGTACGAAATCTGCCTCGACTACTGGGAACACGGCCAAAGGCTCGATCTTCCCGTCTTTCAGTTTCTGGAGCACTGCGTGCTCCGCCTCACGGGGTTTAAATTCCGTTTCGCCTCCATCGTCCGCCGCGGCCGCACCAACTTTGTGATAAAAGTCTTCACCGAGGGAAATCAGGAACCACTTCCTATTCAATATGCATCTCAGGGAACGCTGTCGGTGCTTGCCATGTTTGGGCTCATTCGCAGTTACCTGCGTTCCTTTTCCCGCACGCCTGACGATGGACTCGTCCAGAGCGGCTCGGCCATCGTGATCATCGACGAGGCCGATGCGCACCTTCACCCGACCTGGCAGCAAAAGGTTCCCAGCCTTCTCAAAGAGTTGTTTCCCAGGGTCCAATTCATCGTGTCGGCGCACAGTCCCCTCTTCGTGGCCGGCTGCTGGAGGGGGGAGGTAGCCGTGCTCCGGAGATGTGATCCTGGATCTCCCGAGAGCGGGTTCAAAGTAGAGAAATTGGAACGCGACTTCGTCGGCGCGACGGCCGCAGAGATCTATGAGCAAGTCTTCGAAGTGGAGGAGCTCGACGATACCTACCTCAAGTACGCGACGAAGGCCACGCTGCGGATGCAACACAGCGAGAGAATCAACGAGCTCTATGAGCGCCGCGCGAGCAAGGGTCTTTCGCAGAGTGAGGAGCAAGAGCTCCGACAGCTAAACGAGGAAAGCCGGCGCATCCATCGCGCAATCGATGTGAAGCAGAGACGACGCCAAGAGGGCGAAAAAGATCTTCAAATTGCTGAGCTCCAGTCGGAAATTTTGAAACTGAAGAATCAGCTCGCAACCGGATCCGAGGTCAGAGAATCATGACAAATTTACAGCGGCGCCTCGTAGATCTCTATGCGGCAGAGCTGGTCGACAAGGTTCACGCAACTGCCGCGTACCAGGAGCTCTGTCGCGAGTATGAGGGCGATAGAGCTTTTGACGGCGAGCGGGAGATGATCGAGAACCTCCGTGTCCAGGTGGATGATTGGGTTGGAAAGCGGCTCTCCTACCGCGAGCAGGTAGAATTCGGGTTGCGTCTGCTCTCGAAGCTCCCGAAGTCTCCAAAGCCGGATCAGGAGCTCTGCCGCGAGCTGATCCTTTGGTCTTATGGCCAGCGATGGGAAAGTGCGCACCGTGAGTACTTCGAGAGGAAATCTCTTTTCATCGCGAAGGCAACCGACTACTTTCTTTCCTTCACAAACCGAAACCCCGGCAAGCCGAATCTCAACCAAATCAATCGAAATCACCAGTTCTTCATCATCGACGCGCTTGGGCAGGAAGCGTACGAGCAAGCGGATCGGAGCGAGCAGAACCTTGTTGCCAAGTCAATTCACCACCTTCTCGGGAACCGGCGGCTCGAGGGTTTCTACTATCCACAGCATCTCGGTGACAATACGGAGATCGAGGCGAAGCTGAAGGACAACTGCGCGCGGGCGTTCGCCTTCGTTCAACTCGTACAGGATGAGATCTTCCGTTACTTCAACGGTGCCCGTAACTGGTGTCACTTCGAGTATGGAGTGGCCCGGGATACGGGAGCCGAGCGGATCCTGTTCGTCCAGATAGATCAGGAGATTCGATCTGCCGGTATCGCTCTCCAATTCGAGCCGTGGTTCCAGGGCTTCGTCAAGCAGGACCCCTTGAAGCTGAGCTGGACGAGGTGGCAGGACCCGGTGGTTATCGACGAAAATTATGCGAAAATCAGGGAAAGGCTCGCGACGCAAATCGACCTGTCCATCGAACGGATCTATACAGAAATTCCCAACTGAACCGGCCGCCAAAGCCCCTGGCTCAGTCTCTGCGGTCCGTGTTGAACGCGCAGGCGGGTCAGGGGCGTCGGGCTTGGGAGCGAGCTGCTCGAGCGTCCGTTCCGCGATCTGCCGCACCACCCGGGCTCCGTCATCGTCCGCTCGCTGCCGCAGCAGGTTCGGGAGACCGGCGCATCCGGCGGGCTTTGACGGTCCAGCCTCCGCACCGCAGGCATCGGCCAGCGCCATCAAAGCGCCGGCGCGCCCCGCCGGGTCGGGCTCGTGGATGGTCTGCCAGGCGAGCATCTCCCAGGAGCGGTCGTGCCGCACCGCGCGCGGCAGAAAGCCGCCCTCGTCGATGCGCACGGAGAGCGGCTCGCCGGTGATTGGGATGCGGAAGCTCTCCTGTGCCCGGGTCAGCACCACACGGCGGCTGACGCGCTGATCCGCCGTCTCGACCGCGATCTGCATCCCGATCCGCCAGGGCTTGTCCCCTCGTTGCTCGACATCGACGACCACTGCGCCGGGCTCGACGCGGTGGCGGGCGATCAGCTCGGGCTCGATGCTGTAGACCCACTGATCGAAGAACCAGGCCAGCGGCTGACCGCTCGCCTGTTCCATCGCCCGTTGCAGATCCCGCGTGCTCACAAGCCCGGACTTTGCCCCGGCCTGGGTGTAGAGACGGAACCCTTCCCAGAACGCCTCGTCGCCGAGCTGGCGACGCAGCAGATGGAGCACCAAAGCGCCCTTGCTGTAGGTGATCGGACCGCTCATGTCCTCGGCGCGCGTCCACGCGTCGGTGGCGATGGGCCGGCGCGCGCCTTCGGCGACCGCCCGCGCATAGCGGAGCCGGGCGATGAGCATCTCGCGCTCGTACTCGTCACGCCCCCAGGCCATCTCCTTGTAGGCGGCGACCATGAACGTCACCACTCCCTCGTTGAGCCAGAAATCAGACCAGCTCTCACAAGTCAGCAGATTCGCCCACCACTGATGAGCGAGCTCGTGCGCCACCAGGTAATCCTCGCGCGGATCGTCGAGGACCGAGCGGCCGTAGTCCTCGCCCAGCAGCGTGAGAACGTTCATCTCCTGGGCCGGAGCTTCGGGCAGGAGCACCTGCGAGTACTGAGCACCGGGAAACGGGACGCCGGCCCGCCGCTCGAAATAACGGAGCGCCTGCCCGGTGCGGGCGAAGATCGTCCGGAGCTCCTCAGGCGTGAAGCCGGGAGCCAGGAACCGCAGCTCGACCGGGCTTTCTCTGGCGGTCGTTTCGCGAAAACGCGCGGCGGCGAAGCCATAGAGGAACGGCGAGACGGGCCGGTCCTCTTTCCAGACGTGGCGCACCCGGCCGTCCGGCAGCACGTCGCGAGACACCCTCCGGCCGCTCGCCACCACCTCCAACCCCTCCGGTAGAGTCAGGCGCAGCTCGATCGTCGCCTTGTCCCCCGGGTCGCTGTTCACGACCATCCAGCGATCCGTGTGAAAAGAGGTGAAGACCGCGTCGGCGCTGGCCCGCATCCCCTTCTCGGGCTTCCCGGAGTAACGGATGCGCAGCGTCCGCACATCGCCTCGGTAAGCGGGAGGGTCGAGGGTGATCCGCAGACGGCCATCCTCCAGACGGTGCGCGAGGCTCATGTCGCCTTCCCGGACGCTTGCGATCGTCAGCCCGGGAGCGTCGAGCACCACCTCGGACAGCCTCTCGGTCCGGCTCTCCAGTGCGATGGTCACTTCGCCTGAGACGGTTTTCTCGGCAGGCTGGATGTCGATGTCGGCGGAGTAGCTCTGGACATCGAAGGTGGCGGGGCGGGTGGGGGGCTGGGAGGCGAGGGAGGCGGGGAGCGCTAGGAGGATGAGGAGGGCGGAAAAGATTCTCGCGGGATGCACGGAAGGCATCTTACCGTTCTCTCCCCAATGGACTCTCCTCAGGGGAAAAGCTGAGCCAGGGCATCCGTGGCGAATTGCCGGCGGGTTGTATCGTCGCTGCCGGCGGCGTCGAGGATCGCATCCACGTCCGGGTCGGAGCCGGCGGTGGGCTCTCCCAGCACTGCCGCGTAGGCGTCGAGGATCTCGATCAGACGCTGCCAGCGCCCTCGTTCGTCAGCCGGGAAGGGGTCCGCCGGAATGGTGAACGGTGGTGCGGCGGCGCCGTCGGCGACCGTGCCACCCTGGGTGCGAGGCAGCGTCATGAGCTTGAGACTCATTTCGCGGATGCTCTGGGTCATATCGCTGAGCGCCCAGAAGGGAACGGTTTCGATGACGGATTGTCCGCTCACCGTGGTGCTGCGCCGAGTGAAGACCGCGATCGCGATCTCCAGCATCAGGAGGTTGTAACGAAGGTCCATTCCGCGGGCGAGGCGGTTCGCGACCGGATCCGTGATCTGCGAGACCTGCGGGTCGGTGGGTACGTGCCTTACAGGGGCGGTTCCACCGGCCGCTTTCAATTGGTTGAAGATCTGGAGGAGCCGTTCGTAATGAGATGCCGTCGCTGGGGGCAGAGGCGGGCAGGGGCCGGGGTCGTCCTGCGGATCGTTCGGTCCTTCGCCCTGTGCGGCCACGTCGAAGATCGCTCCACGGGCGGCGTCCGCGATCTGCTGCCGGGTGGTCAACGGGGTCTGCGATGGATCGGGCAGCACGTGAATGGAGTCGGAAGCCGTCCAGTCGCTGGGCCGGTTGATCCGGTCGCCGAGAACGGCAGGGTCGGCGTAGTCCGCTTCTGTGAGGTGACGGCCCGGCGGGAAATCGAAGTCCGCGGGAAGCAGCCAAGGGCAGACGCGTTCGTCACTGGCCTGGAAAAGCCAGTAGAGCATCGCGTAGAGCACGCCGACGTGATCGATCGTCTCCTTGAGATTCCGTAGCTCTTCGGGCAGCGCCTCGGGGTCCGCCGGGCTCTCGGCAACCAGGAACCGCGACACGAACGGCAAGCCGAACGGCTCCAGCGTCAGCGGAAAGGGGAGCGGCTCTGGAGGCGGGCTGGTCTGGCGCTCCAGATAGGGTTGCGCGCCGATGCAGAGAAGGAGGTTCTGCACGGTCAGCAGGTGTCCCATCTCCTCTTTCGCGATCTGGCGCAGGTGGTTGAACCACTGCCTGACCTCGGGCGTCTCGTCTGTCAAGTCGAGAGAGAAGGCGGCGTACAGGTATTGAACGATGAACTGGTGCTCGACCTCTGCGGCGCATTGGAGCAGGAACTCCGTCTCTTCCCGCACCGTGGCCGCGTCGCCCTGGGGGTGGCGCGGCAACTTCGTCCGCTCCAACAGGGCTGTGAGAGGACTCGGCGCAGCCTCGGCGCCGAGCGTCTCCAGCCGGGGGCGTTCTTCCCAGTGGATCTGCGCGAACTTTCCACGCGGCATACCCGACCTCCTGGTCCTTGGACGGACAGGCTTTTCAAAATTCCGAGCAACAGCTGCATTTTAGAACGGCGCTCGACAGCTCTGGAACCCTCTCATAGACTCCGCGCACCATGACCCCCACCCCCTCCTTCCCCGAAACCTTCCTCTGGGGCGCCGCCACCTCGGCCTATCAGGTCGAAGGCTCGCCTCTCGCCGACGGCGCCGGCCCCAGTATCTGGCAGCGGTTCTCCCATACGCCTGGGCTGGTCAAGAACGGCGACACCGGCGACGTGGCGTGCGACCACTACCGGCGTTTCGAGGAGGACGTGCGGCTCATGCGCGAGCTGGGGCTCAACGCCTACCGGTTCAGTGTCTCCTGGAGCCGCGTGCTGCCGGAGGGGACGGGGCGGGTCAATCAGCGGGGGCTCGATTTCTACCGCCGGCTGGTCGACGCCCTGCTCACCAACGGTATCCGGCCTGCCGTCACGCTCTACCATTGGGACCTGCCGGCCGTGCTCGACGACCGCGGAGGATGGCTCAACCCGGATATCGCTGGTTGGTTCGCCGACTATGCCTCGGTGCTGTTCCGGGCTCTCGACGACCGGGTGGAGATGTGGACGACGCTCAACGAGCCCTGGGTGGTGGCGGACGTCGGATACCTCCAGGGCATCCTGGCGCCCGGGCACCGCAACCTGTTCGAGGCCCCTCTCGTCGCACACAACCTGCTGCGCGCTCATGCGTCGGCGGTGCAGGCCTACCGCGCCGAGGGGCGGCACCGGATCGGGCTCGTCGTCAATCTGGAGCCCAAGGACCCGGCGTCGGACAAGCCGGAGGATCTGGCGGCCACGGCCCGGGCCGACGCCTACATCAACCGGCAATATCTCGATCCGGTGTTTCACGGCCGCTATCCGGACGAGATGCGGGAGATCTTCGGCGAGGCGTGGCCAGATGTCTCCCCGGCAGATCACGACCACATTCGCCAGCCGATCGACTTCCTGGGCGTCAACTACTACACTCGAAACGTCACCTGCGACGATCCGCAGGCCCTGCCCGTGCGCGCCGGCCGGGTGCGCCAGCCCCGCCATGCCTACACCGAAATGGACTGGGAAGTCTTCCCACCGGGGCTCACCGACACGCTGGTCTGGATCAAGGCGCGGTACGGCGACATTCCTCTCTATGTCACCGAAAACGGAGCCGCCTTCTACGATCCCCCGACGGTCGAGGGGGACGAGCTGGCCGATCCGCTCCGCGTGAGCTATCTGCGGACGCACCTCTCGGCCGCCCGCGAGGCGATGCGGCAGGGCGTCGACCTGCGTGGTTACTTCGCCTGGTCCCTGTTCGACAACTTCGAGTGGAGCTACGGGTATTCGAAGCGCTTCGGCATCGTTCACGTTGATTTCGAAACCCAGCGCCGTACGCCCAAGGCGAGCGCTCGATTTTACTCCGAGGTGATCAAAACCCGCGGGGCCGTTCTTGCGTAGACTCGGGCTGGAGGACTTGAGCATGCCCGCACGATTCCGTCCTGTCCTGAGTCCCATCCTCGCCGCTCTCTTCGTCGCCTTCAGCTTGGTCGTGCCGGCCCAGGCCTGCACCACGTTCTGTCTGCGCGACGACGGGCGCATCCTCTTCGGCAAGAATTACGACTGGAACGTGGGCGACGGCCTGCTG
>Ga0126309_10000041_pt1 | contig 41120 bp, 18 predicted proteins | sample Plot56_FD_92541 | JGI IMG/M metagenome (GOLD analysis project Ga0126309, IMG submission 92541) | Serpentine soil microbial communities from UC McLaughlin Reserve, CA, USA - Plot56 | ecosystem: Environmental > Terrestrial > Soil > Grasslands | place: USA: UC McLaughlin Reserve, Lake County...
CACCGTCAAGGGGATGTCGAGCGCCGGAGCGATGCGCAGCCGCGGCTGTCCGTCCGCGCTCCCGAACGTGGTGCGCAGCACCTCATGGCGGCGCGCGACCTCGTTCAGCGCGCGGGCGAGCAGCCCATCGTCCAGCGGTTCCCGCAGCCACGCCGAAAACGGCAGGTTGAGCGTCGGCGTGCCCGGATCGAGCTCGTCGAGGAACCAGAGCCGCTCCTGCGCGAAGGACAGGGGGAGCGGCCCCACGTCGCGCGGCACCGGCGTGATCGGCGGCAGCGCCTGAGGGCTCACCGCCCGCGCGACGCCGCCCGCGGCCTCGATCCGTGCTGCCAGACCGGCCAGGGTCGGCGCCTCGAACAGCGTGCGCAAGGGGATCTCGACGCCGAAGACCTCGCGCACCCTAGACACGAGCTGCGTGGCCAGGAGGGAATGCCCGCCGAGCGCGAAGAAGTCGTCCTCGCGGCCGACGCGGCTCGCGCCCAGGAGACCGACCCAGAGGCCGGCGAGCACCTCCTCGGTCTCCGTGCCCGGGGCCACCCACGCGCCCTCGCCGGCAGTCTCCGGCGCGAGACGGGCCAGGGCCCGGCGGTCCACCTTGCCGTTGGGCGTCAGCGGCAAGGAGTCGAGGAGGACGAAGGCCGCCGGGACCATGGGCTCGGGGAGACGGTCGGCGAGCCAGGCGCGGAGGGTCGCGGGTACGACCGGAGATGCCGGATCCAGCACCACGCAGGCGACGAGCCGCTTGCCGGCCGTGTCCTGCCCAACCACGACGGCGGCCTCGCGCACCGCCGGATGGGACGAAAGCAGGGTTTCGATCTCGCCCGGTTCGACGCGGAAGCCGCGGATCTTCACCTGCTGGTCGATGCGGCCGAGGAACTCGAGGCGGCCGTCCGACAGGAATCGGACACGGTCGCCGGCGCGGTACAGGCGCTCTCCCTGCTCGTCCGGCACGAAGGAGGCCGCGGTCAGGTCCGGCCGGTTCAGATATCCTCGCGCGAGACCGGCTCCGCCCGTGCACAGCTCACCGGGGACTCCCACCGGAACCGGCCGGCCAGTCCGATCGAGCACGACCACGCGCGTGCCATGGATCGGGCGGCCCAGCGGCACCGAGACGGCGAACGACTCCGGTCCATCCATCAAATGGCAGGCGGTGAAGGTGGTGTTCTCGGTGGGGCCGTAGCCGTTGATCAGCCGCGTTCCGGGAAGCGCCTCCAGCACCCGCTCCACGTGAGGCACCGACAGGGCGTCGCCACCAGCCAGCAGGAGCCGGACGGGCGCGAGCCGCTCCAGCGCGCCCTCCACCATCTGGTGGAACAAGCCCGCGGTGAGCCAGAGCACGGTGACCTGGTGGCGCTCGATCTGTTCCCCGATCTCCTCCAGAGAGAGGGTCCCCGGCGGCGGGACCACGACGCGGGCGCCGTTCAGCAGAGCACCCCAGATCTCCAGGGTGGAGGCGTCGAAGGCGAAGGGGGCGAGCTGCAGGATCGTGTCTCCGGGACCGATGCCGAGATCGCCCGCCCAGTGCGCCAACCGGGCGATTCCGCGGTGGACGACGGCGACGCCTTTGGGGGTTCCGGTGGAGCCGGAGGTGTACATGACGTAGGCGAGGGCGTCGGTGGTCAAAGGCTCCAAGGACACAGAGGAGAGGTCTTCGTTGTCCTTGATGACCTTGAAGTCCTCGCCGATCACCACCCCCACCCCCGCATCCTCCACCATCAGCGCCAAGCGCTCCTTGGGGTGCGCTGGATCGAGCGGTACGTAGGCCCCGCCCGCCCGAATCACCGCGAGCGCCGCCACCACCCGGTCGGCGGAGCGCTCCAGGAGGATTCCCACCGGCACCTCCGGCCCTACGCCCAGCTCGCGCAGGCGTTGGGCCAGCTCGGCCGACCGCCGCTCCAGCTCGCGGTAGGTCAGGCGAACGCCCGCGGCGTCTTCGAGTGCCGGCGCGTTCGGCGTGGCTTCCACCTGACGGGCGAAGAGGACGGAAAGCGGTTCGTCTTCCGGAAGCACCGCTTCGGTGCGGCTCCACTCGGCCAGCACCTGGTGGCGCTCGGCCTCGGGGAGCAGCGGCAGCTCGGCCAGGGGCCGGTCGGGATCGGCCGCGGCCCCGGCGAGAAGGATCGCGAAGTGGTCCAGCAGGCGGCGGATCGTAGGGGCGTCGAACAGGGCGGTGCGGTATTCGATCCCGCCGCCGAGCCGGCCGTCCATCTCGCCCAGCGAGAGCGTCAGGTCGAGCTTGGCCGCGGTCCCTTCCGACTGGAACGGAGCGACGGCGAGCCCGGGGACCTCCAGGGCCGCGCCGGGCGCGTTCTGCAAGACGAAGAGGACCTGGAAGAGCGGCGATTGGGCCAGGTTGCGCTCCGGGTTCAACTCGCCGACCAGCTTCTCGAAGGGGACCTGCTGGTGCGCGAAGGCGGCGAGGGCCACGCCGCGCACCCGCGCCAGGATCTCGGGGAAGGACGGCGCCCCGGAGAGGTCGGCGCGGACCACCAGGGTGTTCACGAAGAAGCCGATCAGCCCTTCGAGCTCCGTCCGGTCGCGGCCCGCGACCGGCGTGCCCACGGCGACGTCGGTCTGCCCTGTGTGACGGGAGAGGAGCGCCTGGAAGGCGGCCATCAGGACCATGAAGAGCGTCGCTCCTTCACGGCGGCCGAGGGCGTGCAGCTCGGCGGCGAGGCCGGCGGGGACGAGGAGCGGCGCGAGAGCGCCGGCCGCGTTCGGCGCCGCGGCGCGCGGCCGGTCGGTGGGCATCTCCAGGGCCGGCACGTCCGCGAGCTGGCCGCGCCAATAGTCCAAGGCCGCGGTCAGCGCCTCTCCCTGGAACACCCGGCGCTGCCAGACGGCGTAGTCCACGTAGCGGACGGGCAGGGGCGGCAGCGGCGACGCGAGGCCGCGCGCGAAGGCTTCGTAGAGAACCATCATCTCGCGCGCGAAGATCCCGGTGGACCAGCCGTCCGTGGCGATGTGATGGATCGTGCAGACGAGGGCGTGGTCCTCCCGCCCGAGGCGGAGAAGGAGGGGGCGCAGCACCGGTCCATGCGCGAGGTCGAACGGGCGCAGAGTCTCCTCGGTGTCCAGCCGGCGGGCTTCGGCCTCGGGCGCGGGCAGCGCGGAGAGGTCGATCTCGGGAAGGAGAAACGGAGCCGGCGGCGCGATCGTCTGGACCGGCACGCCGTGGACCGCGCCGTACGTCGTGCGCAGGGTCGCGTGGCGCTCGACGATCGCGCCCAGTGCGGCGGCGAGGATTTCGGCCCGGAGAGGGCCGGTGAGGCGCAGCGCCGCGGGCAGGTTGTACGCCGACCCGCCGCGCTCGATCTGGTCGATCAGCCAGAGCCGCTCCTGGGCGAACGAGACCGGGAACGGACCGTCGCCCGGCACGGGCTCGATCGGTGTGAAGAAGTCCCCGGCCGGCCGGGAGCCGGGATCGATCGCCAGGGCCAAGCCGCCGAGGGTGGGAGCCTCGAAGATGATCCGCTGCGGGATCTCCAGGTGGAACAGCTCCCGGACGCGGGAGACGAGCTGTGTGGCCAGCAGCGAGTGCCCGCCCAGCTCGAAGAAGTTGTCCTCCACCCCCACCCGCGGCACGCCGAGCAGCTCCCGCCAGATCGCGGCGAGCCGCTCTTCCGTGGGCGTCCGCGGCGGCGTTGAGATGAAGACCGTGGACGCCGGACCGGCGTGGCCTTCGAGCCCATGGCCACGGAGGGCAAGCCGATCCACCTTGCCCGAAGGGGTGACCGGGAACGCCTCCAGCGGCACGAACAGCGAGGGCACGATCGCCGCGGGAATGCGGTCCTGGAGGAAGGAGCGCAAGTCCGCCGCCTCGACGGCACCCACGGTCCAGGCGACGAGGCGCAGGGCCTCCGAACCGGGCTCGGCGACGGCGAGAACCACAGCCTGCCGTACGTCCGGATGCTCTTCAAGCACAGCCTCCACCTCGCCGGGCTCGACCCGCACGCCGCGGATCTTCACCTGGTGGTCGCGCCGGCCCAGGTAGTCGAGCGTGCCGTCGCTGCGCCAGCGGGCGAGGTCCCCCGTGCGGTAGAGGCGGGCGCCCGGCGTCTCCGCCAGCGGATCGGGGATGAACCGCTCCGCCGTGAGGCCGGGGCGGTCCAGATACCCCCGCGCCAGCGCTACGCCGCCGATGCACAGCTCCCCGCGCACGCCGGCCGGCAGCGGCTGCAACCAGGAATCGAGGACGCGGACCGGCACGTTCGGCAGCGGCCGGCCGATCGAGGGCAGAGTGGGCCAACTCTCGGGGTCGCCGGCCAGCGTCAGCGCGGTCACCACGTGGCTCTCGGTGGGGCCGTACTGGTTGTGGAGCCGCACCCCCGGGATCGTCCCGAGCCAACCGCGCACCGCCCGGGTGACCTGGAGCTGCTCGCCCGCGGTGACCACGTCGCGCAGGGTCGCCCCCCCGCCGCCCAATGACTCGGCGGCCTCGGCGAGCTGGCGCAGGGCCACGAACGGAAGGAACAGGCGCTCGATCCGCTCGCGGTCCAGCAGCTGCAATAGCGCGAACGGATCGCGCCGGGTCTCCTCGTCCACCAGGACGAGCGTGCCGCCGGTGATCCAGGTCGACACGATCTCCTGGAACGAGACGTCGAACGAAAGAGAGGCGAACTGGAGCGTGCGGGCCGGCCCGGGCAGCACTGCTTGCTGCCATGCCAGGAGGTTGGCCAGGGCGCCGCGGGTCATGGCGACGCCCTTGGGACGGCCGGTGGAGCCGGAGGTGTAGATCACGTAGGCGAGGTCGTCGGGGGAGGTGTAGAGGTTCAAGGGCCGCAAGGACTCCAAGGACTGCAAGGGCGCCTCTTCTCCCAGCAGCTCGCGCACCCTCTCCCGGGTCAGCACCACCGCCACCCCCGCATCCTCCCGCATGAACGCCAACCGCTCCGCCGGAAAGGCAGGGTCGAGCGGCACATAAGCCGCGCCCGCCATCAGCGTGGCGAGCACCGCCTCGACCATCTCCCGCGACCGCTCGGCGAAGATCCCCACCCGCGAGCCCCGCCCGATTCCGATCCTCTGAAGATGAGCAGCCAACCGTGCCGCACGGTCGCGCACCTCGCCGAACGTCCAGCTCTGGCCACCGTGAGCCACAGCCGTTTCCCCCTCTCCCGGCGGAAGGGGGGGCGATGGGAGAGGGGGCCAGGGGGTGAGGTCCCACTCCACCAGCGCCTGCATCTCCCCCTCCGTCAAAATCGGCATCTCCGACACCCGCCGCTCCATCGCCACCGCCCGCAGCATCCCCGCATATCGCTCCAGCAGCCGCTGCGCCGTCGTCCGGTCGAACAGGTCGGTCCGGTACTCCAGCATCGCGCTCATCCCGCCCGGAACCTCGACCACCGTCAGGTTCAGATCGAACATGGCCGAGTCGAGCGGCGCGTCCAGCGGCGTGAAGCGCAGGCCGGGGATCTCCAGGGTGCCGCCGGGGGCGTTCGCGAGCTGCACCATCACCTGGAAGAGCGGCGTGTGGGAGAGGCTCCGCTCGGGGCGGATCGTCTCCACCACCTGGCTGAACGGCACCTGGCCATGCTCCAGCGCCTCCAGCGACACGCGCCGCACCCGCGCCAGCAGCTCACGGAACGTCGGATCGCCCGACAGGTCGGTCCGCAGCACGAGCGTGTTGACGAAGAACCCGATCAGACTCTCGACCTCGCTGTGGTGGCGGTTGGCGACCGGCGTGCCGACCGTGAGGTCGTCCTGGCCGGAGAGGCGGGCGAGGAGGGCCTGGAAGACGGCCGCGACCACCATGAAGAGGGTGGCCCCTTCCTGGCGCGCCAGGGCTTCCAGGTCTTTCGCCAGGCTGCCGGGCATGCCGAGATGCACGAAGCTGCCGCCGGTCCCCTGCACGGCGGGACGAGGCCGGTCGGTAGGCAGCTCCAGCACGGGCGCGTCCGCGAGCCGGCGGCTCCACCAGTCGAGCGCCGTGGCGATCTCCGGCCCCTGGAAGGTCTGCCGCTGCCAGGCGGCGTAGTCGGCGTACTGCACGGGCAGCTCGGGGAGCGGCGAGGGACGGCCGTGCGAGAAGGCTTCGTAGAGCGCCGCGATCTCCTGCACCAGCACGCCGCTCGACCAGCCGTCCGAGGCGATGTGATGGAGGGTCAGGAGAAGCGCGTGCTCCTCGTCCGCCAGCCGCAGCAGGCGGATGCGCAGGACCGGTCCGGCACCCAGGTCGAACGGCGTGCTCCCCTCCTCGATCGCCAGCCGCCGCACCTCGGTTTCGCGCGCCGCGGCCGGCAGCGCCGCGAGGTCGAGCCGCGGGATCGGCACCGGACCGGGCGGGTGGAGGATCTGGACGGGCGGGCCGCCGGAGCCGCGGGCGAAGGTGGTGCGCAGCGTCTCGTGGCGCCGGACGATCTCGGCGAAGACGCGCGCCAGCAGGTCGAGACGCAGCCGGCCGCTCAGGCGGAGCGAGGTCGGCAGGTTGTAGGCGATGCTCCCCGGCTCGATCTGGTCGATGACCCAGAGGCGCTCCTGCGCGAAGGAAGTGGGGAACGTCCGGCCGTCGCGCGGCTGCCTGGGGATCGTCTCGCGCAGGGCCCGCCCTCCGGAAAGACCGGCCGCTCCGCCGCGGAGGCGCTCGATGAGGGCGGCGGCTCCGGCGGGCGTCGGGTCCTCGAAGAGCGACGGCAGCGGGATGTCCACGCCGAACGCGTCGCGCACCCGGGTGAGGGCCTGGGTCGCGAGGAGCGAGTCGCCGCCGAGGTCGAAGAAGCTGTCGTGCCGCCCCACCTGGTCGATGCCCAGGAGGCGCTGCCAGAGACTGGTGACCATCCGCTCCAGCTCGGTGGCCGGCTCCACGTAGGCGGTGCGCAGGCCGGGGCGAGGGTGGCTGGAGATGGCGGCTGGCGATGGCTCGGACCTCCTTCCTCCCCGGAGCTCGCTCAGGAGGGCAGCGAGCTTCTCGGCCTGGCTCTGGATGGCGGCGAGGTCGGCACTTCGAACTGTAGCCAACAGAGCCTCGGTCTCCTGGGCGAGATGATCCAGGTCGTGGCTGGGCAGGGGGGGCGCCTCGGGGGTCCCGCCCGCCTCTCCCTGAAGCCAGTATCGCTGCCTCTCGAAGGGATAGGTCGGCAGCTCGACGCGCCGCCTCTCCTCGCGTGCCCAGACCTTCGGCCAGTCCGCGGCGACTCCGGCGAGCCAGAGCTTGCCGAGAGTACCGAGGACGGTCTCCAGGTCGTGCCGGCTCTCGTAGGACGAGGGGAGCGACGGGAGGGCCACGGGGTCGTCTCCTCCCTGCGCAGCCCGCGCCACGGCGGGGTGTTGCAGAGCGAGCGAGCTCAGGCTCTGCCCGGGGCCGATCTCCAGGAGGACCCGGCCAGGCTCGCTCCACAGCTCGGCGATCCCCTCGGCGAAGCGCACGGGGCGCAGCAGGTGCTCGGCCCAGGCGCCGGGATCGGTCGCCTGCTCGTCGGTCATCCACGTGCCGGTCACGTTCGAGAGCAAAGGGATATGCGGCGGGCGCGGGCCGATCTCGCGGACGAGGTCGATCAGCCGCTCGGCGACCGGCCACATCGCGCGCGAATGGAAGGCGTGGGTGGTTCGCAACCGGCGGGCCGGATGCCCGGCCTCGGCGAGCCGCCGCCCCAGGTCCTCCACGGCCTCGGGCGGACCGGAGACCACGCAGGTGCGTGGACCGTTCGTCGCGGCGAGATCCAGCTCCGTGTCTTCAATCCAGGGGCGCAGCTCCGCCTCGGGGAGAGGCACGGCGAGCATGGCACCGGACGGCAAGCCGCCGATCCAGCGCGCCCGCTCTGTCACGAGGCGCAGGGCATCCTCCAGCGAGAACACGTCGGCGAGGCAGGCCGCGACGTACTCGCCGAGGCTGTAGCCGATCAGGGCGGAGGGCGCGATCCCCCAGGACCTCCAGAGCTGGGCCAGCGCGTATTCGACGGCGAACAGGGCCGGCTGGAGCACCTCGGTCCGGTCGAGCGGCCCGGCCTCGGCTGCACTCCCACGACCGAGCATCCGGCGCAGGTCGAGCCCGCCGCTTCCTCGCTCCTGATCTTCGGAGAACAAGGCTTCACGGATGTCGACGCCCAGCCGCGGCGCCAGCAGCTCGGCGCAACGGTCCAGCTCCTCACGGAAGACCGGCTCCCCCTCGTAGAGCCCGTGCGCCAGGCCGGGGTACTGCTCGCCGAGCCCGGCGAGCACGAAGGCCACCGCGCGCGGCGCACCGTCGGTCGTTCCCGAGAGCACCCGCCGCGGGTCGCGCGCCTCCAGGGCCGCGGCGGCGTCGGCGGCGTCCGTGGCCACCACGATCCGGCGGTGCTCGTGCGCCTTGCGGCCGGTCAGCAGGGTGAACGACACGTCCGCCAAATGGATCTCCGGCCGCTCCCGCAGATGCGCGGCGAGGCGGTCCGTCGCGGCTTCGAGCGCGGTGGGCGTGCGCGCCGAGAGGACGAGCAGGGCGCGGCTTCTCCCCGGTGTTCCAGGAACCGGCTCCGGCGCCTCTTCGAGGATGGCGTGGGCGTTCGTGCCGCCCAGGCCGAACGAGCTGACCCCGGCCCGCCGGGGCACGCCGGGCGGCGGCTCCCAGGGCGTCAGGTCGGTCGCCACCTGAAAGGGGCCGGCGGCGAAGTCGATCCGCGGGTTGGGCTTTTCGAACCAGAGGCTCGGCGGGATCTCGCGGTGCTCCAGGGCGAGGACCGTCTTGATCAGCCCCGCGACCCCGGCCGCCGAGCCGGTATGGCCGATGTTCGTCTTCACGGACCCCAGCGCCACGGGGCCAAGCCAGGGCTCGGCGGAAGCACGGGCGCGGAAGGCGCGCATCAGGGCCGCCACCTCGATCGGATCGCCCAGCGGTGTGGCACTGCCGTGCGCTTCGACGTAGCCGATCGTCTCCGGCGGCACGCCGGCCAGCTCCTGGGCCTCGGCGATCACCTCGGCCTCTCCCCGCTCGCTCGGCGCGGTGAAGCCGATCTTCTCGGAGCCGTCGTTGTTGAGAGCGGTCGCCTTGATCACGGCGTGCACGGGGTCGCCGTCGGCCAGGGCCGCGGCCAGCGGCTTGAGCACCACGATGCCCGCGCCGTTGCCTCCCACCGTGCCGCGCGCCGCGGCGTCGAACGCCCGGTTGTGGCCGTCCGGCGAGGTGATGCCCCCCTCGCGCCAGAGGTAGCCGGTGACCTGCGGGAACTGGATGGTCACGCCTCCGGCCAGCGCCAGCTCGCACTCGCCGTCGAGCAGGGCCTTGCAGGCCAGGTGGACGGCCACCAGGGAGGTCGAGCAGGCGGTCTGCACAGAGAGCGCCGGACCGCGCAGGTCGAGCTCGTAGGCGATGCGCGTCGCGATGAAGTCCTTGTCGTTGGCAAGGGTCGCCTCGAAGCCGTCGACGCCCGGCACGGAGGCGACGCTGATGCCGTAGACGCTCATCCCGGTGCCGGCGAAGACGCCCACGCGCTGGCCGGCCAGCGCCGGGCTTCCCGCCCCATGGCCGGCGCGTTCCAGGGCCTCGGCCGCGCACTCCAGCAGCACCCGCTGCTGCGGATCGAGGATCTGCGCCTCGCGCGGGCTGATGTCGAAAAACGGCGCGTCGAACCGGTCGGCGTCGTCGAGCACGCCGCTCGCCCGCACGTAGGCCGGATCGGCCAGCAGGGCCGGATCGACGCCAGCCTCCCGCAGCTCCTCCTCCGAGAAGAAGCGGATCGCCTCGACGCCCGCCCGCAGGTTCTCCCAGAATGCTTCCGGACTCGGCGCCTGGGGAAAGCGGCAGGCGAGACCGATCACCGCGACGTCGCGCGAGCCTGTCAGTTGATCTGAACGATGGGGCCGCTCCCGAGCAGGAACGAGCGTCTCTGTTTCCTCCGAATCTCCGGCCAGGTGGCGCGCCAGCGAGGCCACGTCGGGATAGCGGAAGAGGTCGAGGACGGGCACCTCGCGGCTCAAGCGGGCGCGCAGCCGGCTCTGCACCTCGACGAGCAGGAGCGAGTGCCCGCCGAGATCGAAGAAGCTCTCCTCGCGCCCCACCTGCTCGACGCCGAGCACCTCGCGCCAGATCTCGGCGATGACGCTCTCCAGGCCCGTCCGCGGCGCGGCCGGCGGCGCGGCGGTCGACTGCGATTCAGGGTCCGGCAGCGCATCCCGGTCCACCTTGCCCGCCGGCGTCAGGGGCATCTCCGGGACGACCACGAACGCCGCGGGCACGAGGGCTTCGGGGAGGTGGTCGGCGGCCCAGGCGCGGAATGACGCCTTTGGGTTCTTGGTAACAATCCAGGCGACGAGGCGAGGGCCTCCGGTGTGGGGACGGAGGGCCACGGCCACGTCGTCGACGTCGGGGTGCTGGCCGAGGATGCCCTCGATCTCCCCCGGCTCGATGCGGACGCCGCGGACCTTCACCTGACGGTCGATCCGCCCCAGGATGTCGAGCTGGCCGTCGGGTTGCCAGCGGACGAGGTCGCCGGTGCGGTAGAGGCGATCGGACCGATCCGTCAGATCCGTCCGATCGGTCGGATTCCTGAACGGGTGCGGCACGAAGCGCTCGGCTGTGAGGTCGGGCCGGCCGCGGTAGCCGCGCGCCAGGCCGAGGCCGCCAAGCCACAGCTCCCCCGGAACGCCGGCTGGCGCCAGCCGCAGTTGCCGGTCCACCACGAACGCCTCGATCCCGGGGAGCGGCCGGCCGATCGGCACCCGAAGGTCCCCGATGAGCGACTCATCCTCCACGAACAGAGCGACCGTGTCGCAGACTGTTCCTTCGGTCGGGCCATAGGCGTTGACGAACAGGCGGCCGGACGCCCAGCGCGCGGCCACCGCGGGCGGGCACGTCTCACCACCCGCCAGCAGGCATTCGAGATCCGGTAGATCCTCCGATGGAGTGACTGCCAGAGCCGACGGCGGCAGCGTGACGTGGGTGATCCCCCACTCCGCCAGATTTCGGGCGAAGTCGGGGCCGGGCAGCAGGGCCTCGCGAGGCGCGACACGCAGGGCCGCGCCGGCGCCGAGCGCCATGGTCATGTCCCAGATCGAGGCGTCGAAGCTCGGCGAGGCGAACTGCAGGACGCGGCTCCGGGGGCTCGCCCCGAAAAGCGCCCGCTGCGCCGCCGCCAGGTTGGCGAGCCCGCGGTGCGGCACCATCACCCCCTTGGGCCGGCCGGTGGAGCCCGAGGTGTAGAGCACGTAGGCGAGGCGGTCCGGGTCGAAGCGCGATGTTGGCGGCGTGGGCAGCTCGCCGGAGGCGTCGGATTCATCCAGAAACAGGGTCCGAACGCCCTCCGGAACGTCGACGCGCCCGGCGAGAGCGCGCGTGGTGAGGAGCACCGCGATCCCCGCGTCCGCCGCCATGTAGGCGAGCCGGTCCGCGGGATAGTCCGGATCGAGCGGCACGAACGGCACGCCGGCCGCGAGCGCTCCGAGCACCGAGGCGATCAGGTCCGGCGAGCGCTCCAGGCAGATCCCGGCGCGCGCCTCCGGTCCGGCGCCCAGCGACAGAAGCCAGCGGGCCAACCCTCCGGCGCGCGCAGCAAGCTCGGCATAGGCCTGGACCTCGCCGCCGAACAGAACGGCCGGCGCCTCGGGGGTCCGCTCCACCCAGACCGCGAATTGCTCGGGGACCAGGGGGACCTCCTCGGCGGACGGTCCGGCGCTCCACTCCGTCAGCACCTGCTCCCGCTCGGCCGCGGAGAGGAGCGGCAGGGCTTCCAAAGAACGGGAAGGATCGGCCACGGCCGCCCGCAGAAGGACGCCGAAACGCTCGGCCATGCGCCGCACCGCCAGGGCTGCGAAGAGATCGGCGTCGTACCGCCAGTCCGCGGCGATCCCGTCGGGCGTCTCCACCGCTTCGAGGCTCAGGTCGACCACGGCTGCGGCCGGCGGGAGCGGCATCGAAGCGAGGGTGAGCCCCGGCAGCTCCAGGTCGCCCACGGGCGCGTTCTGCAACGCGAAGGCGACCTGATAGAGCGGCGAGCGCGACAGGTCGCGCTCCGGCTTCAGCTCCTCCACGATGCGCTCGAACGGCAGATCCTGGTGGGCGTAGGCGCCGAGGGCGGTGCTCCGGACCTCGTCCAGGAGATCGAGAAACGTCCGCCCCGGCCGCTCCTCCGCGTCGACGCGCAGGACGAGGGTGTTGACGAAAAACCCGATGAGCCCTTCGGTGTCGATCCGGTTGCGGTTGGCCACCGGCGAGCCGATCACGACATCATCCTGGCCCGCGTGCCGGGCGAGATGCAGCGCGAAGGCGGCGAGCAGGACCATGAACGGCGTGCCGCCGCGCTCCCGCGCGAGCGCCGCGACGGCCTCGGCCACGTCCGGGGGCAGCAGGTCGCGGAGGGCGGCGCCGCGGTGGCGCTGGACGGGCGGGCGCGGGTGGTCCGCCGGCAGGTCCAGCGTGGGCGGCGCCCCGGCCAGCCGCTCGCGCCACCAGCGGAGGTGCTCGTCCAGGGTCTCGCCCTGAAGCTTCGCCCTCTGCCAGTCGGCGAAGTCCGGATACTGGATCGGCAGCTCGGGGAGCGCCGCCGGCTCGCCTCCGGCAAAGGAACGGTAGAACGCCCCGAGCTCGCGCACCAGCACGCCCATGGACCAACCGTCCGAGACGATGTGATGCATGGTGAGGAGGGCGAGCCAGCGCTGGGGACCCAGCCGCGCCAGCCGCGCCCGCAGGTGCGGTCCGCGCGGCACGTCGAACGGCAGGACCGCTTCGGCTTCCGCGATCCGCCGCCCCTCCGCCTCCGCCCGCTCCGGGTCGAGCCCCGCCAGGTCGATCACCGGGATCGGAAAGCGCTGATCCTCCGGCGGCTCCACCCGCTGCACCGGGCGACCGTCGACCGTGTCGAAGACCGTGCGCAGGGCCTCGTGGCGCCGGACGATGGCGCCCAGGGTGCTCTCCAGGGCGGGAATGTCGAGGCACCCCTCCAGGAGGAGCGCGTCCGCCACGTTGTAGACCGAGGCTCCGGGGACCATCCGGTCGATGAACCAGAGGCGCTGCTGGGCGAAGGAGAGGGGGAACGGCTCTCCCTTCTCGCCGGTACCGCGCAGGGGGCTCCGCGGAATGCCCTCGGCGCGCTGCTCCGCCTCCTCCCGCTTGCGCAGGCGGGCGAGAAGGAGCTTCTGCTTGGCGGGCGAGAGCTTCTCGAAATCTCCGATGCGCCCGATGCGGATATTGCGGGTGCTCACGAATCGGCTCCGGTTCCACTTTCTTCTTCGGCGAGCAGCGCGAGCGCCTCCTCGTCGGAGAGGTCGTCCAGCTCGGCGAGTATGCGGTCCATCTCGCCGTCTCCCTCTCCTTCTTCCAAGGTGCGCGCCAGGACCTCGCGCGCCAGGTCCTCCAGCGTCCGCAGCTCGAACAGCCCATGGAGCGGCAGATCCACGCCGAAGCGTTGCCGCACCCGCGAGACGAGCTGGGTGGCGAGGAGCGAATGGCCGCCGAGGGCGAAGAAGTCGTCGTCCAGGCCGACCCGCTCCACCCCGAGCAGCTCGCTCCAGATCTCCGCCAGCCCTTCCTCGACAGGATTCGACGGCGGGCGGATCTCACGCGCCGCCGTGCCGGCCTCTGGCGCCATCCGTTCGAGAGCACGGCGGTCGAGCTTGCCGGCCGCGGTGACGGGCAGCGCGTCCAGGGCCACGATCTCCGACGGCACCATCCAGGCCGGGAGCCGCCTCTCCAGCGCATAGCGCAAGCCGGCAGCGTCCCCCGCTTCTCCGCGCCAGACAACAAACGCGAGGAGCCGCGCATTGCCGGACGCCTCGACGCGGGTCACCGCGGCCGCCTCGCGCACCTCCGGGTGCGCCGCGAGCGCCGCCTCGACCTCGCCGAGCTCGATGCGGAAGCCGCGCACCTTGACCTGCGCGTCGATGCGCCCGGCGAACTCCAGGGTGCCGTCGGGGAGCCAGCGGGCACGGTCGCCGGTGCGATAGAGCCGGCGGCCGGGGGCAGCGGAATCGGACCGATTGGACGGATCGGACCGATCGGTCGGATCAGGCAGGAACCGCTCGGCCGTCTGCGCCGGATCACCGAGGTAGCCGCGCGCAAGGCCGACGCCCCCGAGGAACAGCTCGCCTGTGGCGCCCAGGGGCAGGGGCCGCAGATCGGCGTCGAGGACGTGCGCCCGCCACCCCGGGAGCGGCCGGCCGATCGGCACCTCGCGGACCGGGAGAGCGCCCCCCGGATGCTCCTGGAACGTCGCGCCGATCGTCGCCTCGGTGGGGCCATAGGCGTTGAACAGCCGTGGCCGGAATCCCGGTCCCCGCCCCCACGCCGCCCAGCGCTCCGGCAAAGCCCGCTCGCCGCCCATCACCACCACGCGGAGACCCGCCGGCCACTCCGCCTCCCCGGATTCCAAAGCCGCCGCGAGAAGATGCCAGTACGCCGTCGGCAGGCTCAGCAGGGTGAGACCGAGATCGGCGCAGCGCTGCAGGAACGTGGCGGCGTCCTCGGCCGGGCCGGAGCGGACCACCAGCGAGGCCCCGGTGGTGAGGGCGGTGAAGATCTCCTCGGCGCTGGCGTCGAAGCTCAGCGAGGCGAACTGCATGGCCCGGTCGGATGGGCCCAGGCCGTAGATCGCGCTGACCGCGCGCACGTAGGCCGCGAGCGCGCGGTGGGTGACCAGGACGCCTTTCGGGGTGCCGGTGGAGCCCGAGGTGTAGAGCACGTAGGCGAGGTTCGCGAGGGAAGAAAAGGACCTAAAGGACTCAAGGGACCCAAAGGACGACACAACCCGTGCCCGCACCGGCGGCAGTGAAGCCGCCAGCGACTCCTGCGTCAGCAGAACAAGCGCTCCGCTGTCTTCCAGGAGAAAGGCCACCCGCTCCGGCGGCGCCTCCGGGTCGATCGGCACGTACGCGCCGCCGGCTATGTGCACCGCGAGCACCGCCTCGATCATCCGCGGCGAGCGCTCCAGCCAGACTCCCACCCGCGCCTCCGGGCCGACGCCCATCTCGCGGAGGGTCCCGGCCAGCCGGCCCACCCTCTGCACCAGCTCGCCGTAGGAGATCACCGCGCCGTCCATGGTGAGGAGCGCCGGCGCTTCCGGCCTCTCGGCGGCGCGCCTCGCGAAGCGCTCGTGGACGGGCAGATCGTCCTCGACGACCGGCTCCTCGATGCGCCACCCCTCTTCCCCCCAGGCGAGGAGCTGGCTTCTTTCGGCCTCGTCGAGCAGCGGCACGTCGCGCAGGGGGCGGTCGGGATCGGCAGCCAGGCCCACGAGCAGCGCTTCTAGGTGCCGCAGGAGGCGTTCGACCGTGGCCGGCTCGGTCTGGTGGTCGTGGCTGATCATCAGGCCGAGCCTCTCTCCGCTGGGAGAGGCCACGGCAGAGAGCGGCACGTCGGCCCGGTCGCGCACCAGGAGCTCCTCGACTTCCAGGCCACGCGCCTCGTGGGCCAGGGCCTCATGGTAGGGGAACCTCTCGAAGACGGTGATGCTGTGAAACAGGGGCTCGCCAGGCGGCAGCTCGCTCCAATTCTGGACCGCGGCGGCCGGCACGTGCTCGTGCTGCCGTACGTCGAGCAGCGCCTCCTGCACGCCGCGCAGCCAGGCCGCGGCCGGCGCGTCCGGATCCACGTCGAGCCGCAGCGCCAGCGTGTTGATGAACAGGCCGATCATCGCCTCGACGCCCGGCAGCTCGGGCGGACGGCCCGACGTGACGCTGCCGAACAGCACGTCGCGGCCGCCGCCGTAGCGGCTCAGCAGGAGCCCCCAACCACCCTGGAAGAGGGTGTTCACGGTGAGCCGGCGGCTCTGGAGGAAGGCCTCCAGCGCCGCGGTGCTGGAGGCGGAGAGGAACCGCACCCGCTCGCCCGGCTCGACACCGGAAAAATCCAGCGGCAACGGCGTCGGGGCGGTGAAGCCCTCCAGGCGCCGGCGCCACCAGCCCTCGGAGGCCTCGACCGGCTTCTCGGCGAGCCAGGCGATGAAGTCGCGGTACGGCCGCGGCACCGGCAACCTTGGCTCCTCCTCGCCGTGGGCGAGCCCGAGATAGAGCTGGAACAGGTCGCGGAAGAGCGGCGAGAAGCACCAGCCGTCGAACAGCAGGTGGTGGAAGGTCCACAGGAGGCGGTGCTCGCCGTCCGCCGTGCGCACCAGCAGGACGCGCTGGAGCGGCGGCCGGCCCAGGTCGAACACCCGCCGCATGTCCTCGTCCAACCTCTCCTGCCAGCGGGCGCGCTGCTCCTCCGCCGGTACGCCGCGCCAGTCCTCGCTTTTCCACGTGAGCTCGACGCCGCGGCGCACCACCTGGAGCGGCTCGTCGAGGCCCTGCCAGGCGAACGCCGTGCGCAGCGCCGGATGGTGGTCCGTCACCCCCTGCCAGGCGCGGCGGAAGAGCGCTTCGTCGAGCCCCCCCCGCAGCACGCACGAGAGCTGCTCCAGGTAGAGCGGCGACTCCGGCGCGTAGAGGCCGTGGACGAGCATGGCTCTCTGGAGCGGCGCCAGCGGATAGAGGTCCTCGATCGACGGATCGCCGCCGAATACCGCGTCACGCACCGCCGGATCGAGCCGGACCAGGGGGAGCCCCGGCCCGGCCGTCGAATGGATTGCCGGCATCTCCCCTTCAGCCACTGGTTGAGCCACCGCGGCGAGGCCGGCGATCGTCGGGTGCTCGAAGATCTGACGCGGCGTCACGACGAGCCCCTCCTGCCGGGCGCGCGCCACGATCTGCAAGCTCAGGATCGAATCTCCGCCCAAGCGGAAGAAGTCTTCGTGGATGCCGATCTGGTCGAGCCGCAGGACGCCGCGCCAGATGCGGCTGAGCGCCTCCTCCACCCCATTGCGCGGCGCCTCCTCGTGCGCCGCTTCCGGCGCAGCGGCGGACCGGTGCACAGAGGCTTCGGTGAGTGCGCGCAGATTCTCCTCTCCCGGGAGGACCGGCACTGATCCCAGAGTCCACTCCGGGTTCTCGGAGAAAGCGGCCAGCACGGTTTCGAGCTGCGCCAGGATGCGCTCCGCCGTCTCCGGCGTCACCCGGGCGTCGAAGCCCAGGCGAAGCAGAATCTCGTCGCGCGCCACCACCGCCAGGGTCAGCGGATAGTTCGACCGCTCCGACACCCGCACGTCCCCGATCTCCAGCTCCCCCAGGTGCTCGCCGATCGATGGATCGACCGGATAGTTCTCGAAGACCAGGAGGCTGTGGAAGAGCGGCGCGCCGGGCGGCAGCTCGCTCCATCGCTGCACGTCGGAGAGGGGGCTCCATTCGAACGCCCGCTGCTCCACCTGCTCCTCCTGGAGGCGCCGCAGCCAGGCGAGGACCGGCTCTTCCGGATCGATCTCCGCGCGGACCGGCAGGGTGTTGATGAACAGGCCGACCATCGACTCGACGCCCGGCAGGTCGGCCGGGCGGCCGGCCGCCACGGCGCCGAAGACCACCTCCCGCCGGCCGCTCCAGCGCGCCAGGAGGAGCGCCCAGGCCCCCTGCACCAGGGTGTTGAGCGTGAGCCCCCCCTCCTGCGCGACACGGGCGAGCCCGCGGGCCCGCGGCCCGGGGAGGCGGACCTCCACCTCGCGGAAGTCGGTGACGGATCGGCCGGCGGGCGCCTCCGGATCGTCGAACGGCACCGGCGTCGCCGCGGATCCTCCGGCGAAGCCGGCGAGGCGGCCGCGCCAGAAGGCCTCGGCGCGCGCCGGGTCCTGCCGGTCCAGCCAGGCGAGATAGTCCCGGTACGGCCGCACCGGCTCGAAAACCGGGGCCTCGCCGCGCCGGAACGCCTCATACCCGGTGAACACCTCGCGGAACAGGATCGAGAAGCACCAGCCGTCGAACAGCAGGTGGTGGAAGCTCCACAACAGGCGGTGCGCGCCGTCGCCTGTCCGGATCAGGGCGAAACGCAGCAACGGCGCCCGCGCCAGATCGAACCCGCGCACCTGGTCTGCCAGCACGTAGGCCTGGAACCGCGCCTCGGCGTCCGCGTCTCCTCTCCAGTCTTCCAGCGTCCAGGGGACTTCGACACCGCGGCGGACGATCTGGAGCGGGCGCTTCAGCCCCTCCCAGGCGAACGCCGTGCGCAGCACCGGCTGGCGGTCGACCACGGCCTGCCAGGCGCGCGCGAAGGCCGCGACGTCGAGCGGCCCGCGCAGGGTGGCGGTGAGCTGCTCGAAGTAGATCTCCGAGCCGGGCGTATAGAGCGTATGGAACAGCATCCCGCTCTGGAGCGGCGCCAACGGATAGACGTCCTCGACCGCCGGATCGCTGCCGAGGAGCGCGTCCACCTCGGCCGGAGCGAGCCGCGCGAGCGGGAGGTCCGAAGGCGTCCAACCGCCGGCCTCCGGCGCGAGGCAATGGGCGATCAGCTCCTGGAGAGCGGCAGAGAAACCTTTCGCGAGCCGCTCCATCGTCTCCCGGGCCAGCAGGCGCGCCGCGTACGTGAAGTTGACGCGCAGACGCCCTTCCCAGACGAGGGCGTCCACGTCGATCCGGTGGCGCCGCCGCGCCCGCGGGCTCTGCTCCGGCCCGGCCGGCTCCGGCGCCGGAGCGAAGGCGCCGCCCGCGGGCAGGACCGCGTCGAGCTGGCCGAGATAGTTGAAGCCGACCTGCGGCTCGGGCCGCGCCGTGAGGCGCCGGTCGCCGCCAACGCCGGAATACCGGAGCAGGCCGTAGCTCAGCCCCTTGCCCGGGATCGCCCGGAGCTGCTCCTTGACCGCCTTGATCGCCTGCCCCGGCCCGTGGGTCCCTGCGAGGTCCAGAGCGACCGGGTAGACGGTCGTAAACCAGCCCACGATCCGCGACAGGTCGATCGCCCCCCGTCCGATCTCGATTTCTTCGCGCCCATGTCCTTCGAGCTCCAGCACGAGGCGCGGCTCGCCCGTCCACTGAGCGAACGCCTGGGTGAGGGCCGTGAGCAGCAGATCGTCCACCCGCGCGCGATAGGGCACGGGCGCCTCGCGGAGCAGAGCCGTCGTCGCTTCCGCCGGCAGCCCGACCAGGACCGTGTCCGCCGCACCCATCGTGTCGTCCTCGGGAGTCCCGGGAAGATCGGCCGGCAGCTCCGCCGGAGCCGGCACCGCAAGCCAGTGCTCCAGCTCCTTCCGCACCGCGGCCGAACGGGCATACGCCCGCAGGCGCTCGGCCCAGCGCTTCCAGGAGGTCGTTCTCGGAGGCAGGGCTTCCGGCTGGCCATAGGCGGTCTGCAAATCCTCCAGGAGGATGCGCCAGGAGACGGCGTCGACCACGAGATGATGGGCCGCGAGGAGAAGGCGGCGGAGGGTGCCGTCCGAGAAGAGAGCGGCGAGAAACACGGGGCCGTTCTGGAGATCGAAGGCGGTCTGGAGCTGCGCCGACGCCGCCTCGACCGCCTGCGAAAATACCTCCTCCGGCAGCGCCGACAAATCCACCTGCACAAAAGGGATCGTCGCAACCGGCTGGATGAACGCGCTGCTCCCCCCGCCCGCTCTCCACCGCAGAGCGTCGTGCCGCGCCGCCAGAGCCTGCAACGCTCCGTCGAGCGCCCCCGGCTCCAGCGGCAGCCGCACGTCGAGGAGCAGCGACTGGTTGAACCAATCCGGATCGACCGGCTCTTCCTCGAAGAAGCGGAGCTGCACCGGGGTCAGCGGCACCTCGCCCTCGACCGGCCCCTCCTCGGGCTCGGCGTCTTCGCCGGCGGTCTCCGCCACGGCGGCGAGGGCCGCGATGGTCTGGTTCTCGAAGATCTGGCGCGGCGTGATCACCAGCCCCGCCTGCCGCGCGCGGGCCACCACCTGGATGCCCAGGATCGAGTCGCCGCCCAGGCGGAAGAAGTTGTCGTGGATGCCGACCCGCTCCACCCCCAGCAGGCCGCTCCAGATCTCCGCCAGCACCTCCTCGGCCGGCGTGCGCGGCGCGGTCGCGGCCGCCGGACCCGCAGCCGCCGCGCTCCCCAGCTTCAGCAGGGCGCGGCGGTCGACCTTGCCGTGCCCGGTCAGCGGCAGCTCGGGCAGGGGCACGAAGGCGGAGGGCACCATGTGTTCGGGGAGGCGGCGAGTGAGCGCGGCGCGCACGGCCTCTTCGGTCTCCTCCCAGCCGCCGCCGTCGACGTCCGGCACCACGTAAGCCACCAGCCGCTTGTCGCCCCCTTCGACCGCGGCGGCCAGCACCACCGCCTCGCGGATCGCCGGGTGCTCCAGGAGAGCCGCCTCGATCTCGCCGGGCTCGATGCGGAAGCCGCGCACCTTGACCTGCTCGTCCACCCGGCCGAGGAACTCCAGCAGGCCGTCCGGGAGCCAGCGCGCCAGGTCGCCGGTGCGGTAGAAGCGATCGGACCGATCGGACCGATCGGACCGATCCGTCCGATCGGTCGGATTCCCGGCGGAAAAACGCTCGGCCGTCAGCTCTGGGCGGCCGAGATAGCCGCGGGTCACCCCGGGGCCGCCGATCCAGAGCTCGCCGGCCACGCCGATCGCCGCGATTCCGCCGGAGCGGTCGACCAGGCGGAGCTCGGCGTCAGGCAGCGGCCGGCCGAGCAGGGTCTTGGGGCCGTGGTCACGCCAGGGGAGATCGTTGGCCCGCAGGCTGGCGCAGATGATCGTCCCTTCGGTCGGACCGTAGAGGACGCGGATCTCCGCCGTCGGGAAGACCTCCGGCAGGTCGGCCAGCAGCTCGGGCGGCACCGCGTCGCCTCCCACGAAGACCGTCCGCACCCCCGGCCAGCGTTTTCCTTCGGTTTTTCCCTCGGCGCGGGCCAGCGCCACGATCTGGCGCATCAGTGCGGGCACGGCATGGAGGCGCGTGGCGCTTTCCAGGCCGGCCATCAGCCGCGGCAGGTCGAGGGCCGGCGCGAGCGGCACCAGCTCGGCCACGCCGCCGGCGGTCAGCGGGCTCCACAGCTCGAAGAGGAAGATGTCGAACGAGAACGGCGCCAGCACCGGGATGCGGTCGTCCGCCCTCCAGCCGAATTCCCGGCGGCTGGCGCGGAGCGCGTGGGCCAGGTTGCCGTGCTCCACCAGCACGCCTTTGGGCTGCCCGGTCGTGCCCGAGGTGTAGATGACGTAGGCGAGCCCCTCGCCCCCGGCCCCTCTCCCATCCCCTCCCGCCCTTCCGGGAGAGGGGGGGAGGACCTCTTGCTCCAGCTCATCGAGGGAGAGGAGAGGCGTGCTCGTTTCCGGCAGACGCGCGGCGGGCCCGGATCTCGTCACCACGGCGGCGAGCCCGGCGTCGTCCAGGATATAGGCAAGGCGGTCCGCGGGGTAGGCGGGGTCGAGGGGGACCCAGGCGGCTCCCGCTTTCCAGATACCGAGCATGCCGACGGCGACATCCGCGGTCCGGTCGACGCAGAGGCCGATCCGCGCTTCGGGTCCAATCCCCTGTCGGTTCAGCCAGGCGGCGAGGAGGCCGGCGCGGCGGTTGAGCTCGCCGTAGGTGATCTCGCCGTCGGGCGTGACGAGCGCCACGGCTTCCGGCGCTCGCTCCGCCTGCTCCTCGACGAGCTGGTGCACGGGCAGGGCCGGCTCCGATACCCCGGTGTCGTTCCACTCGCGGAGGACCTGATGCAGCGCGCCTTCTTCCAGCAGCCGCAGCTCGGACACCCGCAGGTCCGGGTTGCGCCCGACCTGGTCGACCAGGGTCTCGAACGCCCGCGCCAGGCGCTCCGCCGTCGTCCGGTCGAAGAGGTCGCGGTTGTACTCGACGAACCCGGTGAGCTCGCCGGAGCCCTCCAGGACGGCGAGGCCCAGGTCGAACTTCGCCACGTCCTCCTCCAAGACGATCTCCTCGAAGACCAGGCCCGGCATCTCGATCGAGGAGGAGGAGCCCTCGGTGTCGAGCACCAGCAGGTTGACCTGGACGAGCGGCGCGCGGCTCGGATCGCGCTCCGGCCGCACCGCCTCGACCAGCTTGCCGAACGGCAGGTCCTGGTGGGCGAACGTGCGCAGCGCCGTGCCGCGGACGCGCTGGAGCAGCTCGCGGAACGTCGGGTCCTCCGAGCTGTCCACGGCGAAGAGGATCTGGCTGAGGAAGAAGCCGATGAGCGGCTGGATCTCCATCCGGTTGCGGTTGGCGTTGGGAGCGCTGATCAGCACCTTCGCCTCGCCGGTGAGGCGATGGAGCAGCGCTCCATAGATCGACAGGAAGGCCATGAACGAGGTCGCGCGCTCCTGGCGGGCGAGGGTGCGCAGAGCCTCGGTACGGTCCGCCGGCACCCAGAGCTGCGCCTGCGCACCCCGGGTGGTCTGGAACGGCGGGCGCGGCCGGTCGGTAGGGAGCTCCAGCGCGTGCGGCGCCCCGGCGATCTCCTCCACCCAGAAATCGAGGTACCGCTGCAACGCCTCGCCCTGCATCCACTCGCGTTGCCAGACCGCGAAGTCGGCATACTGGACCGGCAGCTCCGGCAGCGGCGAGGGCTTTCCCGCGAGGAAGGCCAGGTAGATCGCCGCGAGCTCGCCCCAGGCGATCTGGGATGAGATCCAGTCGGTCACGATGTGATGCACGGCGAGGATGCAGTCATGCTCCTCGTCCGCCTGGTGGACCAGCACGGCGCGGACCAGCGGTCCACGGTCGAAGTCGAACGGCTGCCGCGCCAGGTCGCGGGCGATCTCCGGAGAGAGCGCCTGGCGCCGCTCCGCCGGGATCTCCCGGAGGTCCACCACGGGCGCGTGCAGCTCCAGATGCGGCAGGACCACCTGCACCGGCCGGCCGTCCACCGCCGGAAGGACCGTGCGCCACGATTCGTGGCGGCGCACCACCTCGTTGAGCGCCGCGATCAACCGCGGCAGATCGAGCCGCCCGCGGATCTTGGTGATCGTAGCGACGTTGTAGGCCGTCTCCTGGGGATCGAGCTGGTGGAGGAACCAGATCCGCTCCTGGTCGAAGGAGAGCGGAGCCGGTCCCGGGGTCTCGCGGCGCGGAATCGGCCCTTGCGGCGGCCCGGCGGGCGCCTTCCTCGGCTGCTTGCTCCGAAGCAGCTCGAACATGGCCCGCTGCTGGGGCGAAAGGGCGGCGATGCGGCCGGACAGGTCCTTCATGGGGGTACACGCTACCAGACGCCCCGCACTTGACGCGCAGCGGCGAGGTGGGCTGAAGTTCTACTCCTCATGAACGAATTCAGCAAGCCCGATTCCTCATGGCGCCCCCTGCTCGACGGCGAGATGGCCGACCGCGCCCTGGAAGCCGTCTTCGCCATCGCCGAGGACATCCCTACGCGCAGCGGGTGGGTCCACCCGCGGGTGACCGGGGACTACTCACCCGTCTGGAGCGCCGGCCTCGCCTCCGGCGCCGCCGGGCAGGCGCTCTTCTACGGATACCTGGCCCTGCACACCAACGAAGAGCGCTGGGCGGACCTCGCGCTCGAGCTCCTGGACCGGGCGGCCGAAGCGGTCGCGTCGAATCCCATGACCGAGAGCCTCTACTCCGGCTTCCCGGGCATCGCCTGGGTGAGCGACCATCTCCGCGGCCGTCTCTTCGAGGGGGACCCGGACGAGAACCGCGAGATCGACGAAGCCCTCCTCTCCGCGTTCTCGCATCCGGACTGGCCGCGCGAGTACGACCTGATCAACGGCCTCGTGGGGCTCGGGATCTACGCCCTCGAAGGGCTGCCGCGCCCGACCGCGGCGGCCTGCCTGGAGCGGATCGTGGAGCGCCTCGCCGCGCGTGCCCTCGACGAGCCCGAGGGAGCCGCCTGGTTCAGCCCGCCCGAGGTGCTGCCGGAGCACCAGCGCCTCGAACAGCCGGAGGGCCTCTATAACCTGGGTGCCTCGCACGGGATGGCCGGAGTCGTGGCGCTGCTCGGCGCGGCGAGCCGGGCCGGCGTCGCCGCCGCGCCGCCGCTCCTCGAACGCGCCATGTCCTGGCTCCTGGCCCGCCGGGTGCCCGCGGAACGGGGCTTCTGCTTCCCTCATTTCTACGTGCCGGGGAGCGAGGTCCGCGGCAGCCGCGTCGCCTGGTGCTACGGCGATCCCGGCATGGCCGCCGCCCTCCTGGTGGCGGGCCGCGGGGCCGGCGATCCCGCCTGGGAGCGCATCGCGCTGGAGGTCGGCCGCGACGCGGCCGGCCGGCCGGAGGAGCAGGCGCGCGTCCAGGACGCCGGCCTCTGCCACGGCGCGACCGGCGTCGCCCACATCTTCCACCGCCTGCACTGCTCGACCGGCGACGCAGCGCTCGCCGAGGCTGCTCAGGTCTGGTACGAGCGGGCCCTGCGCTACCGCATCCCCGGTCTCGGCTTCGGCGGCTTCCGCGCCTGGTCGAGCGATGGCGACGGCAACCTCGACTGGCGCGAGGACCCCGGCTTTCTCGAAGGCTCGGCCGGCATCGGCCTGGCCCTGCTGGCCGCCGTCTCGCCGGTCGATCCCGGATGGGACCGCGTGTTCCTCGAATCGCTGCGTGAGCCCGAGTTGTCTCCTCCGCAGGCCGATGCGACACTCTGAGAAGAGGAAGCCAGCAACGGGTCCGGAAAGGAATCGAGATGCAGAAGCGCGACAGAAAGCTCCAGCTCCACCGTGAGACCCTCCGCCAGCTCGACGCCCGCCACCTCACCGCCGAGGACCTGGTGAAGGCCAGGGGCGGCATCGACTGGACCGGCTGCATGTCCGAGTGCACGGAGTGCGGCACCATCGCCGCGCAGCGCGACGCCTAATCGCGATCCCAACAAAGGAGACGTCATGAAAAAGCGTGAGAAGAAGCTGCAATTGAGCCGCGAGACAATCCTCCGCCTCGAGCCGAAAGATCTGCGCGAGGTGGCCGGCGGCGTCTGGACGAGCTGCATCGAGCCGAATTGCTGCGGTTTCGATCCGATCAAACAGGCCGGCGAGTAATCCATTTCATTGCTCCGGGGGGAGCGCCCTTGCGGTCCCCCCGCCCCTTCTCCTCCCTGTTCGGCCAGCCTTCCCGTACAATCTCCAGAGCTGGCTCGGCCCGCCCCGGCGTCCGGGTGGGGAGCTGAGCGTCCCACCCCATTCCGAGGAGAGTGAGTCATGTCTTCCGTCCCCGATGCCTTCCTGCGGCGGCTCCGCCGTTCGTCCATCTTCCTGGCGCTCATCCTGGCGAGCTTCCTGGGAGTCTTCGCGCAGGCCGCCGCGGCGCAGACCCCGCTCGGCGCCACCCTGGTCTCCGGCGGCGTGCAGTTCGCCGTCTTTTCCCAGAATGCCACGCGGATCGAGGTCTGGACGTTCTCCACGCCCACGTCCTCGACCCCGCTCAACCGATACACGATGACCAAGACGGACACGGTCAACCACATCTGGACCGTCACCGTCTCCGGTCTCGGCGCGGGCACGCTCTACGGCTATCGGGCGTGGGGTCCGAACTGGCCCTACAACGCGAGCTGGACCGCCGGCAGCAACCTCGGCTTCATCTCGCACGTGGACTCGAACGGCAACCGCTTCAACCCCAACAAGCTGCTGACCGATCCCTACGCCAAGGCGGTCACCGGCGAGCCGGTGCGCGTCCTCTCCGGCGGCAACTACCACTACTCGACGGCCATCCTGGGCGGCACCGACACTTACGGCTTCGTCGACAGCGCCGGCGCCATGCCCAAGTCGATCGTCGTCAGCGACAGCTCGTTCGACTGGACCGGCGACGTGCGGCCGGACAAGCCGATGAAGGACTCGGTCGTCTACGAGGTCCACCTGCGCGGCTTCACGAAGAACGACTCCTCGGTGACCTCGACCCTGCGCGGCACCTTCGACGGCTTCAAGGCCAAGGCTTCCTACTTCACCGACTTGGGCGTCACCGCGGTCGAGCTGCTGCCGGTCCACGAATACCCGCAGTACGACGATCCCGTGGGCGGGGCGACCGCCGACCGGGTCAACTACTGGGGGTACATGACGACCCAGTTCTTCGCGCCGAACCGCGAGTACCTCTGCCCGGACATGGCGAGCTGCACGTACACCGCCGGGCAGCAGGTCAATTCGTTCAAGGGGATGGTCAAAACCCTCCACGCCCAGGGGATCGAGGTGTGGCTCGACGTGGTCTTCAACCACACGTTCGAGGGGGGCGCCTGCTCCGGCTACCCGGTGCGCTACTTCAACCTGCGCGGCCTCGACAACGCCACCTACTACACCCTGGCGGACAACAAGACCTGCTACTGGGAGTCGACCGGCACGGGCAACAACCTGAACGCCAGCCGCCCCGCGGTGCGCCGGCTGATCCTGGACAGCCTCAAGTACTGGCACGACCAGATGGGGGTCGACGGCTTCCGCTTCGACCTGGCCTACGAGCTGGGCCGCGAGGGGAGCGACGGCCGGGTGTTCAACCCGAACGCGCAGGCGCTGATCGACATCGCGCAGTCCGCGCAGGACAACAGCTTCAAGGTCGTGGCCGAGGCCTGGGACACGGGCGGCTACGGCGTCGGCGACTTCCCGGCCGGCTGGTCCGAGTGGAACGGCAAGTGGCGCGACAACGTGCGCAAGCTGGTGAAGAGCGACAGCGCGCAGGTGGGGGGCCTCGGCTCCTCGATCACCGCCACCTGGAGCGGCTTCGGCGAGCCCGAGGAGAGCGTCAACTTCGCCACCGCCCACGACGGCTTCACGCTGAACGACCTGGTCACCTACAACACGAAGCAGAACGGCACCGGCGCCTGCAATCCCACGGGGGCCGATCCCGGGAGCGGCGGCAACGACAACGACAGTTGGGACAGCGGCGGCGACGAGGTCGTGCGGCGGCGGCAGATCCGCAACTTCGCCACGCACCTGTTCGTCCACCACGGCGTGCCGATGCTCCTGGCCGGCGACGAGTTCCGCCAGACGCAGGACGGCAACAACAACGCCTACATGGCGGACAACGCCTGCGGCTGGATCAACTGGCAGAAGAAGACGGACAACCCGAAGACCTACGACTTCTTCAAGAAGCTGATCGCCTTCCGCAAGGCCCACCCCGGCCTGCGCCGCACCGTGCCCGTGGGCGGCGCCGACCACGACGGCGACGGCTACAAGGACCTGGCCTGGCACGGCACCACGCCGGACACTCCCGACTGGAGCTCGACCTCGCGCACGCTCGCCTTCCTGATCGACGGCTCGACGGCCGAGACCGGCGGCAGCACCGACGCGCCGGACCTTTACGTGGCCTACAACCACTACTGGACGAACCTGACCTTCACGCTCCCCACGGCCCCGAACGGCAAGTGCTGGTGGCTGCTGGCCGACACGGCCGACTGGGCGGAAGGGACGGGGAACGTCTACTACAACCCCGCGGTAAGCGTCTGGAATTCGCAGGCGCTGCCGAAGATCACCGGCACGACCTACGGCGTGCAGGCCCGCTCGGCGCTGCTGCTCGCGGCCCGCTCCTGCACCGCCACCGAGGCGGTCCGGGTGGACTTCACGGTGAACAACTTCGTGACCTCGCCGGGGCAGGACGTCTACATCTCCGGGAACGTCCCCGAGCTCGGCAACTGGGACGTGACGAAGGCTGTGAAGCTCAACTGGGTGGACAGCGACACCTGGAGCGGTCCGGTCTTCTTCTCGACCAGCAAGGGCGCGGCGATCCAGTACAAGTACATCGTGCGCCAGGGAGGCACCACCACCTGGGAGAACGGCGCCAACCGGAGCTATACGGTACCCACCAGCGGCTCCGCCAGCCGCAACGAATTCTGGCAGTTCTAGAGGGGTGAGACATCGGACCGATCGGACGGATCCGTCGGATCGGTCCGATGATCCGTCCGATGCTCACCCCGCCGCCCGGGTCGCGAGCAGGATCCGCAGCAGCTCGCGCTCCCGGGCGGCGTCCTGGTCGACGGCCGTCAGAATGGCTTCGGCCCGGTGGATCTCGCCGCGGCGGACCCGGCGGATGAGGTGGCCCAGGGAGTCGGGGAGCCGGGGGAGACCGAGCGTCGCGCTGGCGCCCCGGAGCGAATGGGCCACGCGCTCGATCGCCGCGGCATCTTCCTCGTCCACCGCCTCCCGCAAAGAGGTGAGCTGGAGGTCCAGGTGGACCAGAAAGCTCTCCACGAGGCGGATCGTCTCCTGCGGATCGAGGCGCCACAGCTCGTCGATCATCGGAAGAGAGGGGGTGTCGGGCTCCGCAGGCGTCCCCGGGTTTGCGCGCTGGAGGGTTTCGGACAAGGCCCGCAGGTCGATCGGCTTGCTCAGGTATTCATCCATGCCCGCCGCCAGGCAGCGCTCCCGGTCCTCACGCATGGCGCTGGCGGTCAGCGCCACGATCCGCGGCCGCCGCTCCGCCGGCCAGCGCGTCACGATCCGGCGCGTGGCCTCCAACCCGTCGAGCTCGGGCATCATGACGTCCATGAGCACCAGGTCGTAGTCCTGCCTCTCCAGAGCCGCGAGGACCTCCAGGCCGTTGGCGGCCAGATCGGCGGAGTAGCCGAGCTTCTCGAGCAGGAGCCGCGCGACTTTCTGGTTGAGCGGGTTGTCCTCCGCGAGCAGGATGCGCAGCGACTCCGGCGCGCCGGCCGGCCGGGCGGCCGGCTCCAGGGTCAGCAGGGCGGCCGACGCGAGGTCCGCTTCGGTGCCCCGGCGGAACCGGACGGTGAACGTGAAGATCGAGCCCTGGTCCGGGTGGCCTTCGGCGCTGATCCGCCCGCCCATCCTCTCCACCAGCCGCCGGCTGATCGCCAGTCCAAGCCCGCTGCCCCCGTACCGCCGCGAGGTCGACGCATCGGCCTGGAGAAAGGGGCTGAACAGCTCCTCGATCCGGTCCGGAGGGAATCCCACCCCCGTGTCGCAGACCCGGAAGCTCAGCACCGCGTCCTCGCCCTCCTGCGCGGCGAAATCCACCGTCAACACCACCTCGCCGGAGGGCGTGAACTTCACCGCATTGCACAGGAGGTTCAGGAGGATCTGCTGCAGGCGCGCCGCGTCGCCGACCAGCACCTCCGGACATCCGGCGCCGACCTCCCAGCGCAGCCGCAGCCCCTTGCGCCGGGCCTCCGGGGCCACCAGCTCGAACGCGATGGCGACCCGCTCGCTCAGGAGGAAGGGGTGCTCTTCGAGCGGCATCCGCCCCGCTTCGAGGCGCGAGAAGTCGAGGATCTCGTTGATCAGGCTGAGCAGCGCCTCGCCGCTCTTGCGGATCGTCTGCACGTGGTCGCGCTGCTCCACAGGCAGATCATCGCTCCCCAGGAGCACGCTGGTCATGCCGATCACCGCGTTGAGCGGCGTGCGGATCTCGTGGCTGATGTTGGCCACGAACTCGCTCTTGGCGCGGCTCGCCGTCTCCGCCGCCTCCATGGCCTCGCGCACGGCCTGCTCCATCCGCCGCCGTTCCGTCAGGTCGAAGAAGACGAGCACGGCCGCCACCGTGTCGCTCGGCGTCTCCAGCGGGGTGATGGCATACGAAACGTCCACCAGGGAGCCGTCCCGGCAGCGGAACAGGGAATCCTCCACGCGCACCGCCTCGATGGAGCAGCCCGGCGCCCCCTCCGCTCCGCCCTCCTTCGCGTCCTCCTTGCGCAGCGCCCAGGAGAGGAAGCAGCGGCCGGCGAGCTCTTCGGTGCGGCATCCCAGGATCCGCTCTCCCTCGGGGTTCATCGACACCAGGCGGCCCGCTTCGTCGAGCTGGGCCACTCCAGCTCCCAGCGAGGCGAGGACGGCGCGCAGCTTGTCCCGCTCGGCGGACACCCGGCCTTCCGAGGCGGCCCGCAGGGCCTCATACAGGGATTGCATCTCCTGCGAGGAGATGGTCAGCGACCGTTCGAGCAGATAGCGGTCCTGATCGGCGGTCCGGTAGGTCCGGTCGACCAGGTCGAGCAGCGCGCTCACCGGAGCCTGGAGTGGCGCCGGGAGGCTCTCCGCCGTGAGACGGAGACGCTTGAGCTGCCGCTCGAGGAGTGGATGGCGGCTCACGGCTCGGCGAAGGTGGTCAGGGTCATGGTCTGATTGTGGAGCTCGCAGCGGCCCTCGCCATAAGGAGAGATCTCGCCGTAGGAGTAGAAGCCGACGAAATGCGTCCGGCGGGGCAGGGTCTCGACCGTGACCTCCAGCTCCTCCTCGGTGCGCTCGCCGAGGACGAGCCGCCGGCCGACGCAGCTGATGGCCACGGCGAGCACGTCGACGTCCTCGGGCGTGTTGGCCCGGGTCGCCAGGGCCGCATGAGACGCTCCCTGCACCAGCCGGTCGAAGTTGGCTTTCATGAGCTGCGCCATCGACCCGGCCGGCACGTCCCCGGCGAAGGTCATCGAGCTGTCCTTCTCGCTGACGTCCAGGACGGTGCGCACGGTTTGCCGTCCGTCGCCCGGCGCGCGCACCGCGAGCGGGAAGAGCAGGGCGGTGGCGGGCAAGCCCGTGGCCAGCTCGCCGAGATATTCTTTATAGAGCTCGAGAGCCGGCCGGCCGTCGAGCTCGAAGAGCACGTTCCCCTCGGAGCGCGTGATCAGCCGCTCCGGCCCGAAGATGTCCCAGCCTCCCTGCGAGCCGTGGCCGATGCGGATGCGCTCGCCGTAGAACCCCACGGCCGACACCTCGCCCTGGCACAGATCGCGGTCGCGGATCACCCAGGTGCGCTGGAAGCGGTTGCCGTCCGCCGCCAGCCCGCCGGTGATCGCCAGGCCCTCGGGCAGGACGGAGCCCAGCCCCCGGATCAGGGCCGTGCCGTTGACCGTGTGGCCGTCGGAGAGGACGAAGATCCCCCGCAGATCCGGCGCGGCCAGCTGCTCGGCCACCGCCACGCCGGCCGCGAAGGAGCTGGCCGCCCCCTCGACCCGGGCATAGGCCCGCCGCAACGGCGTCTCCTCGAAGCGGACGATCGCGCAGGAGAGGCTCTCGTCGCGCAGCTCGGCGCCGTAGATCTCCCCCGCGCTGGAGCACCCGAGCACGTGCGAATGCGGGAAGGCCGCCAGGAGCTCGTCGACCGGCCCGCGCTCGTCGTAATACCCCGGCGCGCAGAACGCGAGGACCAGCGTCTGCGGCGAGTCGAGCTCGACCGGAAGACGCTGCGACCAGTGGTCGCGGGGTGTGTAGCTGAAAGTTTTCACTGACCGTCCAGCCTGGTCTCTACTTCATCAACAGACTCCGCCCATCCAGCTTCGTCGGCGGCTGCACCCCATAGATGTCGAGGATCGTGGGCATCACGTCGCCCATGTAGGCCCCCTGGCCGTTCAGCCGGAAGTTGGCGAACAGGATGCCTTCGACCAGCGGCGGATACACCGAGCAGTGGTCGCCGCTCCAGATCTCGGTGTTCGGCTCGACGATCGTCTTCGCGATGCCGCCCAGGCTGTCCTGCCAGCCCACCCGGAAGCCCTCGCTGTTCGACGGGATCAGGTCCGGGATCAGCTCGGGATCGAAGGTGCCGTACGCCTCTTCGCGCGTGAACACGTGGGCCACCGGCTTCTCGCCGGTCTCCTCGTCCACGAACCCCTCGAGCCCCTGCTTGATCGCCATCCGCACCTGCTCGTATTCGGCGCCCGGCGCCACCATCCCCTTGGCCTCGCGCCCCTTCAGGTTGATGTAGATCTGCCCCAGGCCCAGCGCGTACGCCTTGGTCTTCGACCAGTCGACGTTGGTGAAGAAATCCCCCTGATCGAACAGGTCCTCCAGGTTCTTCCGCCCCGCCTCCTCGCCGGTCAGCGTCATGAAGCCGTTCTTCGCCAGCCAGGTGTTGTAGTTCATGCTGCGGCGGAACGACGCGAAGCCGTGGTCCGAGAGGATCATCAGCCGGGTCCCCGGCGGCATCTTCGCCATCACGTCGCCCACGATCTGGTCCATCTGCTGATACGATTGGAGGATCGAGCCGCCCCATTTGGCCGCCCCCTCCTGGGTCCAGAGCGGATGCTTTGGATCGAAGAAGCGGAACATCATGTGCTGGACGCGGTCGGTGAACTCGAAGTAGTGGACCAGCACTTGCCAGTCGTTCTGCGCCAGCTCGCCGTTGAGGATCTCCCGCTCCTTGTCGACCGTCATCTTCACGTCTTCGAGGAACACCTCTTCCGGGACTGTACCGTTGGTGAGCGACCAGGTGTCGATCATCCAGCCCATCGTCTTGAACAGTCCGTGGTGGCCGGTCAGCTCGTCCACGAACTCGCCGGGCGTGGTGATGGCGAAGCCCGGCGGCAGATTCTTCGGATCGAACTGGATCGGGGAGAGATAGAGCCGCACCTCAGGCTCCACCGAGAGCAGGCGGAAGCGGCCGATGCCCTGCACCTTGATGATCTGGTTGAACGGGAAGGTGAAGCGCACCCAATCGGTCCACTCCCCCGGCTTGAGCGTCAGATCGTTGCCCGAGACCTGGATCTTGAGCGACTGGCGGTCCTCGGGCACGGTGAGCTTCATCGGGATCTTGATGAAGTCGCTCTGCTGCGGGAACAGCTCGTTCGGCGGCCCCTTGATCTCGGTGTCGATCACTCCCTTGTTGTCGACCAGCTCGACCACCTCGAGGGAGAAGTCGCCTCCCCCCTTCGGCTGGAAGAACAGCTCGGAGGTAAAGTAGAAGGGCTTGCCGATCCGGCCGGAGAGGTCCGGAACTCCCAGGCCCGCCAGCAGCTTGCCATGGGGATACGGGACCGGCGGGAAGGTCACCGGGATGCGCATCACCTGCACCCGCTTGCCCTGCTTGCCGAGGAGAGCCCAGAACGTCTGGCCGCGCTGGCGGTTCTTCGCCACCGGCTTCTCCTTGGGCAGCAGGCGGTCCGCCGCCACACCCGCGCCGCCGCCCGCCGCGACCGCCAGCGTCAAGGCCACCGCCGCGGCGACCACCGTGCGCACCCGGAAGAGCTTGAGCGCCAGGAAGAAGAGGAGAAGCACGACGAGAGCCGCGCCGGCGCCCACGATCCACGGCGTCCGCGTCCCCCAGAGGAACGGCTCGCGCGCCTGATCGAACGCGGCGAAGCTCGGGATGTACGTCTTCGGGTCGCGCTTCAAGAAGTCGAAGACCCCGTGGCGGCCCGGAGAGAGGCCGGTCGCGAAGGTCGACCAGGAGACCGGAGTCTGCGACGGAATGGTCGAGCGCAGCGGGGCGAACGTCCCCTGGCCGCGCAGCTTCGCGAGGTTCGGCAGCTTTCCCTCGTCCATCCACTGCTGCGTGAGCTTGGCATCGACGCCGTCGAAGCCGAGGAGGATCAGCTTCTGGTCCTGCGCGCCCGGAGCGGGGCTCGGCTGCGCCGGCAGGCAACGGGCGGACAGGGACAACGCGAACCACGCCGCGAGGGCGAGAGGAATCGTACGGACAATGCGGTTCATAGGCTCAATTCTTGGGAAAATTGGGGAAAGTTGCCAGGCTCTCGGGTCGACTGGACGGTGCATTGTATCAAACCGGCCTCGGGGAGCCCGTCAAAAAACCCTCGCCGTGGGATACCGTATCTAAAAGGACGGTCATGCAAGCTCCTCCCGAAGATCTCCGCCGGCTGCTCGCCCTGGGGTTGTTGGGGGCCCTGAGCTTCGCCGGCGGTCTGGCTTTGGCGTTCCATCGCCTCCCCGAGTGGCGCTCGGCCCCGGTGCCGCCGCCGTCCCGCTTCATCGAGCGCTTCCGCGAGCAGAGCGGCCGGCTGTCGTTCCAGCCCGCCGACCGCCGGCGGCCCCACCTCACCCTGGCCACCCAGATCGTGGATCTGGATCTCACCTGCGACGCGCGACGGCCGGGCGCCCCGGCGACCGCCGAGTCCTACAGCGTCTGTGTCGAGGCGCGGCAGGACGGCGTCCTCCCCGGAGACGACCGGGCGCGCGAGCTCGTGCTCTACTTCTCCCCGCAGGGGCTGCCGCGGGCGGCCGCCTGGATCGGCAACTACATCCTGTTCAACGCGGTCGTCGAAAACCCTGTGGCACCGCGCCAGCGGGTGGAGGCATTCACCCGGGTTCTGATGTATCCGGGGGAGACCCTCGGCCCACCGTACAGCGCCCTGGTCTACCGATCGGCGGCCACTCTCTACGACCTGCGCGGGAGCGCGCCGGCCGAGCATGTCCTCATCCTCAGCCTGGCCGGCGGGGGCCTGATCGCCATGCGCGAGCACGGCACCGCGGCCGAAGGGCTCGCCCGGCAGACGACCCTGCAGTGGGGTCCGTTCGTCGAGGGGATCGCGCGCACTCTGTTCATCCTGGGCGTCTGCATCCTCTTTCTGGTGCTCGTCGGCAAGCGGCGCGTCGACATCGTCAACGGCGGGGTCCTGGCGGCCATCGTCCTGGCGACCCTGGTGCCCGAGCTCTTCACCCACGCCCCCACGCCCGCCAACCTATCCGTGCAAGGGCTCTCCATCCTGATCAAGGTCGTCTGGATCTTTCTCGTCTGGTCGGCCGGCGAGTCGCTGATCCGCTCCTACCGTCCTCTCTTCACCACCAGCCTCGACTCCCTGCGCGCCGGCCGGATCGGCCCCCGCGGCGGGCGGGCGCTGCTGTTCGGCCTGTCCCTGGGAGCGGTCATGGCAGGCACCCGTCTGGCGTTTCTGAGCCTCGCCTTCGACGTCCCTGCGATCTGGCCGACGAAGGCGAGCCTGACCCTCCCGCTCGCCAGCCTCGGGGACAATCCCTTCGGCCGCAGCATCGCCCTGGCCGGCACCGTGGTGCTGCTCCTCGCCGCCTTCCTGCGCGCCCTGCCAGCCCGTTGGGCGGCCGTGGCGGCATCCGTCTCCGCGGTCCTCTGCTGGTACGTGCCGGTCCACCTCACCAACTTCTGGGTCGAGCTGGGCGTACGGTTCTTCCTGGCTGCGGTCCTGGTGTGGGCTTTGCGGGCCTTCGGCCTGACCGCGCTCCTGGTCGCTTCCGTGAGCTTCTATCTGTTGCCTGCCGCGGTCTACTCCAGCTTGAACCTCGCCTGGATGCCCTGGGTCTTCGCCGGCACGGCCGGGCTGACGACAGCGTTTCTCCTCCTCGGGTTGGTCGGTCTGGGCCGCCCCTACTCCGTGGAGGCGCACCGCCTGCAGCCGCCGCCGTTCATCCGGCGGATCGAGGAAGAACGGCGGCTGCGCTACGAGATGCAGCTCCTGGCGCGCATGCAGGTGGGTCTCCTGCCGCAGAGCGTACCGGAGCTGCCGGGATGGGAGATCGCCGCGCGCTCCATCCTCGCCACGGAAGCGGGGGGCGACCTCTACGACTTCCTGTTCGACGACGACGGCAAGCTCTGGGTCGCGGTCGGCGACGTCGCCGGGCACGGCTACTCCTGCGCCATCGTCCAGGCGATGACCACCGCGGCCCTGACCAGCCTGATCCGCCCCGGCTCCCAACCTTCGGAGATCCTGGTCCAGGTCGACCGCGTCATCCGCCGCGGCGGCTCACCCCGAAACTTCGCGAGCCTCGCGCTGCTCCGGCTCGACCCGCAGACCGGCGAGGTCGTGTTCAGCAACGCGGGCCACCCGTTCCCCCTGCTACTCCAGGACGGCGACGCGACCGAGATCGTCCTGCCCGGTCTGCCGCTGGGCAAAGGTCCGCGGCGCACCTATCTGGACGTCACCCTGCACCTCCCCCCCGGCGCCGCCCTGGTCTTCTGCTCCGACGGCCTCTGCGAGACCCAGGACTGGCAGGAGAACCCCTACGGATTCGACCGGCCCCTGGAAGTCCTGCGCCGCACCCCGAGCGCCCCGGCCGAGTCGCTCCTGGAGATCCTCCTGGCGGATTGGCGAGGCCACCTCGGGAGCGAGGAGCCTCCGGACGATACGACGGTCGTGGTGGTGCGGCGGGCGGGGTAGGAAGAAGGGAGATACCGAGGTATCCCGCCTGTGATACCATACCTCCCGTGAAGATCGGAGTCTCCTTGCCCGACCACCTCCTCGCCTTTGCGGACGAAGAAGCGCAGCGTCGCGGCACCACCCGGTCCGGTCTGCTGGCCCGACTGCTCGAGGCGGAGCAGATCCAGACGCAGGTCCGGCGGTACATCGACCGGCACGGCTGGGATGTTGCCGACGATGAGGGGCGCTGGCGGCAATACCAGCAAGCCCGGATGGCCGAGGAGTACCGTGACGACGACTGGTGAGCCCTTACCAGGCCGAGGTGAAGTCTGGTGGGTGAGGGTGGATAAGCGCAGACCGGCCATCGTCATCCAGAGCAATGCCGTGCGAGAGCCTCGGGTCCGCACGTTCCTCGTCGTACCGTTGACCAGCCGGCTCCACTTGGCAGAGCTGCCGGGCAATGTTCAGCTCTCCCGGAAGGTGACGGGATTGCCGAAGGACTCGGTGGCCAACGTCTATGACGTGCAGAAAGCTCTGCGCGCCGACTTCCTCGAACGCGCCGGTGCCCTGCCGGCGGAGAGCCTTGCCAGCCTGGACGCCGGGCTTCGCCTGGTTCTCCATCTCTGAGTCCTGGACGACCCCGATTCATGCAGGCCCTGGACGACGAGATCACGCGCCGGGCGGAGCCGATCGAAGGGATCTCTTCCCTCTTGATCTTCGGCTCGCGAGCCCGCGGCACCGAGAGGCCGGACAGCGACCTGGACGTGGCCGTCCTGCCTTCCGTGGGGGATGATCCGACAGCGAGGCGCAAGCTGCAGACCGGTCTCGCCGTCGCGCTCGCCGAGCTGGCCCCCGAGGGACGGGTCGATGTGGTCCTGCTCGACGAGGCGACGGACCTTCTGCGGCAGCGGGTGCTGGAGACGGGCCGCCTGTTGATCTGCCGCGATCGCGTGGCGTTCCGCGACCTGCGGGTGCGGACCATGCGCGAATATGGCGACCGGGAGTGGGTGCGTGAGCTCACGATCACCGCCCAGAAACGGCGCCTGGAACAGGGGGAACCCAGTGGTCGATCGGGCCGCGCTCTCGAGTCGCTTAGACGTATTGGAAGGCTATCTCGCTGAGCTGCGTCCCTTTCGGGACGTGCGTCGCGAGGAGTTCGTTCGCGAGCTTGCCATGCACCACCTGGCGGAGCGCTTCCTCCATTTGGCTTGCGAGTGCATCCTGGACATCGCCCAACACGTGATCGCCGATCAGGGCTATCGCCAGGCCACGAGCTACAAGGACGCGATGGACGTTCTCTGTGAGGAAGGGCTGCTCGACAGGGACCTCGCCGATCGGCTCAAAGGCTGGATGGGATTCCGCAACGTGCTGGTCCACCTCTATCTGACGATCGACCACGGCCGCACCTACGACGCGATCCGCGATGATCTGAGTGATCTCGGGCAGTTCGCGGTGGCCATGGCTCGGCTGCTGGGAGACTGAAGCTGACCTGTCGAGTCGGCCGACGACCAGCGCGCCCATTTCGGTCTTCTCGGTCGTCAGCCGAGGCCTTCTTCCCAATCTTCGAGCCTGAGACCGCTCACGCGAAGGAACTCTCTCAGGTTGTGGGTGACGAGGATGAGCCCATGCGCCCGGGCGGCTGCGGCGATCAATAGATCATTTGGTCCGATCGGAGTCCCGGCCCGTTCCAGTTCCGCTCGAATGGGCCCGTAGTGTTCCGCGCTCGCATCATCGAAGGGGAGGCTGCCGAAAGGCTCGAAGAAGCGAGCCAGCAGACCCAGGTTTTCGGTTACCCGAGAGCTCTTGCAGGCGCCGTAGATCAGCTCGGCCTTGACGATCGAGCTGATGCCGATCTCCCAGGGCTCATGACGGCGGAGCCGCTCGACCAGATTGCGGGAGCTGTTGTTGAGGATCCGGATGCAGGCGTTCGCATCGAGGAGATATCTCAAAGCTCGTCCCGCACCTCGGGAAGGTGCTGCTCGGGACGCACGAGCGACTCACCCTTCCAGCCGCCGACTACCTCGTCGAAAAAACCGGCCGGCCAGCCGCTCGCACGGCCTCCTCGCACCATCTCCGCGACGATACGATTCACAGACACACCTCGGGCCTCGGCCTGTCGCCGGACCTCCTCAACGACGTCTTCTGGCAGATCGAGCTGGATTTGGGGCATGGCGTCCTCCAGGGTCCAAGGATCAGGGTAGCACGGCCCTATCAACGCCGCGCCGGGAGGTCCCAATGTCAGCCCTCCCCCCGGCTGTACAACGCCTCCCAATGCGGCCGTCCCTTGCGGACGAGATGAATCCGCCGCAGGCGCTCCATGCGCCGCAGGACCACCGAGATCTGGCGGGCGTCGACGGACCGCCGCAGGCGGTTGCCGAAGCGGCGGTTCACGTCCGAGGCGAGGCCGACCGGGCCGAAGGGCTCGTTCTGGCCCTTGCCGGCAAGGACGAACTCGACCATCTTGCCCAGCCGCGGATTGGAGGCCGAGCCCAGATCGGCACTCTCCTCGGCCTCGGCGGGGCGGGCCAGGGTCTTCTCGGCCAGCTCCAGCGCGCCGGAGGCCGCCGCCCCGAAGGCTTCGAGGTTGCGCTCGATCTTCTCCCGCTCGGTCCCGTAGAGGGTCCGCTGCTCGCGATGGAAGGCCTCGTGCCTGGCGTGCAACTCCTCCTTCTCCCGATAAAAGGCGAGCTGGCTTTCGAGGCTCGCCACGACTTCCGCAATGGTCCGGTTCGATTTCATCGAGCTTTCCTCCGGCGCCGCAAATCGGCTCTTCCGTGCCGCAAAGCGAGCTCTCCGCGCATCCGAAAAGAGCCCCGACACCGCAAATTGAGGAGAGAGTACCACGAGAGGAGAGAAATATGCCGCGAATAGCCTTCACTATGCGGCAGGAAGTCTCTTGCGAAAGGCCGGGAGCTGGCCATTTGCGGCAGATTCGATGAAATTTGCGGCACCGCAAGCTCTCCAGAGCGCCCGCAGTCGCTTCCGGGACGCTCTCTGTCCTAGATTTGCGGCATATAAGTGACTCCGTGCCGCAAGTTGTCGAAGGGGAACGGTCGCCCTTCGCAGAATATGCCGCAAATTGTCTTCGTTCTGCAGCAGAGTGGATCGGGGACGAAGCTCCCCCTGACCGATTTGCGGCACGGAATAAACGGTGGGAGGCGCCTACAGCAACCGCAGCTCGCGCTTGATCTCGGCGATGCGCGCCTGGACCTCGCCGCGGTCGAGCTCGCGGTAGCGCTCCGGGAGGAGCTCGCGGCTGGTGGATTCCAGGACGGCGCAGAGGATCTGCATCTCCCTCTCGCGGCTGTTGGCGGGTGGGATGAAGTCGGTGAACGCCTTCTTCAGGTGCTCGGGGAGGACCTCGGCCGACTCGGCGGCTTCGGCTTCCAGGACGGCGCGCACGAGCACAGCCTCCAGGTCCGAGCCGGAGAGGCCCATGATCTGGTTCTCCTCGGCAACATCGCGCAGACGCTCCACCGCGGTCCGGAGCCCCAGCTTCTTTTTCATCACCTGAAAGACCTCGTCGACCTCCTCCACCGTCTCCGGATAGAAGAGCGGGATGTGCTCCTCCGCCCTCCCCTGCCGCTTGAGGTCGATCGGCAGGAGGTCCGGACGGGCGGTGATCAGGAACCAGAGGATGCGGCCGCGGTAGCGCGTGTCGCCCATGAAGGAGGCGATCTGCGCGAAGACGCGATTCTGCGTGCCCGAGTCCCCCTGCTGCTCGCGGTTGCCCAGAGCGGCGTCGGCCTCGTCCACCACGACGCCGACCGGCGTCAGCGAGGCGAGGATCTTCAGAATGCGCTCCAGGTTCGACTCGGTGGAGCCCACCCACATCGAGCGGAAGTTCTTGAGCTTGACGCAGGGGAAGCCGATCTCGTTCGAGAAGCACTCGACCAGAAAGGTCTTGGCGCTCCCCACCGGGCCGCAGACGAGATAGCCCATCGGCACCGCCGCCGGGTTCCCGCGGGCGATCGCCCGCGCGGCGCGGCGCAGGCGGTCCTTGACCATCGGCATCCCGGCGACCATCGAGAGGTCGAACTTCGGCTCGACGTATTCGAGAAGGCCCAGCCCTTCGGTTTCGATGACCTCTTTCTTGACCTTGCGGACGACATCCCGTGTCAGCCGCGTCCCTTCAGCATCCGCTCCGTCCAGGAGCTGGCCGATCTGCACGCGGGTCATGCCTGCGGTCATCTCGGCCAGGCGCGCGGGCGGCAGATCGGACATCCGTTGGTACCAGTCGGGTGCGCGGACCGCCTCCAGGTAGGTGAGGCGCTCGGCCTGGTCCGGCCGGACGATCTCGATCTCCTGGGTGGCGTGCGCGCGCAGCAGCTTGGGGTCGAGCTCCGCCAGGCTCTCGGTGACCAGGACGATCACCACGTTCTTGGCGAGGAGCACCGGGTCCTGCGACCACTTGCGGAGATAGACCAGGACGGTGCGGTCCTCGGGCGAGCGGTAGCCCGCTTCGGACGCCGGGACGACCGTCTCGGCGAAGGGCAGAAGGAGGACGACCGGCCGCGCCGGGGTCTGGGCCGTGCAGTGCCGGAAGTAGGAATCGAGGAGAGCGAAGCAGTTCGGGGCGTCGCGCGGCAGGCGGTCGGCCCAGGTCGTGCCCTGGACCGCGTCATAGGCGCGCAGACGCTCCAGGAAATGCGAGCGCGCCGCCTGGCCGGAGAAGCCGAGCCCCTCGGCCCGGTTGTAGGTGAGGATCGACGGGAACGCCGAGAACAGCTCCTCGGTCAGGAACGGATCGAGCCCGAGGAAGCGCAGGCCGGCCGCGCCGCGCACCGGCACCAGATCGGCCGGCACGCCGTGGAGCACGAAGGTGTTCGCACGCTTGGCGCGGATGGAGCGCACCAGCTCCGCCGCCCAGGAGGGGAGGGAATTGAGAAACGCGGGACTGCTCATGCCACCCCTGGCCTACACACCTTCCGGGGTCCGCTCCGGCGGCGTGGCCTGCCCTGCGCCGCCTTCCGGGAACGGCGCGGCCTCGCGGGTGGCGTCCGGCTTTTTGAGCCCCATCTCCACCTCGAACTCGGCGAGGACGCTCTGCGCCTGGATCTCGCGCGCCTTGCGTTCCATCTTGATCCGCCCGGTGTCGAGACCGCCGGTGGCCACCTCGACCGACGCCTTGCTATCGGCGACGCGCTGCTTGATTTCTTCGAGGTACTTGTCGGCGGTCGAGGCCGTGCCGTACTGCTCCAGCTCGGCGAGGGCGCCAGCGGCGCTCTTGAGCACGGCCGCCTTCTTCGACTCCTGGATGGCGCGGCGCGCCTGCTCCATCCGGTCGCGCAGCTTGGTCTTGATGTCCTCGACCGTGATCTGGGCGTTCTCGAAAGCGTTGCGGGCAGCCATGAGCTGCTCTTCGGTGGCGGTCAGGTCCTGCCGCACCTGCTGGAGCCCCAGGGCGTCGTTCTCGGCCAGCTTGCGCGCCTCGGGGCTACCTTCCGTGAGAGCCGCTTTGATGGAACCGGTGAGCTGCCTCTCCTTGCGCGTCAGCTCCTCCTTCTCCTGCTCCAGGCGGAGCACGGTCGCGCGGGTGGTCACCAGGATCTGGTTCAGCTTCGGCAGGGTGTTGCGCATCTCCTCGATGGACTCCTGGAGCATGACCTCCGGGTCCTCGGCAAAGGAGATGAAGTAGCCGATCCAGGACTTGAAGACGCGCGCGAGACGTTTGAACATGGCTCTCTCCTCGAACGGCGGCGGAAGCGTGAAAAAGCAGGAGAAAGCGTATGGCCGGCCGGGGGGGGTGTCAAGGAGAGGG
>Ga0126309_10000042_pt1 | contig 40770 bp, 29 predicted proteins | sample Plot56_FD_92541 | JGI IMG/M metagenome (GOLD analysis project Ga0126309, IMG submission 92541) | Serpentine soil microbial communities from UC McLaughlin Reserve, CA, USA - Plot56 | ecosystem: Environmental > Terrestrial > Soil > Grasslands | place: USA: UC McLaughlin Reserve, Lake County...
GAGCTGGCTCCGAAGATCCGGGTCAACGCCGTGGCTCCTGGCTGGGTGGACACCGACATGACGGCCGAAGCGCTGTCCGGCGAGAAGCGGAAAGAAGTGATCTCCTCGATCCCCCTTCAGCGCATCGCCACGCCGGAGGACATCGCCGCACCGGTGGTCTTCCTCGCATCGCCGCTCGCCCGGCACATCACGGGTGAGATCCTGAACGTCAATGGCGGCAGTGTTCTGGTAGGCTAGACGAGCCGTTCTGACAAGAGGCGCGCCGTGCGGGAGATCCTCGCGAAGAGCGTCTGGCTCCAGATCCTCGTCTTGGCGACCGCGTACGCGGTCGTGGGGAAGCTCAGTCTTTTCCTGGCCATTACCCCGGTCCTCTTCGGAACGATCTGGCCGCCGGCTGGCATCGCTCTGGCCGCGATCCTGCTCGGCGGCCGCCGCCTCTGGCCCGGCGTCTGGCTGGGCTCCATCGCGACCGTCGCCCTGACCGCTCCTCTGGAGACCGGCGATCCCGGAGCCTTCCTGCAGTGGGCCGTCATCACCGCGGTTCTCGCGGCCGGGGCGACTCTGCAGGCGATCTTTTCGGCGGCCCTCGTCCGCCGCTTCACCCGCGACCGCAACCCGCTGGATCGCCAGCGCGACGTTCTGTCTCTTCTGTTCTGGGGTGGGCTCGCCGGTTCCTGGGTGAGCGCGACGTGGGGGACGGCGATCCAGTACCTCACGTCGCACCTCGACACCAGCCTCATTCTGTTCTCCTGGGGGACCTGGTGGGTGGGGGACGCCATCGGCACCCTGATCGCCGCTCCGGTGGTTCTGCTCTGGGCCGAGCGCCGGCCGGCGTGGCTGCGCCGGCGGCTCTCGGTGACCCTGCCCCTGGCCGCGACCTTCGCCCTCTCGATCATCCTGTTCGCCTACGCGAGCCGCCGCGAGGAGGAGGCTCTGCGCTCGGCGTTCATGGAGCGGGCGCAGGCGCTGGGCTCGGCGGTCCGGGCGAGCTGCGAAGATCACCTAGATGCCCTGCACTCCGTCAGTCTGGTGCTCGGAATGCTCCCTAGCATCGGCCCTCGCGACTTCCACACGATCGTCGCCGGGGAGCTGGCCCACCGTCCCAGTATCCAGGCCCTCTCCTGGAACCCGCGGATCAGCCGTGACCAGCGCGCCGCGATCGAAGCGGGGCGCCTCGGTCCGGCCGGGTTCCGGATCACCGAGCGCGATGCGCAGGGGAAGCTGCTGCCGGCAGCCCAGCGGGAAGAGCACGTACCGGTCCTCTATATCGAGCCTCTGGAGGGCAATCGGAAGGCCCTCGGGTTCGACGTCGCGTCGGAGCCCGTCCGCCGCGAGGCTCTGGACCGGGCGCGCGATACCGGAGACGTGGCGGCCTCGGCCCGGATCCGGCTGGTCGTCGAGGACGAGGAGTCCTCCGCGGTCCTTCTCTTCTCTCCGGTGTATGCCTCGGGAATGGTGCCGGAAACCGTGGAGCAGCGCCGCAGCGATCTCCGCGGCTATGCGACGGCGGCCCTCCGCCTGAGGCGTCTCGTCACCACGTCGGTCAGCGGCCTGCGCTTCGACGGCTTGACGTTCGCTCTCGTCGACACGGAAGCGAAGGGGGACCAGCGCCTGCTCTATGCCGACCCGCTCTGGACGAGCCGGTCCGAGGCCAGGCTCCCGGAGTGGCGGGAGCGCTTTCTTATGGGTGGGCGCCGCTGGGAGGTCCACGTCGCGGCGACCCCGTTGCCTCCCGCCACACGCCGCTCGTGGCGCGCCTCGCTGGTCCTGGCGACGAGCCTGGTGTTCACCGGCCTCCTCGGAGCTTTTCTCCTGGTGGTGACCTCGCGGGCGACCCAGGTCGAGGAGCTGGTGGTGAGCCGCACGGCCGAGCTGCAACGGGAGCTCCTGGAGCACCGCCGCACCGGAGAGGTGCTGAGCGCCAGCGAAGCGCGGTACCGGGCGATCTTCGATCACATGATCGGCGGCATGATGACCTTCGACAATGAGAGCCGGATCGAATCGATCAATCCAGCCGCCCAGCGGATCTTCAGGTACAGCGAGGAGGAGCTGGTCGGCCGCAGCGTGGCGCTCGTCATGGCGGATGCCCCGGAGTCCGGCCAGGATGCCTTCCTGCGGAAAGTGCACCGCACGGCGATCGGCCGGGTGACCGAGTGGCAGGGGCGCCGCAAGAACGGAGAGATCTTCCCCTTCGAGGTGGCGCTGTTCGGGTTCGACACCCCGCTGGGAGAGCGCTTCGCCGCCAACATCCAGGACATCTCGGAGCGGCGCGAGGTCGATCGCCTGAAATCAGAGTTCGTGGCCACGGTGAGCCACGAGCTGCGGACGCCGCTCACCTCGATCCGCGGCTCCCTGGGGCTCCTGGCCGCGGGAGTCGCCGGGGAGATTCCGCCCCAGGGCCGCGAGCTCGTCCGCCTCGCCGAGCGCAATGCGGTCCGGCTCACGGCGCTGATCAACGACATCCTCGATTTCGAGCGGCTGGACAGCGGCAGGGCCCAGATGCAGCTCGCCGAGGTCGGGCTCCAGCCCCTCTTCGAGCAATCCGTGGAGTCGGTGCGGGCCTTCGCGGACGAGCAGGAGATCTCCCTCGTCTCGCTGCCCACCCGGGCGCGGGTTCTGGCGGACGCGGACCGCATCGTCCAGGTGCTCGTCAACCTCCTCTCCAATGCAATCAAGTTCTCGCCGCAGGGCCGGGAGGTGCGGATGTGGACCGAGGAGCAGGGGAGCCGGATGCGGATCTCCGTCAAGGACCAGGGGCGCGGCATCCCCGCGACCCACAGCCAGCACATCTTCGAGCGTTTCGCTCAGGTGGAGGCCGCGGACAAACGGGGAACGGGGCTCGGTCTCGCGATCTGCAAAGCGATCGTGGAGCACCACGGAGGGCGCATCGGCGTCGAGAGCGAGGTCGGGGTGGGGAGCACCTTCTGGTTCGAGCTGCCTGGCGCGCCGGGCTCCGCCTAACCCTTCTCCTGCAGATACCCCAGGCACTTGTAGATCAGCTTCGAGGTCAGGAAGTCGCTGGCCGGCTGGCCGCCCAGGGGGGCGAGCTCGACGACGTCCATCGCCACGACCGTCTTCGTCTGGAAGAGATGGCGCAGGAGCGCCAGCGTCGGGTACCAGAGCCCGCCGCCCGGCTCCGGCGTGCCGGTGGCCGGCACGAGCGACGGATCGAAGAAGTCGATGTCGAAGGTCAGGTAGACCTTCTCCGGCAGTCCCGCGAGCATCCGCGGGAAGAGCTCGGCGGCACGGTCGAGCTGGTGACCCCAGATCACCGGGAGGTTCCGCTCGCGGATGAGCTGCGCCTCGGGCGAGGAGAGCGACCGGATGCCCACGGCGAGGGTGGGAATGCCGGCGTCGACGATCCGCTTCATTACGCTCGCGTGGCTGTAGGGCGTCCCCTCGAACTCCTCGCGCAGGTCCGAATGGGCATCGAATTGGACGACTCCGATCTCCCCGTGGACCTCGCGGGTGGCGAGGACGGGAGCCTGCGTGAGGCTGTGCTCGCCGCCCAGGGTGACGAGGAACTTGCTGCGCTCCAGATGGGTGCGGGCCTCCGCCTGGAGCTCGGCCAGCGCCTCGGCCATGTCGAAAGCCTCGGGGACGAAGAAGGGGAGGGTCGAGATGCTGAGCCGGTAGGGCTCGCTCTGCAGCTCCTCGTCCCACAGCTCCATCGACTGGGAGGCGCGGATGATGCCGGCCGGGCCCCCCGTCGTCCCCTTCCCGTAGGAGGTCGTCCGCTCGAAGGGGACCGGCAGGATGGTGACGCGGCTCGACTCGTATTCGCTCGACTCCGGCTCCAGAAGGCCGAAGTTGTTGGGCAGTAGGGGCATGATTTCGTCTCCTCGCGGCGCGTTTCTAACAATCTTTCGGGTCGAGTGCAAGAATCGGCCCCCGTTTTCCGACTTATATAGGGTGCGGCCCCCATTTTCGGTCGGCCGAGAGAGGAGAACGACCTTTGGAGACACTGCAGATCCCCGACGCGATCAAAGACCGCTTCCGTACGGCCCGGAGCGCCGTGGCCTTTTCCGGAGCGGGCGTTTCGCACGAGAGCGGGCTCGACACCTTCCGCGGGGCCGGCGGCCTCTGGGAGCGGATGCGGCCCGAAGAGCTGGCCACCCCCGAAGCCTTCCGCGCCGATCCGGCCAAGGTCTGGCGCTGGTACGCCTGGCGCCATCAGACCGCCACCGGGGCCCAGCCCAACCCGGCGCACCTCGCCCTGGTGCGCTGGGAGACCATCTTCCCCTCCTTCACCCTGGTCACCCAGAACGTAGACGGCCTCCACGCGAGAGCCGGCAGCCAGGGCCTCCTGGAGCTGCACGGCACTCTGCTCAAGGCCCGCTGCAACCGCTGCGGCCGGCAGCGCGACATGGGCGAGGCCATCGCGGAGTCGCCGGAGGAGCCGCCGGTCTGCGCCTGCGGCGGCAAGCTCCGGCCGGGGGTGGTCTGGTTCGGCGAGTCGCTCGACCCGCGGGTCCTCACCCGCGCCCAGGACGAGGCGGCTACCTGCGACCTCTTCCTCTCCGTGGGCACCTCCTCGACCGTCTATCCCGCGGCCGGGCTCATCGAGCTGGCGCACCGGGCCGGAGCCGCCGTGATCGAGGTGAACCCGGAGCCCACTCCATTTTCAGGACTGGTCGACCTGCGGATCGGCGCGCCCGCGGGCGAGGCTCTCCCGCGGCTCACCGAGGAGATCGAGCGATGCCGTGGTTGATCCGTGAGCTGCCCGAGAGCGAACGGCCGCGGGAGCGGCTGCTGGAGCAGGGGAGCGGCGCGCTCTCCGACGCCGAGCTGATCGCCGTCCTGCTGCGAAACGGAACCCGGGGGGTGTCGGCGGTTCAGCTCGCCCGCGAGCTGCTCGACGAGAAAGGCGGGCTCGCGGGGCTCCTGGGAACGACTCCCCAGATGCTCCGCCGGCCGGGAGTGGGTCTGGCCAAGGCCGCCGGCCTGATCGCCGCCCTGGAGATCGCCCGCCGCCTCGCGCGGAAGGAGACGATGGACCGGGATGCCCTGAGCCGTCCCGCGGAAGTGGCCCGCTATCTCCATCTGCGCTACCAGACCCGCGACCAGGAGGTCATGGGCGCGGTGTTCCTGGACACCCGGAACCGGATGCAGGGAGACCGCGAGCTGTATCGTGGCACCCTGGACCGGGCCGTGGTGGAGCCGCGCGAGGTCCTCAAGGAGTGCCTCCTGCGCGGCGCGGCCGGGGTGATCCTCTTCCACACCCACCCGAGCGGCGATCCCACGCCGAGCCCCGAGGACACGGATTTCACCTTGAAGATGGCGGAGGCGGCGAAGGCCGTGGGGATCAAGCTGCACGACCACATCGTGCTGGGCGGGTCCGGGCGCTGGGTGTCCATCCGGGATCAACTGGCATGGTAGCCTTCGCGGCCATGGCGCACTATCACCTCGACTGCTCGAGCGGCCTCGCGGGCGACATGTTCCTCGGAGCCTGCCTGGACCTGGGGATGCCTCTCGACGTGCTCGCGGAGACCGTCGCGCGGCTCCATCTGCCCGGCGTGTCGGTGGAGAGCCGCAAAGCGATCCGCGGCGGCTTCACCGGCACCCGCTTCCGCGTCCTCCTCGACGGCAAGCCCGTCGAGGGACCCGACCCCGACGAGGCCCCCAGGCACTCGCACGACCACGAGCATGATCCGACCGATCCGACCGATCAGTCCGATCCGACCGATCGGTCCGATCATCACGAGCACCACCACCACCACGATCATCATCACCACCACCACGAGCACAGCCGGAATCTACCGGAGATCCAGCGGCTGATCCGCGAGAGCCACCTGGCTCCGGCGGTCCAGGAGCGGGCGCTCCGGCTTTTCCAGCGGCTCGGAGAGGCCGAGGCCAAGGCGCACGGCATGCCGATCGAGCGCGTGCACTTCCATGAGGTCGGGGCGGTCGATTCCATCGTGGACCTGGTGGGAGCCGCGGCGGCCATCGAGCACCTGGCGCCGGAGCGGATCACGGCCAGTCCGGTCAACGTCGGGAGCGGCCGGGTCAAGACCGCCCACGGCGAGCTGCCGGTCCCGGCACCCGCCACCGCGGAGCTGTTGCGTGGCATCCCCATCTACGGAGGCCCCGGCGGCGAGCTGACCACGCCGACCGGGGCGGTGCTCCTGGCCGAGCTGGTGGACGAGTTCGTCGATTTCCCGGCGCTGGTCCTCGAAGGCATCGGCTATGGGCATGGCCGCAAAGACCTCGCGCACCAGCCGAACACGGTCCGCCTGCTGCGCGGCCACGGCGCCGCCCAGCGCGCCGAGGTCCTGGTCGTCGAGTGCGAGGTCGACGACCTGCCCGCCGAGGGGTTCGGATTCCTCATGGAGCGGCTGCTCGAAGCCGGGGCCCTGGACGTCTACTTCACGCCCGTCCAGATGAAGAAGAACCGGCCGGCGACTCTCATCACCCTGCTCTGCCGCCGGCCGCAGCTCGAAGCGCTGGCGGGACAGCTCCTGATGGAATCTGGCTCCCTCGGTTGCCGTTATTACAGTGCGAGCCGTTTCGAGGCCGAGCGCGAGACGACCGAGGTCGCCACCGCGTTCGGCCCGGTGCGGGTCAAGCGGGCCTGGTTCGAGGGGCGGTCCTTGGCCACCGCGCCCGAATTCGAAGACTGCCGGCGTCTGGCGCTCGCCGCGGGAGCTCCCTGGCGGGAGGTCTACCGCGCCGCTGTGACCGCCGCCGAAGCGCTCGGCCGGCGCGATCGAAGCTGATTGACGCGCCAGGAGAGCAAGCAGCAATGGATCAGAACACAGCCGTGCCCGAGAGCCGGCTCGAGCTCGGTCTCGCCGGGGGCGGATATCTCCGCTGGGCGGCGGTCGACCTCACCGAGATCGTCCGCGACGTGCGGGACCGCCGCGACATGGGACCGGTCGCGACCGCGGCGCTCGGGCGCTGCCTGGGAGGCGCCGCGCTCCTCCTGCGGCTGGCCGCGAAGACGCCGACCCGCCTGTCGCTCGAAGTGCGAGGAGACGGCCCGATCCTCCGGATCTTCGCCGAGGCCGATCAGGAAGGAAACCTGCGAGGCATGGTGGGCGATGCGCAGGTGGACGTTCCGCACTGGGACAACAACAAGCTCGCCGTAGGCCGGGCGGTGGGGAAGGGGCGCCTCTGGGTGCGGCGCGAGTTCGCCGAGGGAGGGAGCTACCAGAGCCAGGTCGAGCTGGTGAACGGAGAGATCGGAGAGGACCTGGCCCACTACCTCCAGCAGAGCGAGCAGAGCCGCTCCGCCGTGCTCCTGGGCGTCCTCGGCAAGCCGACCGGCGTGGTGGCGGCCGGGGGCATGATCGTCGAGGTCCTGCCGGGAGCTCCGGAGATCGTGGTGGACGCTCTGGAGAAGAACATCTCCGGCATCCGCGGGATCAGCGAGCTGTTCGACGCCGGAGGCCTCCCGCACGTGTTGGAAACCGTCCTGGCCGGCCTGGACCGCGAAGTGAAGGAGACCAACCCGATCCGCTACCGCTGCCGCTGCAGCCGCGAGCGGCTCCTCCAGCACCTCGTCCTCCTCCCGGCCGACGACCGGGACTATCTGCGGCGCGAGGACGGCACCATCGACGCCGACTGCATCTTCTGCGGGAGCCACTACGTCTTCTCGCCGGAAGAGCTGGAGCCCCTCACCCCCTGAGATACAATCTGCGGCTCCATGACCTCCTTCTACGTCACCACCCCGATCTACTATGTGAATGACGTACCCCACCTCGGGCACATCTTCACGACCACTGCCGCCGACACTCTGGCCCGCTACCGCCGTCTGAAGGGTGACGCGGTGTATTTCCTGACCGGCACCGACGAGCACGGGCAGAACATCGAGCGTGCGGCGAAGAAAGAGGGCGTCGCTCCCATCGAGCTGGCCGACCGCGTCGTCTCCCGATATTTCGAGCTCCGCGACCGGCTCGGGTTCTCCAACGACGACTTCATCCGCACCACCCAGGAGCGGCACCACAAGGGGGTCCAGGAGATCATCCGCCGCCTTGAGGACGCGGGCGATCTCTACGCGGCCAGGCACGAGGGGTGGTACTGCTCCCCTTGCGAGACCTTCTACACCGAGAAAGAGCTTGGGCCCGACAAGACCTGCCCGGTGCACGGCACGCCCGTCGAGTGGAAGTCCGAAGAAAACGTCTTCTTCCGGTTGTCGAAGTACCAGCAACGGCTCCTGGACTGGTACGACTCCGATCAGGAACCCGTCCGCCCGGCCAGCCGGCGCAATGAGGTCCGCTCGTTCGTCGAATCCGGCCTGCGCGACCTCTCCGTCTCGCGGGCCAACCTGGAGTGGGGCATCCCCTTCCCGGGCTACCCGGGGCAGACGGTCTACGTCTGGCTCGACGCGCTGACCAACTACATCAGCGCCCTGGGCTTCGGCACCGGCGACGGCCCTCTCTACAAAAAATTCTGGCAGGAGGGAGACGTCCGCCTCAACCTGATCGGCAAGGACATCCTTCGTCACCACGCCGTCTACTGGCCGGCCTTCCTGATGTCCGCGGGCCTGCCGCTCCCCACCACCGTTTTCGCCCACGGCTGGTGGAACCGCGATGGCAAGAAGATGTCGAAGTCGACGGGCAACATCGTGCGGCCGGACGACCTCATCGACCGCTTCGGAGCGGACCCCGTCCGCTATTTCCTGCTGCGCGAGATGGTCTTCGGCCAGGACGCGAGCTACTCGGACGAGGCGTTCATCGAGCGCTACAACGCCGACTTGGCGAACACGCTGGGAAACACCGTGAGCCGCGTGGTGACCCTGTCGCGCGGCGCGTTCGGCGGGAAGACCCCGCCGGTGCCGTGCGACGACAACCCCGTCCTCGAGGCGGCGCGCCGCCTGGTGCCGGAATACCGTACGGCGATGGACGAGCTGGCGTTCAGCCGCGCCCTGGAGGCGCTCTGGAAGCTGCTCAACGAGGCGAGCCAGTACCTGGTGACGCGTGAGCCGTGGAAGGTGGTCAAGGAGGAGGGTCCGACCGAGAAGCTGTCGCGCATCCTGTGGAACGGCCTGGAGGCGGTGCGGATCGTCGCGACCGGCCTGCTGCCGTTCATGCCGAAGATCGCTCCGCAGATCCTGGCGGCGATCGGGGTGGCCAAGGTCCCGGCGAGCCTGACGGCCATGGAGTGGGGCGGCACTCCGAACAGCGTCGAGCTGCCGGAGCCCAGCCCGATCTTCCCGCGCATCGACAAGAAGGAATACCTGGGAGCCGCGAAGGCGCCGGAGCCCGCAACCAAGCCCGCGAGGAGCGAGAAGCCAGTGATCGCGATCGACAAGTTCTTCGAAACCGAGCTGAAGGTGGGTACCATCCAGACCGCCGAGCGGGTGCCGAAGTCCGAGAAGCTGATCAAGATGTCTGTGGATGTGGGAGAGGAGACCCCGCGCCAGATCGTCGCCGGCATCGGCCTCGCCTACCAGCCCGAGGAGCTGGTGGGCAAGCAGGTCGCGGTCGTGGCCAACCTGCAGCCGGCCAAGCTGATGGGCATCGAGTCGCAGGGCATGGTCCTGGCAGCCTCGATCGACGGCAAGCCGGTCCTCCTGCATCCGGACAAGCAGGTCCCGGCCGGGACGCAGGTGAAGTGAAAGCGGTGGACCTCTCCGGTCCCATCGATTCCCACTGCCACCTCCAGAGCCTGCCCCCGGACGAGCGGGAGCGGGCTCTGGACCACGCCCGCGAGCGAGGGGTGAAGGGCTTCCTCGTCCCCGCCATCAAGCTCTCCGAGGCCGACGACATCCTGGCCCTCTGCCGCCGCCACCCGGACGTCTGGTGCGCCCTGGGAGTCCACCCCCACGACGCCTCCACCTGGCAGCCCGGAGACCGCGAGAGGCTGAGATCCCTGCTCGCCGATCCGAAAGCCGTGGCGGTGGGGGAGTGCGGCCTCGACTTCTACTACGACCACGCGCCGCGGGACGTACAGTTCCAGGTGCTCCGGGAGCAGTGGGAGCTGGCCATCGAGCTGAGCCTGCCGGTGGTCGTCCACAACCGCGACAGCAACGACGAGATGCTGGGGGTGGTCCGTGAAGAGGCCTTCAAGGATCTCCAGGCCGACTTCCACTCCTTCGCGGGAGGTCGGGCCATGGCCGAAGAACTGATCGCCCGCGGGTTCTACCTCGGCCTTTCAGGGATGATCACCTTCCCGAAGGCGGACAACGTGCGGGAGGTCATTCCGATCCTGCCGCCCGACCGGTGTCTGGTGGAGACGGATACCCCCTACCTGGCTCCGGTGCCCTACCGAGGCAAGCCGAACCGGCCGGCGTATGTGGTCGAGATCGCCCAGCGGCTGGCGGAGGAGACGGGGGAGACGTTCGCGGAGGTTTGCCGGCGGACGGAGGAGGGGTTTTTCCGGTTGTTTGGGAAGGCGAACCCTGATCGCCAAGCTTGAGCGGCTACCTAACCTGAGCAAAGCCGTAGACCGCGTGCTCGCCACCTGGCCTTCGGGCGCCCTTTTTACCGCCCTCGCCGCCGAAATCAAAACACCGCTAAGGCAGCATTCTCCGCCGCGCCGTCGTTCCCCGTAGGCTCCGCATTGCGGCGAAGGCGGACGCCATGACCGAGTGGCGCTCTTCAGCGCTGGACCGCGCTCAGAGAGGAGATCTCGGCAAAAACCGGCAACAGCGGGACCATGCGGCCATGCTCGTGCTCGACGGCGATGTGCTTGATCTCCTCCTCGGAAGCAGGGAGATCGAACGGCCAGTGGATCTCCAGCCAGTTGACCCCACTCTGCACCAGCTCGGTGGGAGCGCTGAAGTGGAGGGTGCTCCATGTCGCAGAGAGGGGACGGTGGGCCAAGCAGGTGCCGTTGATCCGCACCTGGCACTCGCCGGGACCTTCAGCTCCCGTCTGCCGGCAGGTGAGCGCGAAGGCCACCTCGCGCTGCGTGCGGGAGACCCACGGGTAGCGCGACGTGGGTGTGTAGACGCGAAGGAAATGGCTGGGCCACTCGAGCCAGTGGAGATCCACCCAGGACGCGCGATGGTAGGGGTCGAGGAGATCGCGCGACCGGTCTGAGAGGGCCCTCTCCTCCTTGCGCAGCTCCTCAAGAAAGGCGCGGGAGGGGAGGCCGTTGTCTTCCAGGGCCTCCGCGATGGCCGGCAGCAGAACGGGATCGAAGAGCTTGGTCTGGTTCTGCAGGTTCTGCAGGATGTATCGATGCAGGAAGGGGGTCGCCAGGGCGGAGAGCCTCTCGACTGCCGCGCAGGCCCAGGTGGGGGCCCGCCGCGTCTGCAGCTCCAGGTACGCCCGCATCGCTTGGGCGACCCCGGAGGATCGCCGCGCTGCCTCGTGGCAGAGGTAGGAGACGAACGGGCCCGTCTGGCCCCAGTGGGCACCGTGGATAGCCCCGGCGAAGTGAGCCGTCGCTTCGAGCCGGGCGGAGAGGGGAGGGACCACGTTCACGAGGCTCTCGAGCCTGGGAAGCGGCCGGCCGGAGTCCAGCAGGGCTGCCACTTCCAGGGCTGTCGCCGCCATGGCGACGCGGATCCCCTCCGAGCTCAGATGACAGTAGTCGAGAAAGAGGCGCCTGTCGGGCAGCCCGCCATGCTGCCAGTCCGCGAAGCAGTGCGGCAGGTCGACCACGGCGATCCGGCCGGGCATCGCGCAGCCACGCAGGGCCTGCTGGGTTAGTGAGAGCACCCTCGGCGTCTGGTGGGTGACGTCCCAGATGTGGGCATCGCGCGCCTTCTCGAGGCAGGTGCGCGCGGCTGCCAGGTCTCCCCTGGCGCGCGCGCAGTCGGCAAGGAGTGTCCAGCCGGAGGCCGCGGTTCCGCCGTCCAGCTCCACCATCTCGCTGGCCAGGGCTTCCGCTTCGTCGAGGCGCGAGGAGGCGAGCGCGGAGCGGGCTGCCGCGCGGCACTCCAGCCAGCGCCGGTTGCGCCCGGCGGGCAGCCAGGGCGAGTCCGCCTCAGCGTCCAGGCGCCAGTCGACGAGGTTGATCTCCGGGATCACCACGACGATGGGCAGGCGCATCGAAAGCTCGGTGAATTGCTGCAGGAGGGTGTCGACCATCGCGGCGAGACGCTGCTCGCGCAGCTCTTTGAAGCCGAGCGCCCCCTGCTCGCGCAGGACGGCCGCCTCGAGGTGGAGGTTCTGCCTGCCGTGCACGGCCCAGTTGTTCCCCGCGAAGACGACCAGGACGTCGGGATCGAGGGTAGGCGCTGCGCCGGCCAGCTCCGCGAGCTCCGGAGCCTTGAGATCTTTCCTGGCTAGATCAATCACCTCGACCGGCTCTCCCAGGGCTGTCGTCAAGGCGGCCTCGAGAGCCTGGGCCGGCCTGAACTCGGGAGCGTAGAGGAAACCGGCCGCCACCGATTCGCCCAGCAGCAGCACGCGCTTACTCTCCACCTTGAGCGGGATGGAATGGATATTGGCCCAGTCGGGCCACTGCTTGCGCAAAGCCGCCGAGGGCTCGTAACCCTGTGGACCGGCCTCCCAGATCCCGAGCCCCCCCGGCCGAGCAGAGGGTTCCTGCGGTTCGGGCGGGGTGAGCAGCTCGAGGCGTTTCAGGAGCAGGACGGCGTTCGCACCACCATTGCCGCTCAGTTGCCGTGCCATCTCATCCGCCAGCGATTTCACGAGATGGTTCTGGGGGATGGGCATCGCTTCTCCTGGGATCCGGGTCCTGGAAGATCTACAGCAGCGTGTACACCTTGTGACCCACCCCGGCAGCCGCCGCGGGCCGGCTCCGCCGGACCATCTCGTTCCACCAGGCCGGCGGAACGGACTCGCGGTCGATGATGAAGTCTTCGAGGACCAGGGCGTCGATGCCCGAGCGAGCGAAGCAGAGCAGTGCGTCCTCCGGAGTGCACACGATGGGCTCACCTCGCATGTTGAAAGAGGTGTTGAGCAGGACCGGGCAGCCGGTGCGGTCGGCGAAACGGGCCAGAAGGGCGGCAAAGCGCGGGCTCGACTCTGGATCGACCGTCTGCAAGCGGGCCGAGCGGTCGACGTGGGTGATCGCCGGCAGGTCGAAGGGAGAGCTCACCGGGCAGGTCTCCAGCATGAAGGGCGAGGCATGATCGATGGCGAAGTGTTCCCCCGCCTGTCGCGCGAGGACGGCCGGAGCGAAGGGACGGAAGCTCTCGCGCATCTTGACCAGCGCGTTGATCCGGTCGCGCATCCCTTCGTGTCGCGGATCCGCCAGGATCGACCTCGCCCCGAGAGCACGCGGTCCGAACTCCATGCGGCCCTGAAACCAGCCCACGACCTTACCCGCCGCCAGCCGATCGACGGTCGCCTCCAGGAGCCCTTCGAGCCGGCCGCGGTGGTCCAGGGCGTGCCGCGAGGTTCCGGCGAGCAATCCCGCGATGTCGTCGACCGGAGTTGCGGGGCCCCAGTACATGTGGGTGAGCCGACCCTGGGCGGGACGCTCGCCGGTCAGGCGCACGTGGGCCAGGGCGGCGGCCCCCAGACACCCTCCGGCGTCGCTCGCCGCCGGCTGGACGAACAGCTCGGCGAAAGGCCCGTCGCGGAGGATGCAACTGTTGGCGACGCAGTTGAGCGCAACTCCCCCCGCCATGCAGAGGTTGCGGCTGGGCACCCGGCTGTGAAGATAGATCACCTCGTCGAGAAGGATCTCCTCGAGCACCTGCTGGACGCTCCTGGCAACGTCTTGATGAAAGGCCAGGAGCTCCGACTCGGGCATTCGGGGGGGCGCTCCGAAGAGCTCGATCAGGCGATCCGAGTACATCTGGTCGCGCTGCAGGAAATCGAAGTACTCGAGGTTGAGGCGGTACTGGCCGCCCTCTCTCCTCGTCACCAAGGCCCGCACCTGCTCGACGTAGCGCGGCGCGCCGTAGGGAGCGAGCCCCATCACCTTGTACTCCCCGTCATTGACGTCGAAGCCCAGATAGGACGTCAGGGTGCTGTAGAGAAGGCCCAGCGAGCTCGGAAAATGGACCTCTTCGAAGAGGTCGATGACCGAGCCCGCGGCGCGACCGAACGTGGTCGTCGCCCATTCGCCCACGCCGTCCACCGTCAGGACTGCTGCCTCTTCGAACCCCGAGTAGAAGAAGCTGCTGGCGGCGTGGGAGTGGTGGTGGTCGAAGGTCTCCAGCCGGCCGGTATAGCCGAGCATATGCCGGATCTGTCGCTCGACTCGGCCGACACGGTCTGGCAGGAGGCTCAAGACCTTCTGGCGGAGAGTAGGGGAACTCTCCGGGTGCAGAGCCATCCAGATCTGCCGGGAGAGCTTCTTCTCCGGGTTCTCATAGTAGGCGACGCAGTCGACATCGGCCAAGGTGATGCCGCCCTGCTCGAGACAAAAGCGAAAGGCTTGCCAGGGTAGGCGCGCATCGTGTTTGACCCGCGAGAAGCGCTCCTCCTCCGCCGCAGCGATGAGCTCGCCGTCACGAAGCAGGCAACAGGCGGCGTCGTGGTAATGCGCTGAGATTCCCAGGATGTTCAAGGCCATCGATGCGTCGGTCTCCGGAGACTCCAACGTCTTTGTGAGTAAAGGATACTACAACCGGGACTAGCCCCATCTCTTATCTCAAAGCGCTCTGCGTGGAAGAGCCGGCGGCTTATGAAGCATCAGTTGTGGATTCGGGAGTGCTCTATGATCGGTCAATGCGGCGCTAGAACAAAGCGACCGCCAGCTCGGCCGAGACAGACGGTCGCTGTTCTCTCCGTTGGGGTAGCTCTTGCAGCGGCTTACTCGTCGCAATTATTGCTGGTGCAGTTGCAATTGTTCGGGTCTGCGACTAGCCATCCCGCGGCACCTTCGAGCACGCCGGAGAGTTTGCAGATGGGTCGATTCCTCGGGGATGGACTGCTCGTCTAGGACCTGCCGCACGCCACGATATTGCTCCGGAGTGAGGCGGACGAGTGCCGAAGAGCGGAAGTTGACACCCCAGATCTGGTCACCCTTCTCTACAAAGTGGTTGTAGATCGAAGGTTGTAATCGTCCTCACTGTCCATCTCGGCTTCAAAGAAGGGAAGAACTGGCAGAGCGGAGGCTCTCATGCAAGCTCCTTTCAGGTCGCAGGCAGGGTGTTGTCAGGCGAAAAGGGCACCCTTATATACTACAAGTGCGGGGACAACTGTAGAACGTGACATGGGAGCTTGGGTGGGCTGCGTGTTCTCGGCGGGAACCCTGTCTTGCAGGGGCCGGCACGGTGCCGCGATGCGAGGAAGGCATTCACACCGCTCGACCCTTCGGCGCTCGCCAACGTTCCGGCCGACGTTCCGGCAGGTGAGAGGGCGCGGCGCCGCGCCACCCTCGGCACGCGCTTCACACGGCCTTGGCAGCCAGGGCCTTCTTCACCGCGGCCATGGCCTTGTCCAGCAGCCCGGACCCATCGGCCACCGAGTAGTGCTGCTGTAGGATGTTGTGGATTGCCTTCTGTATCACCGGAGGCAGCGGCATGCTGCGCCCGAAGATGTGACCGAAATGCTCCTGCTCCCAGGTGTTGCAAAAGCCTGATGCGCACGTCCACAGCGGTGCCGAGGGGATCTTTCGAGGCTCCTACACCGGATTCACCACATCCACAAACCCCACCTCCACCCCAAACCGCCCCGCCAGATGCTCCCCGAGCGCTCGGATCCCCAGCCGCTCCGTCGCGTAGTGCCCGCACGCCAAGTAGTGGATCTTCGCCTCCCGTGCGATGTTCATCACCCACTCGCTCACCTCGCCGGTGATGTAGGCGTCCAGGCCTTCGTCGATGGCGTCGTAGAGGTCTCGCTGGGCTCCGCCGCTGATGATTCCCACGGTCTTCACCGGGTCCGGCCCTTCCAGGAAGGTTAGGGGCTCCTGGGCGTAGGTCTTCTTGCAGCGGTCGACGAGGTCGGCGGGGTCGATGGGGAAGGGGAAGTGGCCTTTGAAGCCTAAGGGGAGGCCGTCGTGGTCGCCGAAGGGCTCTAGGCTTTTGAGGCCGAGGTCTTTTGCGGCGAGGACGTTGTTGCCGAGCTCGGGGTGGCGGTCGAGGGGGAGGTGGTAGGCGATCAGGTTCAGGTCTCCCCGGATGAGCTCCGCCACGCGGCGGTATTGCACTCCCGTCAGGATGCGCGGCATGCCGTCCCAGAAGATGCCGTGGTGGACCAGGACGGCGTGGGCTCCCGCCTCACGGGCTTTCACGAAGAGCTCGTGGCAGGCGGAGACTCCGGTGACGATCTTACCGATCTCTTCCCGGCCTTCGACCTGCAAGCCGTTCGGACCGTAGTCGCGGCCCTTCCGGGCGTCCAGCAGCTCGTCCAGGTAGGCGATGAGGGTCGTGCGGTGGACGGTGCTCATGGAGAGGATCTTAGCAGGGGCGACAGAGTGGCTGGAAACTGCGTAGGATCTGCGGATGCGCCAGATCATTTTCGCCCTGCCGCTGATCCTCCTGCCCGCCTCTCTCCCAGCCGCGGAGCCGCCGTCTCCGATCATCGAGGTCCACCCCGCGTCGCCCCTGGTCGACATGCACTTCTGGGTGCGCAAGCTGGCGAGCTCGCAGGAGGAAGTCCCCTCGATGCCCGGTCTCGCTCCGGCCGTGGAGGCTCTTCACGAGCTCGACTCGCAGCTGGGCCGTCCCTCGCTCCCTTTGGCCCCGGCCTGGGGGGCTGTCGACCTCCTGTTCTTCCGGGTGTTGACGGCGGCCGAGTTTTCCAAGGCCGCGGCGGCTCTGCCTGAGACTTTGACCTTGCCGCTGGTTTGTGCCTGGTGGGTGCGGATGCGGCGGTGGGATCGCAGTGGCTGGAGATCGTGGTGCACGAGTCGATTCATGCGCTCGATCTGACGGGGGAGAGCGCTCTCGACGTGCTGCGCCAGCGTCTGGGGATGCTCGATCCGCGGCTTCCCGCGCGGGAGGCCTGGAACGTGTCGCACGCTGTGATGTTCGCTCAGGCGGCGGGCACGGTGCGGCGCTTGCTGGCTCCTCATCACCGGGACTACGGGGAGGTCTCGGGCGTCTACACGCGGTTGCCGAAGGGTGCCGAGGTGGTGGCGCCCGCCTGGCAGGCGTGGATGCGGGGCGAGATCAGCCGCGACGCGGCGATCGACCGGATCGTCGATGGTTTCCGTACAAAAGAAAAGGGCGGCCCGCAGGCCGCCCCGGTTCTTCCGCCGAACGGAGGTTGAGGGTTAGCGGCGTCCGCCGCCGCCACCGCCGCCGTTGCGGCCGCGCCCACCACGGTCTCCGCCCCGGCCGCCGCGGTCGCCGCCGCGTCCACCGCGGTCGCCGCCGCGGCCTCCGCGGTCACCGCCGCCGCCCCGCTCGCCGCGCTCCTCGCCGCCGCCGCCCGCCATCGCCATCTCCATCCCCTCGTACTGCGAGGGGTCGTAATCCGGCGACTCCATGATGACGGCCTTGCGGGAGAGCCGCACGCGGCCGGTCTCGTCGATGTTGATGACCTTGACGGCCATCTCGTCGCCTTCCTTGACCAGGTCCGAGACCTCGCGGACGCGGTAGGGGGCGAGCTCGCTGATGTGGACCAGGCCGTCGGTGCCCGGCATGATCTCGACGAAGGCGCCGTAGGCCTCGACCCGCCGCACCACGCCGTTGTAGGTCTTGCCGACCTCCGGCACCTCGGTCAGGCGCTCGATCATCTGGATCGCGCGCTTGGCCGCCGGCTCGTCCGGCGAGGCGATGACCACCCGGCCGTCGTCCTCGATGTTGATGTCGCAGCCGGTCTCCTCGATGATCGAGCGGATCGTCTTGCCACCGGGTCCGATGACGTCGCGGATCTTCTCCTTCGGGATCTCCAGCGTGTAGAGGCGCGGCGCGAACTTGGAGATGTCCACCCGCGGCTGCGGAATGGCCCGCTCCATGATGTCCAGGATGTGCATGCGGCCGGCTTTCGCCTGGGCGAGCGCCTGCTCCATGATCTCCCGCGTCACGCCGGTGATCTTGATGTCCATCTGCAGCGCGGTCACGCCGTTGCGCGTGCCGGCCACCTTGAAGTCCATGTCGCCGTAGTGGTCTTCCTGGCCCGCGATGTCGGAGAGGACCGCGAAGTTGTCCTCGCCCTTGATCAGGCCCATGGCGACGCCGGCGACCGGCGCGAGGAGAGGCACGCCCGCGTCGAACATGGCGAGCGAGCCGCCGCAGATGGTGGCCATGGACGAGGAGCCGTTCGACTCCAGGATGTCCGAGACCACGCGGACGGTGTAGGGGAAGTCGTCCTCGTGCGGCAAGACCGGCAGGAGGGCGCGGCGCGCCAGCACGCCGTGGCCGATCTCGCGCCGGCCCGGACCGCGCAGGAACTTCACCTCGCCGACGGAGAAGGGGGGGAAGTTGTAATGGAGCATGAACTTCTGGATGCTCTCCCCCTCGTACTCCTCGATGACCTGGGCGTCGCGGCTCGTGCCGAGGGTCGACGTGACCAGGGCCTGCGTCTCACCGCGGGTAAAGAGCGCCGAGCCGTGCGTGCGCGGCAAGAGGCCGATCTCGATGTCGATGTTGCGGATCTCGTCGAGCCGCCGGCTGTCGAAGCGGGTGCGCTCGTTGAGCACGACGTCGCGCAGGATCTCCTCTTCCAGGCGGGAGATGATCTTCCTGACCTGCCCCTTCTTCTCGGGCTCTTCGGCCGGGAGCTGCTCCAGGTACGGCTTGACGACCGCGTTGACCGCGGACTTGCGCTCGAACTTCTTTTTGGTGAAGAGCGCCGCCTTGAGCCGGGCCTGGAGGTCGCCCTTGACCTGCTCGTAGAGCGATTCCGGATAGAGCTCCGGCGCCGTCCAGTTGGGCTTCTCGCGGTCGCCGTCCCGGAAGAGCTGGTGCTGCGCCCTGACGATCTTCTGGATCTCGGCGTGCGCCCGGAAGATGCACTCGAGCATCATCTCTTCGGAGATCTGGTTGGCGCCCGCCTCGACCATCACGACCGCGTCCTCGGTGCCCACGACCACCAGGTCCAAGTCCGAGACGTCGCGCTGGCTGTTGGTGGGATTGACGATGATCTCCTCCTCGATCAATCCGACCCGCACCGCGCCCACCGGGTGGTAGAAGGGGATGTCCGAGAGCACCATCGCCGTCGAGGCGCCGTTGATCGCCAGGATGTCCGGATCGTTCTCTCCGTCGGCGGAGAGGCAGAAGGCGATGATCTGGGTGTCGGCGGTGTAGCCGTCAGGGAAGAGGGGGCGGAGGGGGCGGTCGATCTGGCGGGAGGTGATGATCTCTTTCTCGGTGGGGCGCCCTTCGCGCTTGAAGAAGCCGCCGGGGATCTTGCCCGCCGCCGAGGTATACTCCCGGTAATCGACCGTCAGAGGGAGGAAGTCTCTTTCGACACCAGCCTTGACTTCCATGCAGGCGGTGGCGAGCACGACCGTGTCGCCGTAGCGCACGGTGCAGGAGCCGTTCGCCTGCTTGGCGAGGTGTCCCGTTTCGAGGATGAGCATCCCCTCCCCGATGGGGATTTCTTTACGCTGCCTCATAGTCTTTTTCTGTCTTTCTTTTAGTCTTTTTCTCTTCTGCCTACGCTTGTGGCGGCCGGGGGAGGCCGAAGCCAGAGGGTCCCGACAGGTCGATCCGGTCCCCTCTCTGGGGGAGAGGAGATCAGAGCGCGTCGGGACGGTTCCCTATCCGGCGGCGGGAGCTGGACTACTTGCGGAGCCCGAGGCGCTCGATCGTCGAGCGATAGCGCTCGACGTCCTGCCCCTTGAGGTAGTCGAGCAGGCGGCGGCGGCGGCCCACCAGCTTCAAAAGGCCACGGCGGCCGTGGTGATCCTTCGAGTGGATCTTGAAGTGCTCGGTGAGCTCCGTGATCCGGTTCGTCAGGAGGGCCACCTGGACCTCGGGCGATCCGGAGTCGCTCTCGTGCACCCGGTACCGTTCGATGATGTCTGTTTTCACTTCTGTGGTTTGCGCCAAAGCAAACTCCTCCTTACATAACTCGCGCGATAGTGTAGCACAGCTTCAACGGAAGACGACCTTGGGCTGGACGATCCCCACGCCCGCGTTGCCGATCCGCTCGACGACGGTGCCGACGGCGATGAACTCGCGCCGCCGGTTGACCAGCTTGACCCAGTCCCCCTCTTCGCCTGCGAGCTCCCGCACCAGCACGGTCTGGCCGTGGCTGATCCGGTGCTCCTGCTGCGGGTCGGCGGTGACCTCGCCGAAGGGGAGAGGGATCTGGTCGAACGGGATCCACGCCTCTCCGGGAGGATGCCCGGCGGTGGCCGCTTCGTCCAGGCGGGCCAGGGTCGCGGCGGATTCGACCGCGAAGGTGCCGATCCGCGTCCGGCGCAGCTCCGCCAGGTGGCCGCCGACGCCGAGCGCGGCGCCCAGGTCGTGCGCCAGGCCGCGGGCGTAGGTGCCCGAGGAGCAGGCGAGGCGGAAGCGGATGCGCCCTTCCTCCAGATCGGAGACCGGCGTCAGCTCGAAGACCGTGACCTCCTTGGGCTCGTCCGGCACCTCTTCGCCGCGGCGGGCGAGCTCGTAAAATTTCACGCCGTTGACCTTCTTGGCGGAGTAGGGGGGCGGCTTCTGCTCGATCTCCCCCTCGAACGCCTTCATCGCCGCGGCGACCTGGTCGCCGGTCAGCGCCGCCACCGCTTCGGCCGGCGCCTGCGCGACGACCTGGCCGGAGGCGTCGTAGGTGTCCGTGGCCACGCCGAGCTGGATCAGCCCTTCGTAGACCTTGGGAGCCCGGATCAGGAAGCGGGTGAGGCGCGTCGCCGTCCCCAGCGTCAGCAGAAGGAGGCCGGTGGCGTCCGGATCCAGGGTGCCGCAATGCCCGATCTTCTTCTGCTTGAGGATCCGGCGGACCTTCTGCACGACGTCGTGGGAGGTGAAGCCCGCCTCCTTGTCGATCAACAGCAATCCGTCTTTCATCGTCCTGTTGATTCCTGGCCGGCCTGATCCGCCTCGCCGGGCGCGTTCAGAGCCTCGGCGAGGAGCTCGACCACGCGCCGGCGGACCTCCTCACGGTCCCCTTCCAGCACGAAGCCGGCGGCGTTGCGGTGGCCGCCGCCGCCGTGCTGGCGGGCGATCTTCTCGACGTCGACCTCGCCGCGGCTGCGCAGCGAGACCTTGTGGGTGCCGTCCTCGCGCTCGCGGATGAGGGTCACCGCCTCGACGCCCGCCACCGAGCGCGGGTAGTCGATGAGCCCCTCGGAATCGCCGGGCGCGGCGCCGACGCGGGCGAACATCTCCTGGGTGAGGAGGGCCGAGGCGATCCGTCCGCCCTCGTGCACCTGGAGGGTCTGCAGCATCTCGCCGGCCAGGCGGAGGACGGGCAGCGGCTGGCTCTCATAGAGCCACTGCGCCACCTGCTCCGGGTGCGCGCCGTCGCGCACCAGGGAGGCCGCCGCCTCGAACGCCACCGGGGTGGCATTGGAGAAGCGGAAGCCGCCGGTGTCGGTGACCAGGGTGAGGTAGAGGCAGCTCGCGGTCTCCGGCTCCAGCGCCACCTTGAGACCCTGCGCCAGCCGGTAGACCATCTCGCCGACCGCGGGGGCCGCGGTGTCGACCCAGTTGATCGTGCCGTAGTGCTGGTTGCCCAGGTGGTGGTCGATGTTGATCACCGGCCGCTCGCCGAGGTACTGCTCGATGCCGGTGCGGTCCGGGCTGGGGCACTCCAGCACGATGATGGCGTCGAAGACGTCGGGGAAGCCGGCCGGCGGCTCGGCGCCCACGTGAATCCGCTCGCTGCCGGGCAGCGGACGGTAGATCGTCGGCGTCTCGTCGCGGTTCCAGACCACGGCGCCCTTGCCCATGCGGCGGAGCAGACGGGCGAGGCCGAGCGCCGAGCCGATGGCGTCGCCATCCGGGTTGACGTGACTGGTCAGCAGGAAGCGGTTGCCCTGCCGGACTCTCCGTAGCAGATCTTCAGGAGCTTTCATCCCGCCCATCGTGCAAGCTCTCCAAGAGGTCGGAAATCTTCTGGCTGTGCTCGGCCCCGCGGTCGAGCTCGAAAACGAGCTCCGGGGTCGTGCGCGTACGCAGCCGGTGAGCCAGCTCCGTGCGCAGGAATCCTTTGGCGTGGCGCAGACCCTCGATGGCGCCTTGCCGTTCCTCGTCGCTGCCCAGCGCCGACACTTTGACCAGCGCCCGCCGCAGGTCCGGGGTGACCTCGACCGAGGTCACGTTGACCAGCCGGATGCGCGGGTCCTGCACGTGCCGGAGCAGCAGGTCGTTCAATTCGGCGCGCACCAGGTCGCCGAGGCGGTCGTTTCTGTGCTTCATTGCGCTCCCTCCAGGATCTGCGGATCCCAGCGGGTCAGGAACGCCTCGGGCTCGCTTTCCACGAGGCGGTGGATCTCTTCCATCAGCTTCTCCATCTCCCCCTCGCCGTTGGTCACCGCCGCCATCGAAATCTCCGCCCGCTGGTGCAGGTCGTGGAAGTCGGTCTCGGCGACCGACACCCGGAAGCGCTGGTGGATGCGGTCCACCATGGACTTGACGACCCGCCGCTTGTCTTTCAGGCTGCGGCTCCCGGGCAGGTGCAGCTCGAAGCTGGAGATTCCAACAATCATTCTGATCTCGTCTGTCTGGTCTCGCGAATGGTTCTCTCCCCGTCTCCCGCGGCGGGGAGCGGGGAAGACAACCTTCGACTGTCTTACAGGACCGGCGCGACCTCTTCGCGCACGTAGGCTTCGATGATGTCGCCCGGCTTCAAGTCCTGGAACCGTTCGAGGCCGATACCGCAGTCGAAGCCGGTGCGCACCTCGGACGCGTCGTCCTTGAAGCGCCGGAGCGATGCGATCTTGCCGTCGTACACCACCCGGTTGTCGCGCAGGAGCCGGACGCTGGCGCTCCGCGGGATGACCCCCTCGATCACGTGGCAGCCGGCGATGGTTCCGATCTTCGGGACCTTGAAGGTGTCGCGCACCTCGGCCCGGCCGCTCGCCACTTCGCGGAAGGTCGGATCGAGCAGGCCCGTCATCGCCTTGCGAAGCTCGTCGAGCAGCTCGTAGATGACCGTGTGCAGGCGGATCTCCACCTCTTCCTTTTCGGCCAGGTCGATGGCGCTCCGCTCGGGGCGGACGTTGAAGCCGACGATCAGGGCCTCGGAGGCCGAGGCGAGCAATACGTCGTTCGTCGAGATGGCGCCGACGCCGGCATGCAGCACCGAGACCTTGACCTTCTCGGTCGACAGCTTGCCCAGGGCGTCGCGCAGGACCTCCAGCGAGCCCTGCACGTCGGCCTTGACGACCACCGCCAGCTCCTTGACCTCACCCTCCTGGATGCGGCTGAAGAGCTGGGCGAGCGACATGCTGCGGCCCGGCGCCGCCGACGAGATCTCCCGGTCGCGCGTCTCCTGCTGGCGGAAGGCCGCGATGCCCCGCGCCTGCGCCTCGTCCTGCACGACCTGGAACAGATCGCCGGCATTCGGCAGCAGGTCGTTGAAGCCGGTGACCTCGACCGGCGTCGACGGCCCCGCTTCCTTGATGCGCTGGCCGCGGTCGTCCGACATGGAGCGGACGCGCCCCCAGGCGGCGCCGGAGACGAAGACGTCGCCGACGTGGAGCGTGCCGTTCTGCACCAGGACGGTGGCCACGATGCCGCGGCCGACCTCCTTGCGGGCTTCGAGCACGGCGCCCTGCGCCTGGATCTCGGGGCTCGCCTTGAGCTCCTGGACGTCCGCGGTGAGCAGGATCATGTCGAGCAGCTCGGAGATGCCCTCCTTGCGCAGCGCCGAGATCGGCACCATGACGGTGTCGCCGCCCCAATCCTCGGGCTGGAGACCCTGGTCGGACAGCTCGCGCTTCACCCGGTCGGGGTTGGCGTTCGCCTTGTCCATCTTGTTGACCGCCACCACGATCGGCACCCGGGCCGCCTTCGCGTGGTTGATCGCCTCGACCGTCTGCGGCATGACGCCGTCGTCGGCCGCGACCACCAGGACCACGATGTCGGTCACCCGGGCGCCTCTGGCGCGCATCATCGTGAAGGCCTCGTGGCCCGGCGTGTCGAGGAAGACGACCTGCCGGCCGTTGACGTCCACGTGATAGGCGCCGATGTGCTGCGTAATGCCGCCGAACTCCGATTCCGTCACCTTGGAGGAGCGGATCGCGTCGAGCAGCGAGGTCTTGCCGTGGTCGACGTGGCCCATGATGGTGACGACCGGAGCGCGGCTCGTCTTTGCCTTGACCTCGGCCACCTCGGCTCCCTTGGTGGTGGCCGCGAGCTCTTCCTTGAGCTGCACCTCCTCCTCGAAGGAGACGACCATCACCTCGACGCCCAGGTCCTTGGCGAGCTGCTCGGCGAGATGAGGCTCCAGCACCTGGTTGATGTTGGCCATGATGCCGCGGTCGAAGAGCGCTTTCATCAGGTCCTTGGCGCGCACGCCGAGCTTGTCGGCGAACTCGCGCAACGTCATCCCCTCGCGGATCATCACAGCGCCCTCCGGCCGGCCCTTCCCCTTGAAGGTCAGGATCTTGCCGACCTCTTCCTTCCGCTGCTGCGCCCGCCGGCCGCGCCGGCCGTTCAGCGCAACATCTTCTTCTTCATCCAGGTCGCTGATCGAGCCCTTGAAGACCGCCAGATCCTCTTCATCGAGGACGTGCGGCCCCGGCTTCTTGACGCCTTTCTTCTTCTTGTCGCGGCCGATCTGCTCCTGGGTCCGCTCGGCGGCCCGGCGCTTCAAATCCTCGGTCGTGAGCGGCGCCGACGGACCGGCGGGCCGGCCCAGACCGGGGCCTCCCGGACCGCTCGGACCACCGCCCGGCCGCACCGGCCCGCTGTCGCGGCGCTGCGGCGGACCGAGCGGCCGCTGGCCAGGGCGCTGCAGAGGAGGACCGCTCGGACCGTCGCGGCGGGGTCCTGGACCACCCGGACCACCTGCACTGTAACCCGGACCGTCGCGGCGGGGACCCGGACCGCCCGGACCACCGCCAGGGCCACCGGGGCCGCTCGGACGCTGTCCAGGATAGCCCGGGCCGTCGCGGCGCGGTCCCGGACCGCCCGGTCCACCCGGACCGGCCTGGCGCGGAGCTCCAGGGCCTCCCTGGTCGCGGCGCGGCGGCAGACCGCCCTGATCGCGGCGCTGGCCTCCCGGACCTGCCGGCGCTCCCTGATCGCGGCGCTGGCCTCCTGGATGAACCGGCCCCAGTGGCCCCTGGTCGCGGCGGGGCGGCAGGCCGCCCTGATCGCGCCGCGGCGGTAGGGGAGCAGCCGTCGCCGGACGCACCGGTGTGCTGGGCAAAGCCGTCGCCGGGGGCGCCGGAGCCGGCGTGGTCGCGGCAGCCGCCAGGGCAGGCGCGGGCTCCGTTTCCTCCACGTGAGGCGGCTCGGGCGTGACCGGGGCGGGCAGCGGCTCCTCCTGATGGAGGGGCGCCGGCATCTCGATCGGCTCGTACGGCTCCGCCTCGAACGCGGGGATCGACGCTTCCGGAGACAGGAACCCGGCCTGCGGGCCCCTCTCCGACGCCGGCAGCGTCTGGATCCGCGGCTCGACCTTCTGGATCAGAGTGCGCGGCCGGTTCGGACGCAGCGGGTTTGCCGCCGGACGGCGCGCCTGCGGCGCGGCCGGGGCCGGAGCCCGGCGCCGGGCCGGGTCGGACACGGGGGTCGGCGCCGCCGGCTCGTCGCGCAGGATCACCTCTCGCGGGTGCGGGAGCTTCTTGCCCTGCAGGATCGCTTGGATGATGTCGGTGTCGATGGCAGCGTCATCGCCCTCGACCCGCACTCCGATGGACTTCAGCTTGAAGACGAGGTCCTGGTTTGAAATCGCCATCATCTTCGCGAGGTCCTGGACTCGAATCTTTCCCATAATCTTGTCTAACACTCCCTAAATTGATCCCGCGCGGAGGTCTTTCCCCCGGCTCCGCATTGCTGGCTCGGATTACTCGCCTTCGCGAGGCTCCTCGTCGGACGCGGCAGGCTGCTCCTCCGCGCCCTCTTCCCCCGGCCATTTCACCGTGCTCCGCTGCTGCTCGCTCTCCTGGAACGCCCGGCTGAGCGCGGCCATGAAGTCCTCGTCGCCCATCGAGGTACCGCCGCCGGCGGCTTCGGGCGCGCGGAAGGCCTTGCCGATCTCGGCGACGTCCGCCTCGCGCTTCGCCGACTGCTCCTGCGCCCAGTCCCCCAGCCGGTCGGCGAGGGCCTCGTCGACCCCCTCGACCGCCAGGAGCGTGCTGCGCGAGGCGTCGAGCAGGGCGTCCACCGTGTCGAGGCCGGCTTCGAGAAGCCCGGCGGCGACTTCCGGCGTGACGCCGGCGACCGACGTGATGTCCTCCCGCCGCTCCGGGGTCGCCGCGGCCGCGGCCTCGACGCCGCTCATCGCGGTCTGGAGCATGCGGGCCAGCGCGTCGGCGACCTCGTCCTTGACGTCGCTCTCGCTCTTGATGTCGATGCGGGAGCCGATCAGCTCCGAGGCGAGGCGGACGTTCTGGCCCCGCTTGCCGATGGCGAGCGAGAGCTGCTCGTCCTCCACGATCACGTCGAGATGCGGCACCTCGCCGTGGTGCGTCACCGACACGCGGGTGATCTTGGCCGGCGCGAGAGCGCTCTGGGCGAAGGTCACCAGGTCGTCGCTGTACTCGATGATGTCGATCTTCTCGCCCCTGAGCTCACGGATGATCGACTGCACGCGCGAGCCCTTCATGCCGACGCAGGCGCCGACCGGGTCGACGTCGCGCTCGCGGCTGTAGACCGCCACCTTCGCGCGCTCGCCGGGGGCGCGGACCGCGTTCTTGATCACCACCGTGCCGTCGTAGATCTCCGGCACCTCGGTCTCGAAGAGCTTGACCAGGAGGCGCGGATCGGTCCGCGACAGCACGATCTGCGGCCCCTTCGGCTGCTTGTGCACGTCGACGATCACCGCGCGGATGCGCTCGCCCTGGCTGTAGCGCTCGTGGCGGGCCTGCTCCATGCGGGGGACGATCGCCTCGGTCCGCCCGAGGTCGACGATGATGTCGCCGCGCTCGAAGCGCTTCACCGTGCCGTTGACCACCTCGCCGACGCGGTCGATGTATTCGTTGTAGATGTTCTCCCGCTCGGCCTCGCGGACGCGCTGGTAGAGCACCTGCTTCGCCGACTGGGCGGCGATCCGGCCCAGGCCGTCGGTCGGGATCGGGAGATGGACCTCGTCGCCCACCTGCGCGCCAGGCTTGTGGTCCTGGGCCTCGTCCACGGTCCACTCGGCGAGCGGATCCTCGACCTCCTCGACGACCTTCTTGACGATGAAAGCGTCGAACTTTCCGGTCTCGCGGTCCAGGTGAGCGCGCACCGGCTCTTTGATGCGGTGCTGCTTCTTGGCCGCCGACGCCATGGCGTCTTCGAGGGCCCCGATCCAACGGTCCAGGTCGATATCCTTCTCGCGTGCGACCTGGCGCAGGATCTCGTTGAGGTTCACGTCTGCCGCTTGTGCTTGAGGCATGGGCTTTCTTTTTCCTTCTCCGTATCGTCTGTCTACAGCTCGATGTCCAATCGGGCCATGCGAATATCGCGGTACCTCACCTCGAGGCGTTCGCCCTTCGGCTCCTCGACCACCACCACGCGCGCGTCCTCTTCTGACACGCCCCCAGGCCGCTCGAAGCTCTCGAGACGGCCCAGCACCGTTCTGCGCTTTCCCGTCGCGGGCTCTTCCACGGTCACCCGCATCTTGTGTCCCACGAACCGCTCGAAGTGCTGCGGCTTGTAGAGCTGGCGGTCGAGACCCGGCGACGAGACCTCGAGGACGTACCGGCTCTTGCCGAAATCCACCACGTCGAGGTACGCCGACACCAGCTTGGAGACGTACTCGCAATCGGAGAGAGTGACCCCTTCCGGCTTGTCGAGGAACAGGCGAAGCGTTCCACCCTTCAACTCGGCGTGCCAGAGCTCACAGCCAGACGATTCGGCGATCGACTCGATCTCCGGACGGATGTCGGCAAGCCGTCCGGCGGCCGAACCGCCCGCCTTGCCCACCGCCTTCGCGGTCGTCGTCTCACTGGCGCTGTTGGTGCCGCCCTCTCCCATCGTCCTCCCTTGTCTCGAGAGCGCCGGCTGACCCCTACAACAAAAAGAGTGGGCAGAACATGCCCACTCCGTACCGACCGGTCGCCGGTCGGGGCAAGCTGGCTGTTCGCAGTATAGGACACCCCGGGTCATCCTTCAACCCGGGGGGTGAGGGTCAACCGGGCAGGCCCTTTCACGCCCGATTTGTGCCAAAATGGCGTCTGTGGATGGAAGTGCGGTGGACCTCTCCTCTGGAATGTTCATGGCAAGTGCTTTGCTTATGACCCGATGAGAAGAGGAAAGAAAGGAGACCTCAGCAGTCATGAGCACGACCCGTAAACGTAACCTGGCTACGTTCCTGTTGGTCCTGGGCGCGGTGATCTTCGGCATGGTCCTCGCCGGAGGGCTGCAGCTGACCCTGCCCGGTATGGCGGATCCGCAGGCCCCGCTCTCCGCGACCCAGGTCGCCGCTGCGAAGCCGGGAGTTGCGGTCATCCCGAGCTTCGCGGATCTGGCCCAGGCGGTCGATCCCGCCGTGGTGTCGATCCAGGCGGCGACGATCGAGAAGGGGCCGCGCGGCCGCCGTGATGGTGGTGTCGACCCCTTTGAGTTCTTCTTTGGTCCGCGCCGGCGCGGACCCGGCGACCAGCAGCAGCCTCAGCAGCCGGGCGAGCCGGAAGAGTTCCGCTCCGATGCCGGCGGCAGCGGCTTCGTGATCAGCCGCGATGGCCTGGTGGTGACCAACTATCACGTCGTCGAGGGGGCGAGCGAGGTCAAGGTGCATCTCGGCGACCGCGACTTCACCGCCGAGGTGAAGGGCACCGATCCTGCCACCGACATCGCGCTCCTCAAGATCAACGCGGGCGACAGCCTGCGCTACCTGGAGCTCGGCGACAGCGAGACCGTCCGCGTGGGCGACTGGGTCATGGTCATCGGCAATCCGCTGAACCTGGACAAGACCGTCACCACCGGCGTGGTCAGCGCCAAGGGACGCTCGATCGGCATCAGCGATGTCTCGTTCGAGAATTTCATTCAGACCGACGCAGCCATCAACTTCGGCAACTCCGGCGGCCCCCTGGTCGACATGCAGGGCCGGGTCATCGGCATCGCGACCGCGATCAACTACGGCGCCGAGAACATCGGCTTCGCCGTGCCGGTCAACACCCTGAAGCAGATCCTGCCCCAGCTCCGCGAAAAGGGATCGGTCAGCCGCGGCTACCTGGGCGTCCAGATCGGCAACCTTACGTATGAGCAGGCGCAGGCGTTCGGCCTCCAGTCGAGCGACGGCGCCCTGGTGAGCACGGTCGAGAGCGGCACCCCGGCCTCCAAGGCGGGCATCCGCCACGGCGACATCATCCTCTCGGTGGACGGGATCAAGGTGAAGCAGACCCGCGACCTGATCAGCTACGTCGCGGCCAAGGAGCCGAACAGCTCCGTGACGCTGGACGTCTGGCGCGACGGCAAGGTCACCAAGAGAGAGGTCAAGCTGGGCGAGCGCCCGGGCGATGACGAGGTGGCCGAGGCGCGCCCGGCGGAGGGTGAGTCCGGCATCGACTGGCTGGGCCTGCAGTACCAGAGTCTGTCCTCGAGCCTGCGTTCCCTGCACGGGGTTCCCGACGAGGTCGAAGGCGTCCTGATCAGCAACGTCGCGCCGACCAGCCCACTCTACGAGCAGGCCGTGCGGCCCGGCAGCATCATCACCGAGGTCAACGGCCAGGAGATCAAGTCCGTCGAGGACTTCGAGGATCTGATCAAGGCGGCGAAGCCCAAGTCGTACCTGCGCTTCTACGTCCAGAACATCGGCCGCAACGGCCAGACCCAGCCGTTCTTCGCGGTGGTGCAGGTGCCGTAAGCCCTCACCCCCGGCCCCTCTCCCGCGAGCGGGATAGGGGTGTGGATTAGGTCGTTCGGGGTAGGCACAACATCAGGTAAATCCCTGAGCCCTTCAAACCTACACCCCTCTCCCGCTCGCGGGAGAGGGGCCGGGGGTGAGGGCTCTTCCATTTTCTTGTTAGACTGCATGGCGATGCCGAGGACTACCGACAGCTTCCGCGCCTCCGTCCTGGTGGTGGATGACGAGGCCGCGATCCGTGACAGCCTGCGCATGATCCTTGAGTACGAGGGATACCGGGTGGACGAGGCCGGGGGCGGACCCCAGGCTCTGGCCAAGGTGGGCGAGCGCCTCCCGGATGCCGTGATCCTCGACATCAAGATGCCGGAGATGGACGGCCTCGATCTGCTGCGGGCCTTCCGCGAGCGGGGCTACGACATGCCGGTGCTGATGATCAGCGGCCATGCCGACCTGCAGACCGCGGTCGAGGCCACCCGCCGCGGCGCCTACGACTTCTTCGAAAAGCCCCTCCAGCGCGAGCGCGTGCTCGTCGCCCTGCGCAACGCCGTCGAGACGCAGCGCCTGAAGACCGACGTCACCGTCGCGCGCCCGGAGATGGACGAATACATCGGCAGCGCGCCCGCCGTGCGCCGCCTGCGCGAGACCATCGAGAAAGCCGCGCCCACCCCGGCGACCGTCCTCATCACCGGCGAGAGCGGCACCGGCAAAGAGCTGGTCGCCCGGGCCATCCACCGGCAGTCGCCGCGGCGCGAGCGCCCCCTGGTGCAGGTCAACTGCGCGGCCATCCCCGAGGACCTCATCGAGTCCGAGCTGTTCGGCCACGAGAAGGGGAGCTTCACCGGCGCGGTCCGCCGCCAGATCGGCAAGTTCGTCGCCGCCGACGGCGGCACCATCTTCCTCGACGAGATCGGCGACATGTCCGCCCGCACCCAGGCCAAGGTGCTGCGCGTCCTGCAGAGCGGCGAGGTCGAGCCGGTCGGCGCCGAGCGCACGGCGCTGGTGGACGTCCGGGTGGTCGCCGCGACCCACCGCAACCTCGAAGACGAGATCGCGGCCGGGCGCTTTCGCGAAGACCTCTTCTACCGGTTGAACGTCATCCCGATCCGCACGCCGGCGCTGCGCGAGCACCTCGAAGACGTCCCGGTCCTGGTGGACTACTTCGTGCGCCGCTACGGCGAGCAGAACAACTACAAGCCGAAGGAGTTCACTCCCGAGGCCCTGGCCCACCTCAAATCCCTCCCCTGGAAAGGGAACGTGCGGGAGCTCAAGAATCTGGTCGAGCGCCTGCTGATCCTCTCCCCGGGAGAGAAAGTCGTCCGCGAGGACGTCATCACCGCCACCGGCGGCACCCGGCCCGAGCTGTCGAGCGCCCTGATGGCCGTGGAGACCCTGCGGGAATTCCGGGATCTCTCGGAGCGCATGTTCATCCTCCACAAGCTGGAAGAGAACAACTGGAACGTCACCCAGACCGCGACGGCGATCGACACGCCGCGCAGCAACCTTTATAAGAAGCTCGACCAGTACGACATCCATCGAGAGGAGCCACCCCGTGAACCTTGACGAGCGGAGGGAGCTGATCCTGCGACTGCTCGAGGAGAGCGGCGCGCTGCGCCGTGGGCATTTCCTGCTCTCCTCGGGCCTCCATTCGGGGGCGTACGTCCAGTGCGCCCTGCTCCTGGAAGATCCTGTGCGTTCCCGCAGAGTGGGGGAGGAGCTGGCCCAAGAGCTGCGGCAGTACCACCCCGATTCCGTCCTCGCCCCGGCCCTGGGCGGGGTCATCATCGGCCACGAGGTCGCGACCTCGCTGGGTGTCCCCTTCCGCTTCACCGAGCGCAAGGGAGACGACATGGGTCTGCGCCGCGGCTTCACGATACGCCAAGGGGAGCGGGTGGTGATCGTCGAAGACGTGGTCACCACCGGCCGTTCCACCCTGGAAACGGCCGCCCTCGCCACCGGCCGCGGAGCCCGGGTCGTAGCGATCGGAGCGATCATCGACCGCACCGTGGGGAAGGACCCCTTCGACGTCCCCTTCCGCTCCCTCCTGGAGCTCGACCTCCCGTCCTTCCCTCCGCACGAGTGCCCCGCCTGCCAGTCCGGAGCCGCGCCGCCCGAGAAGCCCGGAAGCCGTCCCGAGCCGGCCGGAGCGGAAGAGACGGCCGACCAGCGGGAAGCCACGAGATAGCTCCAAGTCCCGTTGCGCGGGTCGACCGTCCGGCGCAACGGGACTCCCGTCCCGCAGAGCCATACGCCCGTCCCGCAGCGCCGTCCTCCAGTACCGTAGAGCCGTCCTCCCGTACGGGAGCACCGTACTCGAGGACGGTCGAGCCGTTCTCCAGTACGCCCAAGCCGTTCTCCAGTACCGTTCAACCGTTCCGCCGTACCGCCGCCAAGTACGTCCATACGGCTCAACCGTCCTGGAGTACCGTTCAGCCGTACAGCCTCCCCGTCGATCCGTACTCCAGTACGGCTGAGCCGTCCTCCCGTACCGTTCAACCGTACGCCCGTACGGATCAACGATACGCCATCCCCATCGAGCGGTACTTCAGTACGGCTGAACAGTCCACCAGGACGGCGCAGCCGTACGCCCGTACCGCTCTACAGTACTCAAGTACCGTTGAGCCGTACTGGAGTACCGCTGAGCCGTTCGCCAGTACCGTTGAGCCGTACGCCCGTACGATGCGGCGGTACGCCCGTACAGCTCAACGGTACGGCTGTACCGCGGAGCCGGACTCCGATCCCGGAGAGCCGGAACCGCAACGGAGAGGCGGCGTACGCTACGACTGAGACAGGGAAGAGGTCCGGCGCGAGCCGGAGAGGAGAGCTTGAAAGGAGAGACCGCGTCGAGCCCTACTTGATCGGCCGACCGTCCGGCCCGACCAGGCGAACGCGGCGCTGACCGCGGAAAGGCTGCTGCCCGAACGCAACCAGCATCTCCGAGCGATGCCCATAGTGCAGCCGCACTCCGGCATCCAGGAACGACATGACCTTCCGGCCTTCGACGACGACCTCGGCGAGAGCCTTCGAGACCTCCTGCTTCTGAGCCGTCAGAACCGCCTGCTGGGTCATCAAATCGTTCGCCCGAGCCAGGAGCATTTCGAGCCGCGAGATCTGCGCCCCCAGATGCGGGAGCTCGTCAAAGTGCTCGAGCAGCGACGCAACGCGAAGCCGCCACTTACTCAGAGTTTTTGCAAGAGACTCATTCGGCATCGCCGTTCTCCTTTGAAGCCTCGCCCCGAAGGCTGGCAGGCAGCAGGGCCTTCGAGGGACCGGGCTCAGCGTCTGTGGTGCGCCAAGATTGGGGGAGATGATGCACGGGTGGGTGGGGGGAGGTCAAGGGGGGGAGGTGAGAACATTGGGAACCATGTTTGACGCGAATATAGGTCCAGCATAGGATGGCTAAAAATCGACGAAGGTGAAGGACTTACCGACAACGCTCCGGCAGGTTCTATCGAGAACCTCTGTTTCACTGCGGTCTCATTACTCGACATGGCTGTCAAAAAATCCGCGCTCTATAGCTCCCTCTGGCAAAGCTGTGACGCCCTCCGCGGCGGCATGGATGCCAGCCAGTACAAGGACTACGTCCTCGGCCTTCTCTTCCTCAAGTACATCAGCGACAAGTACGCGGGCAAGCCCTACGCGGCGATCCGGGTCCCGGCCGGCGCGAGCTTCAAGGACATGGTCGCTCTCAAAGGCAAAAGCGACATCGGCGACCAGATCAACAAGAACATCATCGCTCCGCTGGCCAAGGCCAACCAGCAGATCTCCCAGGCCGACTTCCCGGACTTCAACGATCCCGTGAAGCTCGGCGACGGCAAGGAGAAGGTCGACCGGCTCACTGACCTCATCGCCATCTTCGAGGATCCGGCTCTCGACTTCTCCAGGAACCGCGCCGACGGCGATGACCTGCTGGGCGACGCCTACGAGTACCTGATGCGGCACTTCGCCACCGAGAGCGGCAAGAGCAAGGGGCAGTTCTATACCCCGGCCGAGGTCAGCCGCGTCATCGCGCAGATCCTCGGCATCCGCACCGCGAAGACCAGCGCTTCCACGACTGTCTACGACCCGACCTGCGGATCGGGCTCGCTGCTCCTGAAGGTGGCCGAGGAGGCCGGCACCCCCGTCACGCTCAACGGCCAGGAGAAAGACGCCGGCACCACCGGCCTCGCCCGGATGAACATGGTCCTGCACGACCAGCCAACCGCGGTGATCCTGCAGGGCAACAGCCTGACCGATCCCAAGTTCCGCGGCACGGACACCCTCAAGACCTTCGACTACGTCGTCGCCAATCCGCCCTTTTCCGACAAGCGCTGGAGCACCGGTCTCAATCCGCAGGAAGATCCTTTTGACCGCTTCCAGCTCGGCGTGCCGCCGGCCAAGCAGGGCGACTACGCCTACCTGCTGCACATCGTCCGCTCCCTCAAGAGCACCGGCCGGGGCGCGTGCATCCTGCCGCACGGCGTGCTGTTCCGCGGCAACGCCGAGGCAGACATCCGCCGCGCCCTCGTGCGCAAAGGCTACATCGAGGGCATCATCGGTCTGCCCGCCAACCTCTTCTACGGCACCGGCATCCCGGCCTGCATCATCGTGATCGACAAGAAGGACGCCCCGGCCCGCAGGGGGATCTTCCTGATCGACGCGAGCGGCGGCTTCATAAAGGATGGCCCGAAGAACCGACTGCGCGCGATGGACATCCACAGGATCGTGGACGTCTTCAACAAGCGGCTCGATGTCCCGAAGTACGCGCGGATGGTCCCCTTCGCGGAGATCGAGAAGAACGACTTCAATCTCAACCTGCCGCGTTACATCGACAGCCAGACGCCCGAGGACCTGCAGGACATCGAGGGCCACCTGCGGGGCGGCATCCCGGTGGCGGACATCGATGCGCTCGAGCGGTACTGGGAGGTCTGCCCGGACCTTCGGCAGGTTCTTTTCAAGAGAAGCCGGAAAGGCTATGTCCGGCTGGCGGTGGAGAAGTCCGCCATCAAGTCCACCATCTACGAGCACCCCGAATTCGCCTCCTTCATCGCCGGCATGAACGCCCACTTCACCGCATGGCGGAAGAAGCGCGCCGCGAAGCTCAAAGCCTTGGAGGCCAGATGCCATCCCAAGGAGGTCATCGCGGAGCTTTCCGAGAGTTTGCTCGCCCATTACGCCGGCAAGCCGCTCATCAATCCATATGACGTCTATCAACGCCTGATGGACTATTGGGCCGAGACCATGCAGGACGACTGCTACCTGATCTCTGCCGACGGATGGACGGCCACGGCCGAGCGCATCATCGAGAAGGACAAGAAGGGGAAGGAGAAGGACAGGGGCTGGGCGTGCGACCTCATCCCCAAGCCCCTCCTCGTCGCCCGCTTCTTCGCCAAAGAGCAGGCCGCCATCGATGAGCTCGCGGCCGAGCTGGAGGGCGTCACCGCCCGGCTTGCCGAGGGAGGAAGAGCACGGCGGCGAGGAAGGGGCGTTCTTCGAGCTCGACAAGGTGAACAAGGCCAATGTCGCCGCCCGGTTGAGGGAGATCAAAGGCGATCGGGACGCGAAGGAGGAAGCTGTCGTCCTGAGCGAGTGGCTGGAGCTCAACGGCGAGGAGGCAGACCTCAAGAGGCGCCTCAAGGAGGCCGAGGCCGCACTCGACGCTCACGCCTACAGCAGGTATCCGAAGCTCACGGAGCCCGAGATCAAGGCGCTAGTGGTGGACGACAAGTGGCTCGCCGCGCTCGATGCCGCCATCCATGGCGAGATGGACCGTGTGAGTCGGCAGCTCACCCGGCGCGTGAAGGAACTGGCCGAACGCTACGAGGCTCCGCTGCCGAAGATGGCGGACCACGCGGCCGAGCTGGAGGAGAAGGTGAACCGACACCTGGAGAGGATGGGGTTCACATGGGAGTGAAGCGCGGCTACAAACAGACCGAGGTGGGTGTGATTCCGGAGGATTGGCGAGTCGAAGCCATAGACGAGATTTCTATCGTTGGCCGTGGCAGAGTCATTAGCCACAGGGAGATAGCTCGATCGCTGAATCCTAGGTATCCCGTTTATTCCTCTCAGACATCGAACAATGGCGTGATGGGATACATCGACACTTTTGAGTTCGAAGGCGAATACATCACTTGGACAACGGATGGTGCAAAGGCTGGAACGGTGTTCGCCCGCAATGGAAGGTTTAATTGTACGAACGTGTGCGGCACCATCAAGTTGAGGTCAGATAATCATCTTTTCGTGGCAAAGGTTCTCGAAAAGATTGCCCCGCGACACGTCTCACGGCACCTTGGTAATCCGAAGCTGATGAACGACGTGATGAAGCGGGTCAAAGTTCCTCTCCCGCCCACCAAAGCCGAACAAGAAGCCATCGCCGAGGCGTTGAGCGATGCGGATGCCTTCATCGAATCCCTGAAGCAGCTTATCGCCAAGAAGCGCCAGATCAAACAAGGTGCGATGCAGGAATTGCTTACGGGGAAGAGGCGCCTGCCGGGTTTTGAGGTCAAACGCGGGTACAAGCAGACTGAGGTGGGAGTGATTCCGGCCGACTGGAACCTCATGCCATTCGTTCGGGCAGTCGCTTCCTATATCGACTACCGTGGTCGCACTCCTCGAAAGCTCGGGCTGTCATGGGGAGGTGGGGACATTCTCGCGCTTTCTGCGAACAACGTTCAGATGGGCCGGATTGATCCTGACAAGGAAGCTTACTTTGGCAGTGTCGAGTTGTACCGCAAGTGGATGGTGCAGGGTGAGTGTGAACGTGGTGATGTGCTGCTGACAATGGAGGCTCCGTTAGGAAACGTCGCTCAAATTCCCGACTCTAGGACATATATTCTCAGTCAGCGCGTTGTTCTCATCAAGCCCCAGGATTGGTTGCTTCGCGATTTCTTGGCACACTACATGAAGAGTTCATTCTTTCAATCGCAACTTGCTATCAACGCTACAGGATCGACGGCTATGGGAATACAACGGAAGAAGCTCGATGGTCTCCCCATTTACCTTCCTCCCACCAAAGCGGAGCAGGAAGCCATCGCCGCCATCCTTTCCGACATGGACGCCGAGATCGTCGCGCTGGAGGCCAAGATCGCCAAAGCCCGCCAAATCAAGCAGGGCATGATGCAGGAGTTGCTCACCGGGAGGATTCGGCTCGTATGAAGGAGAACCAGCAGGTCGAATGGAAGAGCTCCTGGCGTGACGACTATCTCAGGTGGATCTGCGGCTTCGCCAATGCCGAGGGCGGCACGCTGATCATCGGGCGCGATGATCGAGGGAGAGTCGTCGGCGTCGAAGATGCAGGGAGGCTCATGGAGGAGATTCCCAACAAGGTGCGGGACATCCTTGGCATCATGGTGGATGTGAACTTGCGGCAAGAGGAAGGCAGGGAGTTGATTGAGATACGGGTCGAGCCGTATCCCAGTCCCATCAGCTACAAAGGTGAATACCACTATCGTAGCGGTAGCACCAAGCAGGAGCTGAAGGGGGCGGCGCTGGAGCAGTTTCTGCTGAAGAAACGCGGACGCCACTGGGATGATGCACCGGAGCCCTCCTTCACCGCGCGGTCCTGCAGCGCCGCGGCCTTGCGGCTGTTCAAGCAACGGGCATCAGAGAGCGGGCGCATGGACCGGGCGGTATTACGCGACAGCCGGGAGGCCGTTCTCGGGAACCTGGAGCTCACCGAAAAACACGGTCTCAAACGCGCCGCCTGCCTGCTGTTCTCCGACCTCCCCGAGCGGTACGTGAGTGGTGCTTGGATCAAGATCGGCTTCTTCGTGACGGATGACGACCTCCGCTATCAAGACGAGGTGCACGGGAACCTCTTCGAGCAGGTGGAGAAAACGCTCGATCTCCTGCACACGAAGTATCTCAAGGCGTACATCAGCTACCAGGGCTTGCTGAGGCGGGAGACCTTCCTCTTCCCCGACGCCGCACTGCGCGAGGCCCTGCTCAACGCCGTGGTGCACAAAGACTACAGCAGCGGCATCCCCATCCAGATCAGCGTGTATGACGACCGGATCGTCCTCTGGAATCCCGGCGACCTGCCGGACAACTGGACGCTGAAAAAGCTGCTGGGCAAGCACCCGTCCTGCCCGTTCAACCCGCTGCTCGCCAATGCCTTCTTCCGCGCCGGTTACATTGAATCCTGGGGACGTGGCATCGAGAAGATCCACCGCGAATGCCGGGAGCACGGAATCGAGCCGCCGGTCTACGATTTCGGCATGGCGGGCCTGATGCTGACCTTCCGCGCCAACTTTTCGCATCTGCCAGTCGCTTCTCTGGAGCAGGTAAGGGGGATTACCCCAATCACTACCCAAGAAACTGGCGGGACTACCCAAGAAACTACCCAAGAAACTGCCGGGACTACCCAAGAAATTAGCGGCACTACCCAAGAAACCACCCAAGAAAGGGTGCTTGCCTTGTTGCGTGCCCAACCTGCGATTACGCGAAGGGAGCTGGCGAGCAGGCTGGGCTTGAGCGACAATGGCATCAAGTACCACTTGGAGAGGATGAAGGCTGCGGGGGTTATTCGCCATGTGGGCGCGACCAAGTCGGGATCCTGGGAAGTCCTGAAATGACCCTCGTCGGCCAGCCCGAACGCGCCACCCAGAACCGCGTGGTCGCCCTGTTCTGCGACGAGCTGGGCTACCGCTATCTCGGCGACTGGTCGGACCGCGACGGCAACAGCAATATCGAGGAAGGGCTGCTCTCGGCTTGGCTCACCCGGAGAGGCTATGCGCCGGCGCAGATCAGCGCCGCCCTCTACAGGCTGCGCACCGAGGCGGACAACCACAGCCATTCGCTCTACGACAACAATCAGGCGGTCTACGGGCTGCTGCGCTACGGCGTCGAGGTGAAGACCGAAGCGGGCAAGGTGACGGACACCGTCCACCTCATCAACTGGCGGGAGCCGGAGAAGAACGACTTCGCCCTCGCCGAGGAGGTGACGCTCCAGGGGAGCCACCAGCGGCGGCCCGACGTCGTGCTGTACGTGAACGGCATTGCCGTCGGCGTGCTGGAGCTGAAGAACAGCCGCAAGAGCATCGGCGAAGGCATCCGGCAATTGCTCTCCAACCAGGAGAGTCTGTTCAACGCATGGTTCTTCTCCACGGTCCAGATCGTCTTCGCGGGCAGCGATTCGGAAGGGCTGAAATACGGCGCGATCGAGACCGAGGAAAAGTACTTCCTGAAGTGGAAGGAAGACGAGGAGGACGACAGCCGCTCCAAGCTGGACAAGTACCTCCTCAAGATGTGCCGCAAGGACCGCCTGATCAGGCTGATGCACGATTTCGTGCTCTTCGACGGTGGCCGGAAAAAGCTGCCGCGGGCGCACCAGTACTTCGGCATCAAGGCCGCGCAGGAACATGTGCGCCAGAGGAAGGGCGGCATCATCTGGCACACGCAGGGGAGCGGCAAGAGCATCGTGATGGTGCTCCTCGCGAAGTGGATCCTGGAGAACAACCCCAACGCCCGCGTGGCCATCATCACCGACCGCGACGAGTTGGACAAACAGATCGAGCGCGTCTTCACTGCGGCGGGCGAAGCCGTGCAACGCACCAGGAGCGGCCTCGAGCTGATGCGCCAGCTCGGCCAGGCCCGGCCGCGCCTCCTCTGCTCGCTCGTTCACAAGTTCGGACCCAAGGGCGTACCCGACTTCGAAGCCTTTCTGAAGGACCTGGAAGCCCGGCCCAGCGCGACGGTGGGCGAGCTCTTCGTCTTCGTCGACGAGTGCCACCGCACGCAGAGCGGCAAGCTGCACCGGGTCATGAAGGCCATGATGCCCAATGCGGTCTTCATCGGCTTCACCGGCACGCCGCTCCTCGCCAAAGACAGGGCCACGAGCCTGGAAGTTTTCGGTGGCTACATCCACACCTACAAATTCAGTGAAGGCGTCGAGGATGAGGTCGTGCTCGATCTCGTCTACGAGGCGCGGGACATCGACCAGCGGCTCGGCTCCCAGGAAAAGATCGACGCCTGGTTCGAGGCCAAGACCAAGGGGCTCAACGACTGGCAGAAGCTCGAGCTCAAGAACAAGTGGGGCACGATGCAGAAGGTGCTCAGCTCTCGCTCGCGCATGGACCGCGTGGTGAGTGACATCATCTTCGACTTCAGCGTCAAGCGGCGCCTCTCCGACGAACGCGGCAACGCGATCCTCGTCGCCTCCAGCATCTACGAGGCGTGCAAGTACTTCAACCTGTTCCAGAAGACCCTGTTCAGGGGCCGGTGCGCGGTGGTGACCTCCTACAATCCGCAGGCGAAAGACGTGAGCCTGGAGGAGACCGGCGCCCACACCGAGACCGACAGGAAGCTCATCTACAACACCTACGACGAGCTGTTGCAGGAAGTCGTCGCCAAGCAGGGGATGACGCGGACCGAGACCTACGAAGAGTGGGCCAAGGCGCTGTTCATCAAGGAGCCGGCGAAAATGAAGCTGCTCGTCGTGGTCGACAAGCTGCTCACCGGTTTCGACGCGCCCTCCTGCACCTATCTCTACATCGATAAGTCGATGCAGGACCACGGCCTGTTCCAGGCGATCTGCCGCGTCAACCGCCTGGACGGCGACGACAAGGACTTCGGCTACATCGTCGACTACAAGGACCTGTTCAAGAAAGTCGAGAACGCCATTGCCGTCTACACTTCGGAGCTCGACCACAGCGCCGGCGGCCCGGCGCCTGAAGTGCTGCTCCAGGACCGCCTGACGAAAGGCAGAGAGCGGCTCGACAACGCGTTGGAAGCCCTCCACCTGCTCTGCGAGCCGGTCGAGCCCCGGAAAGGCGAGCACGAACACATTCGCTACTTCTGCGGCAACACGGAGATCCCAACAGACCTGCAGGAACGCGAGCCGCAGCGCACCGCCCTCTACAAGGCGACCGTGGGCCTGGTGCGCGCCTGGGCCAACCTCGCCGACGAGCTCGACCGCGCCGGCTATGGGGACGCCGACATTGCCCGCATGAAGCAGCAGCTCGGCCATTACCTGGATATCCGCGACATCATTCGCAACGCCAGCGGCGAGAGCCTCGACGTCAAGCCTTACGAGGCCGACATGCGGCACCTCATCGACACCTACATCGAGGCGGATGAGCCGAGGAAGATCTCGCCCTTCGACAATCTGGGTTTGCTGGATTTGATCGTCAAGACCGGCCTCGCGAGCGCGATCGCGTCCCGGCTCGGCGGCATGAAA
>Ga0126309_10000043_pt1 | contig 39713 bp, 37 predicted proteins | sample Plot56_FD_92541 | JGI IMG/M metagenome (GOLD analysis project Ga0126309, IMG submission 92541) | Serpentine soil microbial communities from UC McLaughlin Reserve, CA, USA - Plot56 | ecosystem: Environmental > Terrestrial > Soil > Grasslands | place: USA: UC McLaughlin Reserve, Lake County...
CAGCTTCAGCGGCCTGAAGACGGCGCTCGTCTACCGCTGCCGCGACCTGGGCGGAGAGGGGGTGGCCGAGCGCCGCGCCGACCTCGCCGCCTCGTTCCAGGCAGCGGTCGTCGGCCAGCTCGCCGCGAAGCTCGAACGGGCCCTCGACCGGGATCCGTGGCCGGCGGTCGCGATCGGCGGCGGCGTCGCCGCCAACGGACCGCTCCGTCAGCGGGTGGGGGAGATCTGCGAGCGCCGCGGTCTGCGCCTGAAGCTCGTGCCCCTCGGGCTCTGCACCGACAACGCCGCGATGATCGGCGCCGCCGCCCTGCACTCCCCTGGGCTCGAGTACCCCGCGTACCTGGGCTACGACGCCTTCGCGACCGGCGAGCGGGCGGCATGAGCGGCCGCTCGGTCGTGCTCTACGGAAGACCAGGCTGCCACCTCTGCGATGAGGCCCGGGACCTCCTCCTGGACCTGCGCCGAGGTGGGCAGTCGTTCGAGCTCCGAGAGTTCGACATCGACTCCGACGACGGCCTCCTGCGCGCTTATCTGGAGCGGATTCCGGTCGTCGAAGTGGACGGCCGGGTCGTCTCCGAGCTCGTTCCGGACCGGGCTGCCCTGGAGGCGAGTCTCGATACTGTGGGTGAATGATCGAGCAGGGGACGGTTGAGCCGGGAATGCTGACCGGCGAGGGCGAGCGGCTGTCTCTCGGCGTCGCCGCACGGCTGTCCCGGTACCTCCAGGTGCTGACCCAGGCGCGGAAGATGGGTCGCGAGACGATCTCCTCGCAGGAGCTCTCCGAGTACACCCACATCAACCCGACGCAGATCCGCCGCGACCTCTCCGGGTTCGGCAAGTTCGGCAAGCGCGGCGTCGGCTACAACATCGAGTCCCTCGTCTCCGAGATCCGCAAGATCCTCCGGACCTCGGGGCAGCACAACATCGCCCTGTTCGGCGCCGGCAACCTCGGCCAGGCGATCGCCAGCTCCGACATCTTCGCCGACCACGGCTTCCAGATCGTCGCCGTCTTCGACGTCGACTCGGAAGTGGTCGGGACCGAGGTCGGTGAGCTCACCGTGCGCGACTTCTCGGAGCTGGAGTCGGTGGTCTCCGAGGAGGAGATCGTCGTCGGCGTCCTCGCCGTGCCGAGCAGCGCCGCCCAGGTGGTCGCCGATCGCCTCGTCGAGGCCGGCGTGAAGATCATCTTCAACTACTCCGAGCAGCTGCTCCAGGTGCCACCGGAGGTGACGGTCCACGCCTCGAGCCCCGCCGTCGACCTCCTCTACGCCCTCTACTTCTACCTGACCTGACTTGGCCGACGACGCTGGTCTCGACCTAGACGGCGTCCGCGAGACCTTCGAGTCCTCACGCGACTTCACCATCGGGCTCGAGGAGGAGTTCGCGATCGTCGATCCGGTGACGCTGGAGCTCGAGCACCGGTTCGAGGACCTGTACGACGCCTGCCAGGAGGACGAGGTGCTGGCCGAGGCGGCGGCGGGCGAGCTGATCGCGTCGGAGATCGAGATCCGGTCGGGACGGACCGAGACGTTCACCGAGGCGGTCGAGCTGCAGTCCGAGCGCCGCCGCCGGCTGTTCGCGCTGGCTCGCGACATGGGGCTCGGGCTCGCGGCGTCCGGAACCCATCCGTGGGCCGACTACCTGGACCAGCAGATCATCGATACGCCCCACTATCAGCGCCTCCAGCGCGACCTCGGCTGGGTCGCCCAGCGCAACAACACGTGGAGCCTCCACGTGCACGTCGGCGTGCGCGGCGCCGATCGCGCGATCGCCGTCTGCGACGGGCTCCGCGAACGCCTGCCGATCCTGCTCGCGGTGTCCGCCAACTCACCGTTTCTCGACGGCCGCGACACCGGGCTCCATTCGGTCCGCTCGGAGATCTTCACCCGCACCTTCCCCCGCTGCGGCATCCCGGCTCCGTTCGCCGGGTGGCGCCGCTACGCCGACTTCGTCGCGCTGCTGGCGCGGACCGGGACGATCGTCGAATCGACCCAGCTCTGGTGGAGCATCCGTCCGCACCACCGCTTCGGCACGGTCGAGGTCAGGATCTGCGACGCCCAGACGAGGGGCGACGAGTCCTTCGCGCTGGCCGGCCTGATGATCGCCTGCGTGGCCCAGGCCGCCGCCGACCAGGACGCCGGCGCCGCCGGAGAGCCCCTCGGTGACCGCGAGATCGAGGAGAACCTCTGGCGAGCGATCCGCTTCGGCATGGACGGCGAGCTCATCGACTTCGCCCGGGGCGAGACAGTGCCGGCCCGCGCGGCCCTCGAGGAGCTGCTCGAGTGGACAGGGCCTGCGCGCGAGCAGCTGGGGATCGACGTCGCCTTCCCCGAGCGCAACGGGGCGCAGCGGGCGATCGCCGCGCTGGGGGAGAGGGCCGGGATCCCCGACGTCTACCGGGCAGCGGTCGAGGAGACCGCCGCGACCTACCCGGAGCGGCAAGCTAGGCTGCCGAGCATGACCGCGGGAGATCCGTGATGGAAGCCGGCGCGCCCGGCGGCGCGGGCGGCCCCGAGGGCGGCGAAGGCCGTCAGCCGACCGAGGAGGAGGTCCGGGCGGCGCTCGAGGAGCAGATGAAGCAGGTCAGGGTCGAGGACCTGGTCCTCCAGAGCGTCGCCAGCCTGATCAACCTCACGGCGCGCCGCATCGCCAAGGAGGACGAGCGTGACCTCGATCAGGCTCGGGTCGGGATCGAGGCCGTGCGGGCCCTCTCCGGGCTCCTGCCCGAGGAGGCCGCGGGTCAGGTCCGCCAGGCCCTCTCGGAGCTCCAGATGCTCTACGCGCGCGAGTCCGGTGGCGGCGGGGAGGAGCCGGCGCAAGGGGGCGAGACGCAGCCCCCGGGGGAGCCTCCGAAGCCTCCGCCGGGCGCCCAGCAGCCACCGGGTGGGGGCGGCGACCGCCCCTCCGGCCTCTGGACGCCGCGCGGCTCCTAGGGCGGCGGAGCGCACCGCCCGGGCGTCGCGTCCACAGGTAGACTCCCGCGCCGCTTCCCGCGGGAAAACCCACTACAGGAGCCAAACTTGACCGACTTCTTCACCGATTACGGCGTCGTCTTCGCGCTCGCTTGCGCGGGCGCCGCCGTCGCCTACGGACTACTGATCACCCAGCGCCTGCTCGCTCTCTCGCCCGGCGACGGCCGCATGCAGGAGATCTCGCTCGCCGTCCAGGAGGGCGCCAGCGCCTACCTCAAGCGCCAGTACACGATCATCGCCGGCGTCGCGGTGGTCCTCGCGATCGCCCTGATCCCCCTCCAGAACGGCGTCACCGCGATCGGCTTCGTGGTCGGCGCGACCCTGTCCGGCGCCGCCGGGTTCATCGGCATGAACCTCTCGGTGCGGGCCAACGCACGGGTCGCCGAGGCGGCGAAGGGCGGCGTCCCGCCCGCCCTCGACGTCGCCTTCAAGGGCGGCTCGGTGACCGGGCTGCTCGTGGTCGGTCTCGCGCTGCTCGGTGTCGCTGGCTACTACGGGATCCTGGTCCTCACCGACCACACCGACAAGGAAGCCGTCGACGCGCTCGTCGGCCTCGGGTTCGGGGGCTCCCTGATCTCCGTCTTCGCGCGGCTGGGCGGCGGCATCTTCACCAAGGCCGCCGACGTCGGCGCCGATCTGGTCGGCAAGGTCGAGGCCGGGATCCCCGAGGACGATCCGCGCAACCCCGCGGTGATCGCCGACAACGTCGGCGACAACGTCGGCGACTGCGCCGGCATGGCAGCCGACCTCTTCGAGACCTACGCGGTGACCGCGGTCGCGGTGATGCTGCTCGGCGTCCTCACCTTCGGCGAGGCTCGAGAGGTCGCGGTCTACCCGCTCGTCCTCGGCGGCGTCGCGATCCTCGCCTCGATCGTCGGGGCGCTCTCGGTGCGGACCCGCACCGATCGCGTCGAGGGCGCTCTCTACCAGGGCCTGATCGTCTCCGCGGCCCTCTCGGCGGCGGCCTTCTACCCGGTCACGAAGTGGCTGATGGACGAGCTGAACATCAGGTCCACCGAGCTGACCGCCTCCGCTCCCGGCGTCACCGACCTCTGGCTCTGTGCCCTGATCGGGTTGGCGGTGACCGCGTTGCTCTTCGTGATCACCGACTACTACACGTCGACCCGATTCCGCCCGGTCCGCACGATCAGCGAGGCCTCCCGCACGGGCCACGCGACGAACATCATCCAGGGACTCGCGCAGGGCCTCCAGTCCACCGCGGCGCCGGCGATCGTGATCGCCCTCGCGATCCTCGCCGCCAACGAGCTCGCGGGGATCTACGGCATCGCCATCGCCGTGATGGGCCAGCTCTCGCTGACCGGGCTGATCGTGGCCCTGGACGCGTTCGGCCCGATCACCGACAACGCCGGCGGCATCGCCGAGATGGCCGAGCTGCCCCAGGAGGTCCGCGACGTGACCGACCCCCTCGACGCGGTCGGCAACACCACGAAGGCGGTGACGAAGGGCTACGCGATCGGCTCCGCGGCCCTCGCGGCGCTGGTTCTGTTCGCCGCCTTCAAGCTCGAGCTGGCCGAGGAGGCACCGGCCGGCCTCGACCTCGACTCGCTGTTCAACCTCTCCAATCCAGACGTCCTGATCGGGCTGATCATCGGCGGCATGATGGTCTACCTCTTCGCGGCTCTGGCGATCGAGGCGGTCGGACGCGCCGGCGGCCAGGTCGTCGACGAGGTGCGACGCCAGTTCCGCGAGAAGCCGGGGATCATGGAGGGAACCGACAAGCCCGACTACGCCACCGCGGTCGGCATCGTCACCGCCTCGGCGCAGCGGGAGATGATCCTTCCCTCGCTGATCCCGATCGTCGTGCCGGTCGTTGTCGGCCTGCTCTCGGTCGACGCGCTCGGCGGCCTGCTGATCGGCGTGATCGTCGTCGGCCTGTTCGCCGCGATCTCGATGACGGCCGGCGGCGGCGCCTGGGACAACGCCAAGAAGCTGATCGAGGACGGCTCCCACGGCGGCAAGGGCTCCGAGGCCCATGCCGCGTCGGTGACCGGGGACACGGTCGGGGACCCCTACAAGGACACCGCCGGGCCGGCGATCAACCCGATGATCAAGGTCGCGAACATCGTCGCCCTCCTGATCATCCCGATCGTCTCGTTCTAACCGCGAGTCGCCGGTCGCCGGTCGCCAGGGGCCAGGTCCGGTGACCGAAGACCAGCGGCTGGCGACTCTCCTCAACGTCGCCGACTTCGAGCGGCGCGCCGAGGAGCGGCTCGAACCCGGCGCCTTCGGGTACTTCGCCGGCGGCGCGGGGGACGAGCGCACGCTGCGCGAGAACGCGGACGGCTGGGGGCGCTGGCGGCTGCGGCCGCGGGTGCTGGTCGACGTCGGCGACGTCTCGGCCGCGACCGAGGTCCTCGACGGGCCGGTTTCGATGCCGGTGCTGGTCGCGCCGGTCGCCTTTCAGCGCCTCGCCGACCCCGAGGGCGAGATCGCGATGGCGCGCGCCGCCGCCGCGGTCGGGAGCGTCTTCACGCTGTCGACGATCGCCACCGCGCGGCCCAGCGAAGTCGCGGCGGCGGCGCCGGCGGGGAGACGCTGGTTCCAGCTCTACTCGTTCCGCGACCGGGCGGTCACCAGGGCGCTGATGGAGGAGGCGGTCGACTGCGGCTTCGAGGCCATCCTCCTCACCGTCGACGCGCCGCGGGCCGGCCGTCGCGAGCGTGACTTCCGGACCGGGTTCGTGGTCCCCGCCGACCTCACCGTGCCCAGCCTCGACGCCGCGCTCGGCGGGGAGCGGCCGGTCACGATCAACGAGGTCTTCGCCCAGGTCGACCCGACCCTCGCCTGGGAGGCGCTCGAGGAGCTGGCGACCGATTGCCGCGTGCCCGTCCTGGTCAAGGGCGTGCAGACCGGCGAGGACGCCGCGCTGGCGGTGGACCACGGGGCGGCGGGGATTGTCGTCTCCAACCACGGCGGCCGGCAGCTCGACGGGGTCGCGCCGACCGCGGAAGTGCTGCCCGAGGCCGTTGAGGCCGTCGGGGGCCGCGGAGCGGTCTTCGTCGACGGCGGGATCCGCCGGGGCGGTGACGTGCTGGTCGCCCTGGCGCTCGGCGCCGACGCCGTGCTCGTCGGCCGGCCGGCGCTCTGGGGCCTGGCAGCGGGTGGAGAGGAGGGCGCCAGGCAGGTCCTCGAGCTCCTGCGTACCGAGGTCGAGCTGGCGCTGGCGCTGCTCGGGGCCGGATCGCCCGCCGCGGTGTCCCCCGCCCATGTCCGTCGGGCCCCCTAGGAGCGCTTCCGCGCAAGCGTATATTCGCGCCTGATGGCAGAGCGGATCCCTCGCGAAGAGTCCCTGAAACGCGTTCACGGACCGAGCGCGCTGTTCGCCGCGGCCTACGGCAACGTCGGCTCCTCGATCTACTACGCGCTGGGCGTGGTCGCTCTCTACGCGCTCGGCCTGACCCCGGTCAGCTTCGCGATCGCCGGTCTGATCTTCGTCTGCACGGCGGCGTCCTACACCGAGGCGACGGTGATGTATCCGGAGGCGGGAGGCTCCTCGAGCTTCGCCCGCCACGCGTTCAACGAGGTGGTCTCCTTCTTCGCCGCGTGGGGGCAGATGCTGACCTACGTCATCACGGTCGCGATCTCGGCGTTCTTCGTGCCCCACTACCTTGCGGTCTTCTGGGAGCCGCTCGGGCACGGGCCCGGGGACGTGATCGCCGGCATCGTGCTGATCGCGCTGCTCGCGGCGCTCAACATCAAGGGCACCCAGGAGTCCGCCCGCCTGAACCTCGTCCTCGCGGTCGCCGACCTGCTGACCCAGGTCGTCCTCGTGGCAGTCGGCATCTTCCTCGTCCTCGACGTCGGGGCACTGGTCGACCAGGTCCACCTCGGCACCGCCCCGAGCTGGGGCGACTTCGCGCTCGGAATCGCGGTCGGGATGGTCGCCTACACCGGCATCGAGACGATCTCGAACATGGCCGAAGAGGCGAAGAAGCCGGTCGGCAAGACGGTCCCGCGCGGCGTCGGGGCGGTGGTCCTGGCCGTGGTCGGCCTCTACGCGCTGCTGCCCGCGATCGCGCTCTCGGCGATGCCGGTCACCCTCGAGAACGGCGAATACACCACCGCGCTCGGGACCACCTTCGCCGACGACCCGGTCCTCGGCATCGTCGAGAACCTCGGCGTCGGAGCGGCACTGACCGACATCATGCGCGTCTACGTCGGGATCCTCGCCGCGGTGATCCTGATCATCGCGACCAACGCCGCCCTGATCGGCGTGTCGCGCCTGACCTACTCGATGGGTCACTACCGCCAGGTGCCGGAGCGGCTGCGCGCGATCCACCCACGATTCCACACGCCGTACGTCGCGATCCTCGTCTTCTCCCTGGTCGCGGTCGTCACCGTCATCCCGGGCGAGACGGCGTTCCTGGCGACGATGTACTCCTTCGGCGCGATGCTCTCGTTCACGATCGCGCACGTCTCGGTGATCCGGCTGCGGAGCAAGTACCCCGAGGCGGAGCGCCCGTGGAGGCCGAGGGCGAACCTGCGGATCGGCGATACGTCGGTCCCCCTGACCGCGGTGTTCGGAGGCCTCGGGACATTCGGGGCCTGGATCGTCGTCATGGCGCTCGACCCGACCACGGTCGTGGTCGGAGGTGGGTGGATGGCCCTGGGGATGGTCCTCTACCTGCTCTTCCGCCGCCACCAGGGGCTGCCGGTGACGAAGACCGTCAAGGTGGTGACGCCGTCGCCGCTGGGCGTCGAGGAGGTCGAGTACCAGTCGGTCGTCGTCGCCTTCGACGATCGCAGCCCGTTCTCGGAGGACGTCGTGGCGACCGCGGTGAAGCTCGCCGGCGCGCGCCGTGGAGGCGTCCACGTCCATTCGATGATCACGGTTCCCAACCACCTGCCTCTCGACGCGAAGCTGCGGCGCGAGGAGAGCGAGGCGCGGAGCAAGATCGAGCAGGCCAAGCTGATCGGCGGACTGCGGGTGTCCGGCCACGTCGAGCGGGTCAGGCCCGGGCAGGCGGGCTATTCGATCGCCGAGGAGGCCGAGGAGATCAAGGCGCGGGCGATCGTCCTCGGCCTGCGCCACCACAACGGCGGACCGGTCCTCGACCAGACCGTGCGCACCGTCCTCGCCGAACGGCCCTGCCGGGTGATCGTCGTCTCGGACGGGGTCGACGAGCGGGCCCGTGGGCCGGGCAGGGCATTGGCGGCCGGCCTTGCCTGAGCGCCTCTACCACGGCTCGGTCCGCGTGCTGTCGATCCTCTTCGTGGTCGTGGGCGTCTTCCTGCTGGCGGTCACCCTGGCCGCCGGCGGTGGGCCGTTGTCGCTCGGCGTGCTGATGGGCGTCTGCTTCGTCGGCATCGGGATCGGCCGGTTCTGGGTCGCCTCGCGGATGACCGAGTGAGCGACGGGGACGAAAGGGAGGGCCAGGGGGCCCGGCACGACCAGGGCCCGCTGATCCAGCGGGGCGTCGGCGTCCCGTGGCTCTTCGCCGCGGTCTACTCCGCGGTCGGGTTCTCGATCTACTTCGCGCTGGGGGTCGTCGCCGATCGCGGGCTCGGGCTGACCCCGCTGATCTTCCTGGGAGCGGGGCTCCTGTTCATCCTCACCGCGCTGACCTACGTCGAGGGCGGCGCGATGTTCCGCGAGCGCGGCGGCTCCTCGACGTTCTCGCGGTATGCGTTCAACGAGCTGGTCGCGTTCATCGCCGGCTGGGCGATCCTGATCGACTACCTGATCGTCCTGGCGCTCGCGGCGCTGTCGGTCCCGCACTACCTGGAGCCGTTCTCGGGTCGCCTCGCCGATCCCGGCGCCGAGATCCCGGTCGCCGCCTGCGTGATCCTCGCCGTCGCCGTCCTCAGCGCGCTCGACATCACCGGTCACCGCCGCCCGCGGCCGCTCGTCGTCCTCGCGCTCGCCGACCTCATGCTCCAGCTCGCGGTGATCGTCGTCGGCGCGTTCGCCGTTTGGCATCCAGAGCGGCTGACCGACAGCCTCGACCTGTTCGGCGACCCCGCGTTCACCGACATCGTCTACGCCGGCGTCCTGGCGATGCTCGCCTACGCCGGGATCGAGGCCGCCTCGGACCTCGCCCCCGACATCGACTTCCCGCCCCGGGCGCTCAAGCGGGTGGTCACGGTCGGGGCGGTGATGGTGCCCCTCATCTACGCGGGCATGGCGGCGGTCGCTCTGATGGCGGTCCCTGTGGTCGCCGGTCCGGACGGGCCGCAGACGGCGCTGGGCACGGAGTTCGTCGAGAACCCGGTGCTGGGCGTGGTATCCGCCTACGAGCCCGCCTGGGTCGGCGACGCGATGCGCTGGCTGGTCGCCCTGGTCGCGACGCCGGTCTTGTTCTGGGCGGCCAGCACGTCGATGCTCGGCGTCTCCCGGCACATCTACACGCTGGCGATCAACCGGCAGATCCCGAGCTGGTTGGGGAAGCTCGACCGCCACCACGCCACGCCGACGGTCGCGATCGCGGCCTCGGCGGTTATCGCGATCGGGCTGATCCTTCCCACGAACGTCGAGGTCCTGGCTGGCATCTACGCGTTCGGCGCTCTCCTGGCGATCACGCTCGCGCACGTGTCGATCATTCGGATGCGGGCGCTGGAGCCGAACCGCCGACGACCGTTCAAGGTTCCCTGGGGAGTGCGGATCCACGGCGTCGAGGTGCCGCTGCCGGCCCTGGTCGGCGCCGTGGTCAGCGTCCTCGCCTTCCTCAGCGTCCTCGCCTACCACGACGAGGCGCGGTGGGTGGGAACCGGCTGGATGCTGTTCGGCCTCACCGCCTACGTGATTTACCGGCGCTTCGTCGAGGGAGTCAGCCTCACCGAGCGCGTCTCGGTCAGCGAGCGGGCGTTGACCAAGAGCGTGCCCGAGGTCCAGTACAGGACGCTGATCGTGCCCGTGTTCGGCACGCCGCTCGACGACGACATCGTCGGAACCGCGGGGCGGCTCGCAGCGGAGTCCGACAGCGACGGCGGCGCCCGCGCGCGGCCGCGGCTCGACCTGGTGTACGTGATCGAGGTGCCGCTGACCCTGCCGCTCGACGCCGCTCTGCCCGGCAAGCAGATCGACGAGGCAAACCGGGTGATCGGGCGGGCCCAGGAGGTCGGCTCCGAGTACCCGTCGGTGGACGTGACGGCCCGGGTGGTTCGGGCGCGTTCGGTCGCTGCCGGGATCGTCGAGGCGGCCCGGGAGGAGCACGCCGAGGCGATCGTCCTCGGCGGCGAGCCGCCCAGCCGGGTCCGCGGCGGGTCGATCCTCGGCGGCGTCGGCGGCCCCCGCCAGGAGGTGGTCGGCGAGGTGACCGAGTACGTGCTCAACCGGGCCCCCTGCCGGGTCCTGCTGACGGCGCCTCCCGAAGGCCGCGCGGAGGGCGACGGCAGGCGCAACGGGGCGGCCGGAAGCGGCGAGTCCGCGGGTTAGTATCAGCCCATGTTCATCCTGATCGTCGGCTGCGGCCGGGTCGGATCCTCGGTTGCGCGGGCCGCGCTGCGGGACGGCCACACCGTCTCCTGCCTCGACGAGGATCCCGAGTCCCACGCCCGGCTCGAGCTCGATCTCGAGCAGAGCTGGGAAGACCTCGGGGGGCAGTTCACGGTCGGCACCGGGCTCGAGCTCGAGGCGCTGACCGAGGCGGGGATCGAACAGGCCGACGCGTTCATCGCGTCAACCGACGGCGACAACACGAACATCATCATCGGCCAGATCGCCCAGCGCCGGTTCAACGTGCCGACGGTGATCGCGCGGATCCTCGACCCCTACCGGGCCGAGTGGTACGAGAAGCGCGGTCTGCACACGATCTGCCCCACCCGCGTCGCGATCGAGATGCTGGTCGGCGACGTCAAGCAGGCCGCGGAGCGCCAGGGCGACGCGGCGAGCACCGCCTGAGAGGAACGCTGACGTGTACGTGATCATCGTCGGCGCGGGCAAGGTTGGGTGGAACCTCGCCCGCGAGCTGCTCGAGAAGGGCCACGAGGTGACCGTAATCGAGAGCAACCGCCGTCGTTACCTGACGGTGGAGCAGGAGCTCGAGCACAACGTCCAGTACGGCGACGCATCGGAGCTGTGGGTCCTCGAGCGCTCGGGGATCCAGCGGGCCGACATGGTCATCGCCGTGACCGGCGACGACGAGGACAACATGCTGATCTGCCAGGTCGCCCGCGAGAAGTACATGGTCGACCGGATCATCGCCCGGGTGAACAACCCCCGGAACCGCCAGCACTTCGACCTGCTCGGGATCCGGCCGTCGGTCTCGGCGACCGACCTGATCCTGCGCCTCATCGAGCACGAGGTGCCCGAGTACGGGCTGGTTCACCTCCTCGACCTCCAGGAGGAGCGGCTGGAGATCATCGAGATGCTGCTCGCCGACGACTCGGGCGTGGTCGGCCAGCGCGTCGCCGACCTCGAGATGCCGGACGGCAGCCTGCTGATCTCGGTGCTGCGCGAGGGGCGCGGGTTCGTGCCCGGCCCCGACACGGTGCTCGAGGCGGGCGATGAGGTCCTGGCCGTGCTCGACCCGGGCAAGGAGGACGAGCTCAAGGAGTTCTTCGGCCCGAACGGCGCGGGCGCGTAGCGCGCATGGCGGATCTCGAGGTCGACTTCCTCCTGATCGGCGGCGGCATGGCGGCCGGGAACTGCGCCGCCCGGCTCCGCGAGCTCGGCGCCGAGGGCGAGATCATGCTGGTCGGGCGCGAGCCCGAGCCGCCGTACGAGCGCCCGCCGCTCTCCAAGGAGTATCTACGGGGGGAATCCGAGCGGCCCGAGGCCTACGTCAACGAGCCGTCCTGGTACGAGCAGAATGCAATCGACCTCCGGGTCGGCACGAACGTGATGTCGCTCGATTCCGCGGCGCGCACGGCGAAGCTCCAGGGTGGAGAGGAGGTGGCGTTCGGGAAGGCGCTGCTGGCCACCGGCGCGATGGTCAACATCCTCAGGGTCGATGGCGCCGAGCTGGAGGGAATCCACTACCTACGCGCCTTCGGCAACTCCGATGCGATCCGGGCCGAGGCCGAGCAGGCCGAGCGCGTCGTCCTCGTCGGCGGCAGCTACATCGGTAGCGAGGTCGCGGCGTCGCTGACCCGGGTGGGAAAGTCCTGTGCGATCGTGATGATGGAGGACGTGCTCCTGGAACGGCCGTTCGGCCAGCGCGCCGGGCGCTGGTTCCAGGCCTTGCTCGAGGAGCATGGGGTCGAGGTTCACGGCGGGCAGGAGGTCGAGGCCTTCGAGGGGGCCGGGCGCTTCGGGGCGGTGGTGACGAAGAGCGGCAAGGCGGTCGCGGGAGACCTGCTCGTGGTCGGCGCCGGCGTCCGGCCGGACGTGATGCTCGCCCAGCGGGCCGGGCTCGAGGTCGACAACGGCATCGTCTGCGACGCGAAGCTGATGACCTCGGTCGACGGGATCTACGCCGCCGGTGACTGCTGCAACTACGACAGCGTCGTCCACGGCCGCCGCCTGCGGATCGAGCACTGGGACGTGGCGATGCAGCAGGGGCGGGTGGCCGCCGAGAACATGCTCGGCGCGGCCCGCGACTATGACGTCGTGCCCTACTTCTTCAGCGACCTCGCCGACTGGGCGAGCCTCGAGTACGTCGGCCCGGCCCCGGCCTGGGACGAGGAGGTCTGGCGCGGCGAGCCCGGAGGCGGCCAGTTCCTCGTCTGGTACCTGAGCGGCGGGAAGGTCGCCGGCGCGCTCAGCGTCGAGCGGTCCGAGGACCTCGGCGAGGCCAGGCGCCTGCTCGCCGACGGGGTCGACGTGTCGGGCTCCAAGGCCGAGCTCGCCGACCCGGGCTCCGACCTCTCCACGCTCGGCTAGAGCCGGCCGGCATCCCGTTAGAGTTTCCGGCGCATCTTTGCGCCCTGGTGTAATGGCAGCACGCCTCGCTCTGGACGAGGTAGTCGGGGTTCAAATCCCTGGGGCGCAGCTAATTCCCTGCTGAGGCGAGGATTTCCTCTGCTACTTTCGCCACGGATGAGTCGCCGACCGACCGCACTCGCTGCTGCCCTGGTGGCGTCCGCCGCCCTCGTCGCCTGCGGCGGGGACGAGGGGGACGGTGGCGGCACGACGAGCACCGCCGCCGACACGCAGGTCAACCTCTCGCAGGCGGAACTGATCGAGGAGGGGGACGCGATCTGCGCCGAGGTCAACGCGGCGATCGCCGGCGTCGACGCCGGCGCGACCGACATCGCCAGCGAGCTGGCCCAGACCGCCGATCTCTACGGCGGCATGGTCGAGCGGCTGAAGGAACTGGGCAGCGTCGAGGCCGACCCCGCGCTGGCCGACGTCTACGACGCCGGAGACGCCCTGGTGCAGGCGGCCGATGACGCCGAGCTCGCGGCGCAGCGCGGCGAGGACCCGACCGGCGCCCAGGCCGACCTCGACTCCGCCCAGGCCGAGTTCCAATCCGCGGCGGACACCTACGGCTTCGCCGACTGTGGCGAGGGCGCCTCGACGACCACGCCGGCCGTGCCCGCCTCGCCGGCCGCCCCGGGCACCCCGGTCGCGCCGACGGCGCCGACCGCCCCGGTGACGCCGACCGCGCCGGTGGCACCCGCCCCGGCGCCCGCGCCGGCTCCCGCCCCGGCACCCGCTCCCGCCCCGGCACCCGCTCCCGCCCCTCCCACCGGTGGCGCCGGCACCGGCGGCGGCACGGGTAGCGGCGGCGGCGGGACCGGCGGCATCGGCCCCGGCTAGCTCAGGCTGCCGAGGACTCCGCCCAGGCGCCGTAGAGCGCCGCGTAGGCGCCCCCGGCGGCGATCAGCTCGTCGTGGCTGCCCGACTCGGCGATCCGCCCGTCGTCGAGGACGACGATCTTGCCCGCCCGCCGGATCGTCGAGAGCCGGTGGGCGATGACGATCGCGGTCCGCCGCGCCAGCAGGCGCTCGAGGCCGCGCTCGATCACCTTCTCGGTCCGCACGTCGACGTTGGAGGTCGCCTCGTCGAGGATCAGGATGCGCGGCTCGGCGAGGAGCGCCCGCGCGAAGGCGACGAGCTGGCGCTGCCCCGCCGAGAGCTGGACGCCGCGCTCGCCGACCTCGGTCTCGATTCCGTCCGGCAGCGCCTCGATGAAGGTGGTCGCGCCCACCGCGGCCGCGGCCGCCTCGATCTCCTCCAGCGTCGCGCTGGGCCGGCCGAACGCGATGTTCTCGCGGACGGTGCCCGAGAACAGGAAGCCCTCCTGGGGGACGATCCCGAGCTGGCGCCGCAGCGCCTCCTGCTTCAGGTCGCGGAGGTCGTGGCCGTCGATCAGCACGCGGCCGCGCTGCGGGTCGTAGAAGCGGGCGACGAGCTTCGCGAAGGTCGACTTGCCGGCCCCCGTCGCCCCGACCAGGGCCAGGGTCTGCCCCGGCGCCACGTGGAGGTCGACGTCGCGCATCGCCCAGTCGACCGGCTCGCCCGCCGCCTCGGGCTCGAGCGCGTCCTCGGCGTAGGAGAAGGAGACGCCCTCCATCCGGATGTCGCCCCGCAGCGTTCCGGGGTCGATCGCGGCCGGCGCGTCGACCATGTCGGGCTCGGTGTCGAGCAGGTCGAAGATCTTGTCGAGCGCCGCCATGCCCTGCTGGTAGGTCGTGTAGAGCTGCGAGAGCTGCTGGATCGGGTCGAAGAAGGTCTGGAGGTAGCCGACGAAGGCGACGAGGATGCCGATCTCGGTGTTGCCCTCGAGCACCTGGTAGCCGCCGTAGAGGAGGATCACCGCGGTGGCCACCGCGGACAGCAGCTCCACCGCGGGGAAGTACGCGGCGTTCAGATAGACGGTTCGCATGTTCGCCGCCCGGTTCGCCTCGTTCAGCTCGGCCATCTGCGTGATGTGGCGGGGCTCCTGGCCGAAGCTCCGCACCACCCGGACGCCGCTCAGCGTCTCCTGGAGGTAGCCGGTGATCGCGGCGATCCGCTCGCGCGTGGCCTTGTAGGCGCCGGCTGCGGCCACCCGGAAGACGATGCTGGCGACGGCGAGCAGGGGGAAGGTCAGGAAGGTGACGAGCGCCAGACCGGGGTCGAGGGCGAGCAGGATCACGACGACACCGAGCAGCGTCAGGGTCGCCGAGAAGAGCGTCGTGATGCCGTCGGTGATGAGCTGGTCGAGCGCCTGGACGTCGTTCGTCATCCGCGAGATCAGCACGCCGGGGCTGCGCCTGGTGAAGAAGCCGATCGACATCTGCTGCACGTGGGCGAAGATCCGCTCGCGGAGCTGCTGGAGGACGCGCTGCCCGACCCAGCCGGTGAGGTAGGTCTGGGCGTAGCTCGCCGCGGCGTAGAGGACGGCGCTGGCGACGAAGACGGCGACGATGACGTCGAGTGCGCCGACGTCGCCCTCGGTGATGCCGGCGTCGATCGCCTTCCCCGCGAGGTAGGGCGGCGCGAGCGCCGCGGCCGTCGCGACCAGGAGCGCGACCATCATCAGGGCCACCTTCCCCCGGTAGGGGCGGAGCAGCGCCAGCAGCCAGCGGACCTTGCGGCCGCGCTGGTCCTCGCCGCGGACCAGGCGCCAGAGCGCCGCGAACAGCAGCGCCACTTCGCGCAGGCGGTTCCGCTCCGGATTCACAGCCGCGCCATCTCCTCGCGCTCCTCGAGGTCGCGCTGGAGGAAGACCGAGTCGGCCAGGCCGTGCTCGGCGATCTCACGGTAGAACGAGCAGCCCTCGAGCAGCTCCTCGTGCGTGCCGCGGTCGACGATCTGCCCGCCGTCCATGACCACTACCTCGTCGGCCAGCGAGACGGTCGAGAGCCGGTGGGCGATCACGAACGTGGTCCGGCCCCGCATCACCTCGGCGAGGCCGGCGCGGATCGCCGCCTCGGTGCGGGCGTCCACCGAGGAGGTCGCGTCGTCGAGGATCAGGATCCGCGGGTCGGCGAGAAATGCCCGGGCGATCGCCACCCGCTGGCGCTGTCCCCCCGAGAGCGTCAGGCCGCGCTCCCCGACGACTGCGTCGTACCCGTCCGGCAGGTCGCGGATGAAGGCGTCGGCCTGGGCCCGCCGCGCCGCCGCCTCGACCTCCTCGCGGGTCGCGTCGGGCCGGGCGTAGGCGATGTTCTCGGCGACGCTCGCCGAGAACAGGAAGCTGTCGTCGGCGACGAAGGCGATTTCGGAGCGCAGCGAGTCGACGTCGACCCCGCGGACATCGGCCCCGTCGACCGAGACCGTGCCCTCGGTCGGGTCGTACAGCCGGGCGACGAGCGCGACGAGACTGGTCTTGCCCGAGCCGGAGGGACCCACGAGGGCCACCGTGGAGCCGGGCGTGACCTCGAGGTCGATGTCGCTGAGCGCCGGAGCGGCGCCGTCGTAGCGCAGGCCGACGCCCTGCATCGAGACGCGACCGCCCCCCGGCGGCAGCGGCGGCGCATCCGGCGGGCTCTCGATCCGCGGGTCGCGGTCGAGGATCTCGAACAGCCGGTTGCCGGACGCGATCGCCCTCTGGGCCATCCCGAGCGCGATGCCGAGCATCCGCATCGGCGATGCCAGGATCACGAGGTAGGTGTAGAAGGCGGTGAACTCGCCGAGGGTCAGGCTGCCGTTGATCACCTCGCGTCCGCCGACGAACAGGACCAGGGCGATCCCGGCCTGCGGCAGCAGCCCGATGAGCGGCGTGTAGAAGGCCCGCAGCCGGTTCGAGTAGATGCTCTGGTCGAAGACGCGGCCGACGGCGCCGCGGAAGCGGTGGAGCTGGTGCTCCTCACGGGCGAACGCCTTGACGATCCGGATCCCCGAGACGTTCTCCTCAGCCGCCGCGGTCAGCTCGGCAATCCGCTGCTGTACCTCCTGGAGGGCGGGTCGCGAGCGCCGGTTGTAGCTGGCCGCGGTGACGACTACGACCGGGGCGGGGGCCAGGGCCAGAAGCGCCAGCCACGGGTTGATCGCCACCATCACGACCGTCGCCAGGGTGATGGTCAGAAGGTTCTGGGTGATGAAGATCAGCCCGTATCCGAGGAAGAACCGGATCGACTGCAGGTCGACTGTCGCCCGTGACATGAGCTGCCCGGTCTGCTGGGTGTCGAAGAACCCCAGTTCGAGGCGTTGGAGGTGGGAGTAGAGGCGCTGACGGAGGTCGTACTCCACGGCCAGGGAGACCCGGCCGGCGACGAGGCGGCGGACGACCGTGAGGCCGACCCGGAGCAGGGCGGCGGCGATGATCGCCAGCGCCAGCGGCAGGAGGTCGGGGCGGTCGCCGCGCTCGACCGCGTCGACCGCCCGCCCGACCAGCCACGGAATCAGGACGGTCATGCCCATCGCCAGCCAGGCGAAGACCAGCGACCCCCACAGCGCCCGGCGGTGGGGCCGGAGGAACGCGAGCAGCCGTCTGAAGGTTGGCATCGCCTCCACTATATAAAGTGAAGTACCGACCCGCCCCCGCGTGCGGACGACTTTTTCGCTCCATAGCGAGGATAAGTTCGTCCGGTGCGGCGATACTTCGGGCGTGCCCGCGCCGCCGGCCGGACTCTGCGACAGCTGCCGCCATCAGCGGGTCGTCGGCAACACCCGCGGCTCGCGCTTCTCGCTCTGCGAACGCTCCCGAACCGATCCGGTGTACCCGCGCTACCCGCGGCTTCCAGTCACCAGCTGCGCCGGCTACGAGGCTCGCGCCGGGGGGGCGGGGTCGGGCTGATCAGCGGATCCGCGACGCGGCCTCGGCGCTCGATACCTTGCCCTCGCAGTCGGGCTCGGGCGGCGGCGGCCGGTCCCCCTCCAGCCGGCGCGGGTCGACGAGGATCTCGAAGTTCGTGACCCCGTGGAACGGGGTGGACGTCCCGTCGTTGCGGGCCAGGGTGATGATCAGCCGGTAGAAGCCGGGCGGGAGCCGCTCGTAGTAGATCTCGGGCAGTGTCGCCGGCGAGTAGAGCCCGGCCGATCCGATCCGCTCGGCCAGGACCCCGTTCGGCCCCGAATGCCTCGGGAAGTCGAACGAGCGGCCGATCAGCCGGCCGCTGCCGAACGGGCTGTTGATCGCCCGCTCGAGCTTCTCCGGGTCCACGCAATCCGGAACCCGGTTCAGGGAGAACTTGATGTGGCCCTCACCCAGCTCCGGCGCCTTGCCGAAGTGCAGCGGCGACAGCTTGAAGTTCTCGATCTTGAGCTTGACGACGACCGCGCGGTTCTCGTGCCGGGAGCCGTTTCGGGGCGAGACGATCTCGACGTTCGGCAGCCCGGGGACGGGCTCCGCCTTGGCGGCCGCCTCGTCGTCGCCGCCGTCGATCGCGACAGCGGCGATGGCGACCGCGGCCGTCACCGCGACCAGCACCGCGATGACGGTCCGCGTGCTCATCGGCCGGGAGATTACGCACACCCGCCCGGGCGCCGATCGGATAGGTTCCCCGCAGCCGACCCCGAGGAGAAGCGGATGGATGCGACCCAGCTGAAGAGGATTCCGATCTTCCAGGACGTTCCCGACGAGGACCTCCGGGTGGTGACCACCTTCGCGACCAGCGACGAGGTGGCCGAGGGCACCCAGATCGTCAAGGAGGGCGACTACGCCAATCACTTCATGGCGATCGAGGAGGGCAGCGCCAAGGTCACCCGCGACGGCGAGGAGGTCGGTGAGCTCAGCACGGGCGACATCTTCGGCGAGATCGGCCTGCTCGAGAAGGAGCGGCGCAGCGCGACCGTGACCGCGACGTCGCGGGTCAAGCTGATCAAGATCGAGCGCTGGGAGCTCCAGCGGCTCAAGAAGGTCCTTCCGGGCGTCTACGCGAAGATCGAGCAGTTGGCCGGGGAGCGCCGCGGCCCCGTCGCCGAGTAGCCGCGCGCCGGCCCCGGCGACGTTCGCGTATTCCTAAGATGTCCTAACATTCCGCTCACGGGCACCCGTGGTGACACAGGGCCATCCCGGGGCCGCTGACCGAATAGACGAGGCAGGGAACCTCATCGCGGTCGCGCCCCGGTACCGCAGCGAGGAATTCGTTAGGAGGTCGGGCTTGACCCCCGCCGAGGCAAGGTTGTTCCATCGCTACCGCCAGCAGGGCGACGACTCTGCGCGCGACGAGCTGACAGCGCTCTACCTGCCGCTCGCCCGGGCGCTCTCGCGGCGCTACCGGTCGGCCAGCGAGCCCTACGAGGACCTGTTCCAGGTGGCCTGCCTCGGCCTCGTCAAGGCGATCGACCGCTACGACCCCGACCAGGGGAGCAGCTTCCAGGCCTACGCCGTCCCGACGATCCTCGGCGAGGTCAAGCGGCACTTCCGCGACCGCGTGATGCCGCTGCACATGCCGCGCGGCGTCAAGGAGCGCGCGCTCGAGGTCGGGCGGATCTCCGAGGCCCTCACCGGTGAGCTCGAGCGGCCGCCGAGCGTCCACGAGGTCGCCGAGCGGACCGAGCTCACCCCCGACGACGTGGTGGAGGCGCTGGGCGCGATCGAGGCCGCGAAGACGGTCTCCCTGGACGTCCCTTTCCGGTCCGACGACGGCGACTCGCCGCCGGCTGTCGAGGCGGTTGGCGACCGCGACCCGAAGCTCGACTCGGTCGAGTCCCAGATCGCCGTGCGGGCGGCGATGGAGGTGCTCGACGAGCGTGAGCGGCGCTGCATCGACCTCCGCTTCAGGCGCGACCTGACCCAGGAGGAGATCGCGACCGAGGTCGGCGTCTCGCAGGTCCACGTCTCGCGGATCCTGCGGCGGGCGCTCGAGAAGCTGCGTGGATCGGCGGCCGAGCTCGACTACGAGCTCGTCGCCTGACGGCCGCGGCCCACGGGGCCGTCGGAAATTTTTCGGCGCCGAGGTTTAGGCCCGCGCCAGGCGCGGGTAATCATGGTCGTGACACGGCGACTGCGCGCTGGGACCGCGGTCGCCGACACGAGAGGCCGTCGAGCCTCCCTGCCCAGCTGTGCCCGGTCTGCCCGACCGGGCACAGCCCGTTTCAGGCGCCGTTTCCGGGGCCTGAGCGCCAGCTCCCGTGCCTGGGCCGGCCTTCAGCAGACCAGGTCGAGCTCGAAGCAGAGGTCGGAGACCAGGCTCTCGAGGTCGCTGAGCCGCTCTTCGAGATCGGTGAGGTCCTCGCCGGCCGCACCGTCGGACTCGAGGTCCTCGACCCGCGCGGTCAGGTCGTCGACCTCGGCCGCGAGGTCGGCGACTGCTGTCTCGGCCGCGGACGTGTCCCCGGGCGGCCCCTGCGGTCCCTGGGGCCCCGGTTCGCCCCGCGGGCCCTGTGCACCGCGATCACCGGGCGGCCCGGGATCCCCGACGAGCAGGGTGGTGGCGGTGCCGACTGCGGCGCCGACCACGCAGGCGACCACCGCGACGAGGATCAGCAGGCGGGTGGGGGAGAGCTCGGGCACCGTCAGTCGAGACAGCGCCGGACCTTGGCGGCGATCGCCTGCGTCCGCGCGCGGTAGCCCTCGGCGTCCGGGTGGACCCCGTCGGACCTCATCCACTGGGGGTTCTCGCGCACCATCTGAGCCCAGTCGACGACCAGGAGCCGGTCAAAGCGGCGGTTCAACCGGGCGAGGACGGCGTTGTAGCCGGCGTAGCTGTGGCCGCCCACCGGCGGGCGGACGATGTTGGGCCAGACGACGCACCCCCGTCTGCCGACCAGCCCGACGGCCTGCCGGACCGCCCTGCCGAACGTCTCCGTTGCGCGAGGGTCGTCGTTGGTTCCCAGGCTCATCACCACGATCCGCGCCAGGTTGCGCTGACGCCGCAGGAGGTCGACGCCCTCGGGCGCGTGACGCGAGATCGAGGTCGACTGCGTCAGTGGCCATCCTGGCAGGGCCCGCGGCAGGTACGGCTTCGTGCCGACCGCCAGGGAGTCGCCGTTGACGAAGACCCGGGGGGCGCGGGCGCGGAACTGCACCCGTTCGACCCGCGCGTCGCCGACGAACCAGGCGACCGTGTAGCGGCCGGGCCCGGTGAGGCCGATCGCGGCGCGGGAAGGCTCACCGCGGAGGCCCGTCGTCCGGCGTCGGCAATGAGTGTGGCCGCCCGGCTTGCGGACGCAGACCCTGTAGGAGACCTCGCGCCGGGCGAGCGCCCGGAAGACGGCCGCCGGCGTCGCCCCGAGCGAGCAGCGCTGGGCGGCGTCCTCGGTGTGCAGGCTGCAGGCGACGTAGGCGTCGAACCTGGGTGTCGCCGCCGCGGCCGGCGTGGCGCCGGCGGCGGCGAGGACGACCAGCGCCGCGATTGGGACGAGTCGCCGCATGAGGGCGCAATCTAGCCTGCCGCCGATGCGCTGGGACGATGCCGCTCGCCAGGCGGCGATGGCCACCGCCGCCTGCATCGCCCTCTCCTTCGTCGTGGGCGGCGTCGCCTATGCGCTGCTCGGCGTGCACGAGAGCTACCCGGGCACCCACCAGTCGGGCCCCCTCGGTGAATGGTTCGGAGCGACCGCCTTCCGCTGGGACTCCGAGTGGTACCTGCGGATCACCGACCACGGCTACAACGAGATCCGGCTCGCCTTCTTCCCGCTCTACCCGCTGCTGGCGAGCGCGCTGGGCGCGCCGATCGGCTCACCGGCCGTCGCCGGCCTGCTCGTCTCCGTGGCCGCCACCTTCGCCGCGCTCCTCGTCCTGCACCGGCTGACCGAACTCGAGCTCGGCGGGGCCGCGGCTTCGCGGGCGGTCTGGATCGTCGCGCTCTTCCCGACCGGCGTCTTCCTGCCGGCGGTGATGACCGAGGCGCTGTTCCTCGCACTCACGGTGGGGTCGATCTATTCCGCCCGGCTCGGTCGCTGGGGCTGGGCGGTGGGGCTGGCGGCCGCGGCGGCGCTGACCCGCAACACCGGCGTGCTGCTGATCGTGCCGATCGTCCTCCTCTACCTCTACGGACCGCGCGCGGACCGGGCGCCGGTCCCGAAACAGGCGGGCTGGTCGCCGCGGTTCCCCGTCCGCCGCGACCTCGTCCTGCTGGCCGCGGTCCCGCTCGCCTGCGCCGGCTTTCTCGCCTACGGGTGGGCGTCAACCGGCGACGCCCTCGCTTCGCTACATGCCCAGGACGAGGTCTGGGACCGGCAGGTCGACGTCCCTCTGGCCGCGACCTGGCTCGCGGCCGAGGATGCCATCGAGGCCGTGGGAGACCTTGCGACCGGCCCGGGCCTGGGCCGAGCAGTCGCCTACGGGGACCCCACGTACGTCTCGCTCCGCGCCCTGCGTGAGTTCGCGTGGCTGGTCTTCGCCGCCGTGGCGCTGGTCGGCGCCTGCCGCCGCCTCCCCCCGGCCTACGGCGTCTACGCCGGCCTGGCGATGCTGGTGCCGCTCTCGGCGCCGGCGCCCGACGACCCGCTCACCTCGTTCTCGCGCTACCTGCTGGTCCTCTTCCCGCTCCACATGTGGCTGGCCGGCTGGGCTTCGACCCGGGCTCGCCTGGCGGGGGTCCTCGTCCCGTCGGTCCTGCTCTTCGTGCTCTACGCCGTGGAGCTTGCGAACGGGCGCTGGGTCTAGAGTCCGTCACCGTGCCGGATCCCTACACGCACAAGAACCTGACCGAGGTCGAGGACTCGGCGCCGAAGTTCGGCTTCGAGGACCACCAGGAGGCCCGTTTCGCGCGGAGCGACTTCGACGCCGAGCAGACCGGCTTCAGCTACCACCGCGTCAAGCCGGGCAAGCGGCAGGGGTTCGGCCACCGCCACGACGAAGCCGAGGAGGTCTACGTGGTGATCCGCGGCTCCGGGAGGGTCAAGCTCGACGACGACATCCTCGAGCTGGCCGAGCTCGACGCGGTGCGGGTCTCGCCGGGGGTGACCCGCCAGTTCGAAGCCGCCGACGACGGCCTCGACCTGCTGGCCTTCGGGCCGCACCACGAGGGCGACCGGGGGGAGCTCGTCCCCGGCTGGTGGAGCGACTGATCCGCAGCGCCGCGGGTATCCGTCGACCGTAACCGGCTGCCGAGGAGCGAGGTGACGAATGGGCGTCGAGGTCAGTGAGCGTCAGTCGCGAGAGGTCGCAGAGGCGGCCCGCGAGGAAGGGTGGGAGCTCCCGAGCTTCGGCCGCGAGCTGTTCCTCGGCAACCTGCGGCTCGACCTGATCCACCCCCAGCCCAAGGTCGATCCCGACGCCGCCGAGAAGGGGGAGCGGTTCCTGCGGGCGCTGCGCGACTTCCTCGAGCGCGAGGTCGATCCCCTGCAGATCGAGCGCGACGCGAAGATCCCCGAGGAGGCCATCGATGGCCTCAAGGAGCTGGGCGCGCTCGGGATGAAGGTCCCGGAGGAGTACGGGGGCCTGGGCCTCTCCCAGGTCTATTACAACCGGGCGCTCCAGATCGCCGGCGTCTGGCACGCGTCGCTGTCGACGCTGCTCTCGGCCCACCAGTCGATCGGGCTGGCCGAGCCGCTGCGGCTGTTCGGCTCCGAGGAGCAGAAGCGCGAGTGGCTGCCGAGGGTGGCCCGCACCCACATCTCCGCCTTCCTGCTGACCGAGCCCGACGTCGGGTCCGACCCGGCCCGGCTCGCGACCACCGCGGCGCCGAGCGAAGACGGCTCCGAGTACGTCCTCAACGGCGTCAAGCTCTGGGCGACGAACGGCGCGATCGCCGACGTCGTCGTCGTGATGGCCCAGGTGCCGAAGGGCGAGGGCCGCCGGGGAGGCATCAGCGCATTCATCCTGCCCTACGACGCCGAGGGCGTCACCGTCGAGCACCGCAACTCGTTCATGGGGCTGCGCGGGATCGAGAACTCGGTCACCCGGCTCGACGACGTTCGCGTGCCGGCCGAGAACCTGATCGGGAAGGAGGGCCAGGGGCTGAAGATCGCCCTCTCGACCCTCAACACCGGGCGCCTGGCGCTGCCGGCGATCTGCGTCGGCACGGCCAAGTGGGCGACCAAATCCGCTCGTGAGTGGGCCACCGAGCGCGTGCAATGGGGCCAGCCGGTCGGCAAGCACGACGCGGTCGCTCAGAAGATCGCCTTCATCGCCGCCAGCGCCTTCGGCCTCGAGGCGATGCTCGACGTCGCCAGCCGCCTGGCGGACGACAAGAAGAACGACATCCGGATCGAGGCGGCGATCGCCAAGCTCTACGGCTCCGAGCTCGCCTGGCAGGTGATCGACGAGCTGATCCAGATCCGCGGCGGCCGCGGCTACGAGACCGCCGAGTCGCTGAAGGCCAGGGGGGAGAGGCCGGTCCCCGCCGAGCAGTTCCTTCGCGACATGCGGATCAACCGGATCTTCGAGGGGTCGACCGAGATCATGCACCTGCTGATCGCCCGCGAGGCGGTGGACCAGCACCTGGAAGTCGCCGGCGACCTGCTCGAGGGCGAGGGCGGGCTCGGGGAGAAGGCGAAGAGCGCCCTCGGCGCCGGGTCCTTCTATGCCAAGTGGCTGCCCGGGCTGGCGTTCGGTGAGGGCCAGCGGCCGGGTTCGTTCGAGGAGTTCGGCCCGCTCGCCGAGCACCTGCGCTTCGCCGAGCGCAATTCGCGCAAGCTCGCCCGCTCGACCTTCTATGCGATGACCCGCTGGCAGGCGAAGCTGGAGCGCAAGCAGGCGGTTCTCGGCCGCGTGGTCGACATCGGCGCCGAGCTTTTCGCGATCTCCTCGGCGGTGGTCTACGCCCAGACGATCCGCACCGAGCGTCCCGACCGTGCCGAAGAGGCGGTTCGCCTGGCCGACCAGTTCTGCCGCCAGGCCCGCCGCCGCGTGCGCTCGCTGTTCGGCGCCCTCTGGTCCAACGACGACGACTCGAACTACGAGCTCGCGATGCAGGTCCTGGCCGGCGACCACGCCTGGATCGAGGAGGGCATCGCCGACCCGTCCGGGGAGGGGCCGATGGTCGCCTCGGACCCGGCCGCGGCCGAGACGGTCGCCGGCTAGGCGGTCGTCAGAACGCCGCCGCTGGCGGCCGGCGGCGGAACCGGCGCGGCGTTCTCGTCGGCGAGCGTCTGGAGCAGGGCCTCGACCACGGTCGGGTCGAACTGGGTGCCCGCGTGGAGCATCAGCTCGCCCCAGGCCTCTTCGCGCGAATGCGCGCGGCGGTAAGGGCGGTCGGTGATCATCGCGTGGTAGGCGTCGCAGGCGAGCGTGATCCGGCTGGCGAGCGGGATCTTCTCCCCGGCGAGGCCGTCGGGGTAGCCGGTGCCGTCCCAGCGCTCGTGCTCGGCCCGGATCGCCGCGCCGAGGTGCTCCAGGCCCGGCGAGCTCGAGATCAGCTTCTCGCCGTAGATGGGGTGCATCCTCATCACGACCCACTCGTCGTCGTCGAGCGGGCCGGGCTTCATAAGGATCGCGTCGGGAATGCTGATCTTGCCGACGTCGTGCAGCAGCGCGACCCGGGAGACGTCGGCGACCTCCTGCTCGGAGAGGCGGAGCCGGCAGGCGACCGCGATCGCGTGGGCGACGACCTCGCGCGAGTGGTCGGCGGTGTAGGAGTCGCGGGCGGCGACGGCGGCGACGAGGGCCTCGGTGACGGCGAACTCGCACTCGGAGCGGCGAGCGGCCTGCTGGAGGGATTCGCGCTCGAGCTGGCCGGCGAGGATGCTCGCGAAGACCTGCATCAGCTGCTGCTCGCGGTAGCCGAGGCCTGGCTTGGGCTGGGCGCTCGCCGCGCAGACGGTCCCGTAGACGCGACCGTCTGAGAACACCAGCGGCACCGACACGAAGGCGCGGATCTTCGTCTCCTTGACGAGGGGCACCGACGCGGCCCGCTCGTCGGCGCGCGTGTCGGGCATGAGGTTCGGCAGGCGCCCCTCGAGGATCCGGCTGCAGATCGTCTCCTCGACGGGCCGAGAGCCGCCGGGGCGAATGCCGAACGAGGCGCCGTCGCCGTGGAGGACGCGATAGATCTGGCGCTGGTCGGTGACCTCGGTGGCAACGGCCACGTCCATCGTGAGGAGGCTCTGAACGGCCTCGAGGGTGTGGATCACGGCAGGGCTGTCGGCGACCTCGCGCAGCTTCGCGAGGTCGGCGTCTTCGACGAACGTCATTGCCGCCGCGGCCTCCACGTTTCTCGGTATCGACCGCCGGTTGAGACTTCTGAAACGGGATCGAACAAATGGCCGTTGGTCAGCCGGACGTGACGACGATGGTCCCCTTCATCTGGGTCGGATGGAGAGTGCACAGGTAGCGATAGGTGCCGGCGCGCCTGAACGAGTGCCGATAGGTGACGCCGGCGTCCATGCCGTCGGAGAAGAAGCCCTTGCCCTTGACGTTGTGGATCTCCCTGCCCTCGTTGGTCCAGGTCACCGTGTCGCCGGCGGCGATCTCCGCTCGCGCCGGGTCGAAGGCGAAGTCACGCAGGGTGACGTCGCCCGGCGCCGCGGCGGTCTCGTCGTCGCCGCCGCAGCCGACCGGGCCCGAGGCACCCACGAGGAGCGCCCCGAGCCCGGCGGTGAGGAGGACGCGAACGCGCTGGCGCGTCCTTCGCCGTTTCCCCTCGGCGTGCACCGCTACTTGACCATGAAGGTCGTCGAGGCCGTGACGCCGGTGTCGGTGTGGTCGTTGTTGGCGAGGTCGACCTCGAGGGTGTGCTCGCCCTTCGGGAGCCCCTTGTAGGTGATCGTCGGTGCCACCGCGGGCGAGTACTTGCCGTCAACGCCGAGCTGGACGGCGAGCTTGCCGTTTGCGCCCGAGTACTTCGGATAGTCGAACTTGCCGCCGTCCATCGAGAAGTGGAGGTGGCCCTCACCGGCCATCTTCGCCATCCCGACCTGCTTCGGGTCGATCTTGAAGCCCGTCACGTCGACCTTCGCCGTGACGGTTGCCGGCGACGTGCCGCCGTCCTTCGGCGCCATGAACGTCACCGAAGGCTCGGCGCCTCCGCCGCTCGCTGCCGCGGTCGTCTCGCCGCCGCCGCTCGCGGCGGTCGTGTCGTCATCGTCGTCCCCGCATGCCGCCAGCCCCAAGGCCCCCGCGGCAAGCAGGATTGCTCCAGCCTTTTTCAGCATCTGAACTCCTCATCGGGGCATCGCCCCGGTTGTTTCCGTTGCCAGCCCTTACGAGGCCGGGCGGAGATCGGTTCACTGACCGCGGAACCGCGGATCCCCAGTTCAGCCCGAAAACCGGCCCGCCGGAGGCCCCAGTGACGCTGCTCGCGCGAGCGAGCGCCCCGGGCTACCGGATCCTGAGGCGCTTCTTTGCCGGGGTGGGGTCGGGGCCGCTTGGGCCGAACGCGCGGACCACGAACAGGTAGCGCCCCGGCGTGAGGTGGTTGTAGATCTTCGGGGAGCGGCAGCCCTTGACGGTGGCGGGCCTGTGGGGACGCTTCAGCTTGCACCGGAAGCCCCACGCCTCGCCGACCGCCTTGAACTCGAACCTCACCTTGTGGTGGCGGAGGTTCAACTTCGCCTGGGTGAGCCTTGTACCGGGAGGGCCCGGGATCGTGTGCGGGTCGCTCGTCTGCGAGGTCGGGCCGGCCGCGTTGGTGGCCGTCACCCGGCAGCGGTAGTCGCCCGGGACATAGGCGGTGTAGGAGGTGTCAGTCGCGCCGGCGATCTCGGCGCCATCGCGGGTCCATTGGTAGGCGATGCTCTGCGGCGCGCGGTAGAGGAAGGAGCGGAGCACGTCGGGTGCCCAGGTGGCCTGCGAGCAGGAGAGCACGGATCCCGGTGTCGACTCGCCCGTGATCTGCAGCGCGCCGGTGCCGCTCGGCACGCTGAGGATGGCCACGAAGCGCAGGGCTGACGCGCTCGCCCCCGAGATGTTGAGCCCGCCGCCGCCGCCCGACCCGTCGACGTTGACGTAAGAGATCGTGTCGCCCCCGAGGTTGCCCCAGTACATCTTCCCCGACGCGGGGTCGATCGCCATGCCGATCCCGCCGCGGTCGTTGGCCCCCGAGGTGCTGAGCTGGCCGCCGCCACCCGAGCCGTCGACGTTGGCGTAGCCGATCGTGCTGTCGAGGTTGGTCCAGTAGATCTTGGTGCCCGCGGGGTCGATCGTCACGCCATGGGGCTTGGTGATCGGCGCGCCGGTGGTGTCGAGCTCACCGCCGCCGCCCGATCCGTCGAGGTTGGCGTAGGAGATCGTGTTGGTGACCCGGTTGGCCCAGTAGATCCTCCCCGCCGCGGGGTCGATCACGGTGCCGTAGGGGTCGCTGGGGGTCGCACCGGAGATGTTGAGCAGGGCGCCGCCCGATCCGTCGAGGTTGGCGTAGGCGATCGTGTTGTCGTCGTTGGCCCAGTAGATCCGGCCTGCCCCAGGGTCGATCGCCAGACCGTGGGGTTTGTCTGCCGTCGCCCCGAAGGTGTTGAGCTGGCCGCCGCCGCCCGATCCGTCGAGGTTCGCATAGGAGATCGTGTTGTTTGCCTGGTTGGCCCAGTAGATCCGCCCCGCCGCGGCGTCGATCGCCACGCCGCGGGGGCCGCTCGGGGTGGCCCCGGTGATGTTGAGCGGCCCGCCGCCCGATCCGTCGAGGTTTGCCCAGGAGATCGTGTCGTTGCCATTGCCCCAGTAGATGCGATCCGACCCGAGCGCTGCGGGCGCCGACGCGAAGGCGAGCACCGCCGCGGCGATCAAGAGAACGCCTATCCGCCGGCCGTGTCCGGCCCCTCCGTTCGTGCCCACTCCCTTGCCTCCCACTGCTGTCACTTTACCGCGCGCGTTGAGTCAACCGCGACTGGAACCCGATGCCGGAGGAGGGACTCGAACCCCCGACACGCGGATTATGATTCCGCTGCTCTAACCGACTGAGCTACTCCGGCGGGGAGGGGAATCGTAGCGGCGGGGGAGGGGGCCTCCGGGCGGCGGCTCTAGGGTTTCTCGCGTGGCGTCAGAGCTCGACAGGGCAGTGGCGGCGGTCGTGCGGGATTGCCTCGGGGTGCGCTCCGGCGAGGAGGCTCTGGTCATCTGCAATCCGGCGACGGAGCGGCTCGGCGTGGCGCTCCGCGACGAGGCCGCCAGAGCCGGTGCCGACGCCGTCCTGACGGTCATGGGCGAGCGAGAATCGCATGCGGCCGAGCCGCCCGCCCCTGTCGCCGCCGCGATGAAGGCCGCCGACGCCGTCATGGCCCCGACGGTCCAGTCGCTCTCCCATACCGCCGCCCGGCGCGAGGCGAGCGAGTCCGGCACCCGGATCGCCACCCTCCCGGGCGTCACCGAGGAGATGCTCGCACGGGTCATGTCCGCCGACATGGAGGGCCTGCGGCGCAAGGGCAAGGCTGTCGCCGAGGTCCTCGACTCCGCCTCGGAGGCCCGGATCACCTGCCCGAACGGCAGTGACCTGCGGCTCGGGCTCGAGGGACGCGAGGCCATCCCAGACGCGGGTGAGCTGACCGCCCCCGGCGCCTTCGGCAACCTCCCCTGCGGCGAAGGCTTCATCGCGCCGCTCGAGGGCACCTCCGAGGGCACCCTGGTCGTCGACGGCTCGATCGCCGGCATCGGACGCGTCTCGGAGGCGGTCACGCTCACGGTCTCCCGTGGCCACCTCACCGACGCGACCGGAGCCGACGGCGCCCGCCTAATGGAGCTCCTCACCGCCCACGGCGAGGACGGCACCAACGTCGCCGAGCTCGGCATCGGCACCAACGAGAAGGCCCAGCTCACCGGCGAGATCCTCGAGGACGAGAAGCTGCTCGGCACCTGCCACGTCGCCTTCGGCGCCTCCGCTGCGATCGGGGGCACCTTCCAGGTCCCGGTCCACCTCGACTGCGTCGTTCTCCGCCCGACCATCACCGCCGGCGGCACCGAGCTGGTCGCCGACGGCAACCTTCTTGTCACCTAGTGCTGCTATCCGCGCCGAACTTCTCCGCGGGGCGCGACATCGCCGCAATCGCAGCGCTGCGAAGCGCTCTTGACTCCCGCCGCGGGGCGCGCGTGCTCGATCGGCACTCTGACCCCGACCACAACCGGACCGTGTTCACCCTCGCCGGAGAGCGCCGGCCTCTTGGCGAAGCGCTCGTCGCGGGCGCGGACGCGGCGACCGCGCAGATCGACATGAGCCGCCACCGCGGCCTTCATCCCTGCATCGGCGCTCTCGACGTCTGCCCGCTGATCTATCTCAGCGACGCCGATCGCGCCGCCGCGCAGAGCAACGCGCTCTCCGTGGCGGAGGCGCTGGGAGAGCTCGGGATCCCCGTGTTCTTCTACGGCGAGCTGGCGGTCAGTGAGGATCGTCGCGAGCGTGCCTTCTTCCGCAACGGCGGGCTCGAGGAGCTGGGCGCGCGCATGGCGAACGCGGAGCTGGCTCCGGACGCCGGGCCGGCCGTCCCGCATCCGACCGCCGGCGCCACGCTAATCACGGCCCGCCCGCCGCTGGCCGCCTTCAACGTCGAGCTCGACACCCCCGACGCGCTCGTCGCCCAGCGGATCGCCGCCGACCTTCGCGAGTCGGGAGGCGGCCTGCCCGGCGTCCGCGCCATCGGCCTCCCGCTGGAGAGCGGCCGCGCCCAGGTCTCGACGAACGTCGGCGACCCCATCGGTGTCCCGCTCGCGATGGTCGTCGAGCGGGTCCGCGAGCTAGCCGCGGCGCAGGGGGCCCGGCCGGTCGAGGCCGAGCTCGTCGGCCTCGCTCCCGCCGCCGCCCTGGAGGGGTATCCGGACGACGTCCCGATCCGCGGCTTCGACCCCGAGCAGCACCTGATCGAGAGCCGGCTCCCCGCCGCCTCCCGCTAGATTCAGGCCGTGGCCCAGACCAAGAAGAAGAGGCGCAGAAAGCGCCGCGGAACGCAGGGCGGACGGGTCGAGGACCGCGCCCGAGGGCGCCCCAGAAGCCGCCAGGAGGCCCGGGCTCGGGCGCGATCCGGGCGTGGTGCTCGGCCCAGCCGCCTCGACGGCCCGCCGACCTGGCGCAGCGCGGCCGTCCGCGGCCTGATCGCCGCGGCGATCTTCATCCTGCTGCTGCTGTTGATCTTCGGCGAGTCGGTCGGCAAGGCGGTCGCTTTCGGCGCCTTCATGCTCGCCTTCTACATCCCGGCCGGCTACTTCGTCGACATGCTGCTCTGGCGCCGGCGCGAGCGGACCCGGATCCGGGAGCGGATGCGGTGAGCCTCGACGTCCGAATGCTGACCGTCGGCCCCGTCGCCGAGAACTGCTTCGTCGTCCGTCGCGAGGGATCCGATCGCGGCGTGATCGTCGATCCAGGTGAGGAGGCCGAGCGGATCCTCCACGCCGTCGACGAGCTGGGACTCGACATCGACGCGATCCTCCTGACGCACTGCCACTTCGACCACATCGGCGCGGTCGCGCCCGTCGCGGTGGCCACCTCGGCGCCGGTCTACTGCCCGCAGATCGAGGTGCCCGTCCTGGCCGACATCATGTCCTACGTCCCCTGGCCCGGCTTCGGCCCGTACGAGAGCTATGACGCCGACGAGACCGTCGCCGGCGGCGAGACGCTGGAGCTGGCCGGGCTCGAGCTCGACGTGATCTTCACGCCCGGCCACAGCCCCGGTCACGTCACCTACGCGGTCCGCGCCGAGGACGCCCTGTTCTCCGGCGACGTCCTCTTCCAGGGCTCGGTCGGCCGCGTCGACCTCCCGGGCGGCGACTGGCCGACGCTGCTCGAGTCGATCCGCACCCTGGTCGAGGGTTTTCCGCCCGCGACGGCCGTATATCCGGGGCACATGGGCACGACCACGCTCGGCGCCGAGCGTGCCACGAATCCGTTCCTCGCCGAGCTGGCGAGGTGAGCCCCACGCCGTGAGCGAGGGGCCCCAGGCGCCGCGCGGCACCTTCGACGTGCTGCCGCGGCAGGCGGTCGCCCGGGCCCGCGTGCGCGCCGCGACGGCCGCGGTGCTCCAGCGGGCGGGGTACGGCGAGATCGAGACCCCGATCTACGAGGACACGGACCTCTTCGCCCGGGGCGTCGGCGAGAGCACCGACATCGTCGAGAAGGAGATGTTCACCTTCGAGGACCAGTCGGGGCGGAGCCTCACCCTGCGGCCCGAAGGCACCGCCTCAGTCTGCCGCGCCTACGTCGAGCACGGCATGCACAAGCTGGCCCAGCCCGTCCGGCTCTGGTACTGGGGGCCCTACTTCCGCTACGAGGCGCCGCAGGCGGGCCGCTACCGCCAGTTCAACCAGGTCGGGTTGGAGGCGATCGGCTCCGACTCGCCGCTGGTGGACGCCGAGGCGATCATCCTCCTGCACGAGCTGATCGCGGGGCTCGGCGTCCCCGGGATCGAGCTCAAGCTCGGCAGCCTCGCCTCGCCGCAGACGCGCAGCGCCTACCGCGAGGAGCTGGCGGCATACCTGCAGGAGAACGAGGCCGACCTGGCGCCGGAGGTGCGGTCCCGAATCGACGCCAACCCGCTGCGCGCGTTCGACTCCAAGGACGACGGCACCCGACGGGTGATGGCCGCTGCCCCGAAGCTCCTCGACCGGCTCGAGGGAGAGGATGCCGAGCACTTCGCCGAGGTCCGGACGCTGCTCGACGCGGCCGGCGTGGAATACGAGCTCGACCCGTCGCTGGTCCGCGGCCTCGACTACTACACCCGCACGGTCTTCGCCTTCACCGCCGCCAACCTCGGCGCCCAGTCCGAGGTCGGCGGGGGCGGCCGCTACGACGGCCTGGTCGAGCAGCTCGGCGGTCCGGCAGCTGCCGGGGTGGGCTGGGCGGCCGGCATCGAGCGGATCCTCCTGGCGCTGGGCGACGAGGGCGAGGAGCCGCGCCGCGACGTCTTCGTCGCCGCCGCCGGCGACGGGCAGCGGCACCGCGCGCTGGCGCTGGCCGGCGAGCTCCGCCGGGCGGGCCTCTCGGCCGAGGTGGACCTGGCGGGCCGCAGTCTCAAGGGCCAGATGAAGCAGGCCGATCGCATCGGGGCCCGCCACGCGGTCATCCTCGAAGAGGACGGCGGCGCGCAGCTCAAGGAGATGGAGAGCGGCGAGCAGCGCGACATCGACCCCGCGGCGGTCTTGGCGGACCTGACGGACTGAACCCGCCTCACGGCGATCACGCACCAGCCATCGGTATGGTGCGCAGACCATTGACTGTGGCGGCACGGGCGACCCGGGACCCGGCGGCGCCGGCCGCGACACCAGGGTTCAGCAGGCAGGGCTGCTGAGCGGGCAGCGGACGGGCATCAGCCCGCCCGCTGCCACCCCTTGAAAGACTGGCGCCGTGAGCGACGCCTTCCCCGCCCTCGCGCCGAACCGGTACCGCGACGCCTGGTGCGGCCAAGTCCTCGACGACCGCGTGGAGGCCGAGGTGAGGGTCGCCGGCTGGGTGCACAGGCGCCGAGACCACGGCGGCCTGATCTTCATCGACCTGCGCGATCGCACGGGCCTCGTCCAGCTGGTCTTCAACCCCGACGAGGCAGGGGACACCCATGAGCTCGGCCACCGACTTCGCGCCGAGGACGTGATCTCCGCCGCCGGGAAGGTGGTGCGGCGCTCCGCGGAGACGGTCAACGCCGACATGCCGACCGGCGAGTTCGAGGTTCGGGTGGGCGCCGCCGAGCTGCTCGCAGACGCGGAGACGCCGCCCTTCGAGATCGAGGGCTTCGGCGGCGAGGTGTCCGAGGAGACGCGGCTGCGCTATCGCTACCTCGACCTCAGGCGCGGGCGGATGCAGGAGGCTCTGGGCCTTCGCCACCGGGTGACCACGGCGATGCGGGGGTTCCTCGGCGCCGAAGGCTTCTACGAAATCGAGACGCCCGACCTCACCCGCTCGACGCCGGAGGGCGCCCGCGACTTCCTCGTCCCCAGCCGACTCCAGCCGGGCGCGTTCTACGCCCTGCCGCAGTCCCCGCAGCTCTTCAAGCAGCTCCTGATGGTCGCCGGCTACGAGCGCTACTTCCAGATCGCCCGCTGCTTCCGCGACGAGGCGACCCGCGCCGACCGCCAGGCCGAGTTCACCCAGCTCGACATCGAGATGTCGTTCGTCGACGTCGAAGACGTGCTCGCGGTCAACGAGCGCCTGCTCGCCCACGTCTTCGCCGCGGTCGGAGGGCCGGCGCTCGACCTGCCGCTGCCACGTCTCTCCTACGACGAGGCGATCGCCCGCTACGGGTCCGACCGGCCGGATACCCGCTTCGACCTCGAGCTTGTGGACCTCACCGACAACCTCCGCGACACGGAGTTCAAGGTGTTCCGCGGGGCGATCGAGTCCGGCGGCATGGTCAAGGGGCTGAACGCGGGGCAGCGGGCGATGCCGAGGTCGGCGCTCGACGGCCTGATCGGCAGGGCGCAGGAGCTCGGCGCGAAGGGCCTGGTCTGGGCGTTTCGCGAGGGCGACGGCTGGCGTTCCCCGACCGCGAAGTTCCTCACCGCCGAGGAGTTGCGGGGGCTGAACACCGTGTTCGGAGCCGAGGAGGGCGACCTCCTGCTCGTCGTCGCCGACCGCCCCGCCGTCGTCAACTCGGTCCTCGCCCAGCTCCGGCTCGACCTGGCCGACCGGTTCGGCCTGATCCGCGAGGGGGAGGACCGCTTGCTCTGGATCGTCGACTGGCCCCTGATGGAGTGGAACGAGGACGAGCGACGCTGGGACCCGCTCCACCACCCGTTCACCTCCCCGGCCGGGGAGTTCGATCCGGCGGATCCCGACGGGGCCCGGGCGCTGGCCTACGACGTCGTCTGGAACGGGCAGGAGCTGGGCGGCGGGTCGATCCGGATCAACCGCCCCGAGGTCCAGAGCGCGGTCTTCGAGGCTCTCGGGATCAGCGCTGAGGAGGCGGAGGCGCGGTTCGGGTTCCTGCTCGAGGCGTTGCGCTATGGGGCGCCGCCGCACGGGGGGATCGCCTACGGGCTCGACCGCGTCGTCCAGCGACTGGCCGAGGCGGAGACGATCCGCGACGTGATCGCGTTTCCGAAGACGGCGTCGGGACTGGACCTCCTGACCGGCGCGCCGGCGTCGGTCGAGGAGGAGCAGCTTCGCGAGCTGGGGATCTCGCTGCGCGCACAGCGGCCGGGCCGATGAGCCTGTTCGACCGGTTCCGGCGGACGCCGGGTCCCGGCGGGGCGCCGCTGATAGTCGACGATCCCTCCTACGACGACTGGGAGGTCGTCCGCGACTTTGGCGACCTGGCCACCGCGCGGGCCTGGCGCCAGACCCTCGACGAGGCCGGGATCGAGTCTGTCCTGACCTCGGATTGGCCGCTCGACCGCTTCGGACGGGGCGACATCGCGTTGCGGGTGTCGCCGGGCAGCTGGAGCGAGGCCGAAGAGCTCCTCTCCGGCCTCGACTGAGGCCCATCAGGTGGCTCCGGGGCCGCTACTCTCAGTGTCGAGGCCCGAGCCCGTACGCCAGCTGCCTCAAGTTTTTTCCCAACACAAACGGCCTGGGAGCTCTATGTCCCCCGGTCCCGTGGGACCGGGGGCAGGCACCCACCTTCTAACGAAGGGATCAAGCCGGAGGCGGCATCGGCGGGCTGGGGTCTCGTCCTTTCCTACGCTTGAGGCGATGGACACCGCCTTCCAGGCATATCTCGACGACGACAGCCGCCGCGGTCCGGCGGGCGACGGCGCATTCACAGGCGCCGCCGGCGGCGCCGCGTGCGGCGACCTCGCCCGCCTCTCGCTGGAAATCGACGCCGGCCGGGTAGCCGCGGCCAGCTTCGACACCGAGGGCTGCGCGGCCATGCGGGCGGCGACCGCAGCCGTCGCCGAGGCAGCGGAAGGCACTACCGCGCTCGAGGCCGCCCGGCTGGGGGCCGACGACATAGCCGCGGCGCTAGGTGGGTTGGTCCCCGCGAAGCTCCACGCGGCGCAGCTGGCCGCCGACGCCCTGCACCGGGCGCTCAGCGCGGCGGCGGCCTCCTCGGAGGCGCTCGCGGCCCCGCCCGATGACCGCGAGCGGGTCCTCGTGGCCGTCTCCGGCGGCGTCGACAGCGCCGTCGCGGCGCTGCTCGAGCGCGACCGTGGCCTCGACGTCGCCACCGTGACCGTGAAGCTCTGGGCGGACGCCCGAACCGACGGGGCCAAGGCCTGCTGCTCGCCCGAGGCCGTCGTCGGCGCCCGCCGGCTGGCGCACTCGCTCGGCCTGCCGCATTTCACCCTCGACCTGGAGGAGCAGTTCCGCCGCCGGGTCGTCGGCGAGTTCGTCACGGGCCATGGGGAGGGGCGGACGCCGAACCCGTGCGTGCTCTGCAACGGGGAGGTGCGGATCGCGGCGATGGCGGCGCTCGGCGAGCGCCTCGGCTCCGCGGGTCTCGCCACCGGCCACTACGCCCGCGTCGTCGACGACGGTCATGGCCCGCTGCTGACCGCCGCCGCCGACCCGGCCAAGGACCAGAGCTACATGCTCGCTGCCCTGCCTCCCGACGTCATCGGGCGCCTGCGCTTCCCCCTCGCCGGCCTGACCAAGCCGGAGGTCCGGGACATTGCCGCCCGCCACGGCCTCTCCGTCGCCCGCAAGCCGGAGAGCCAGGACCTGTGCTTCCTGGCCGGGACCGGCAAGCGCGAGTTCCTGCGCCGCCACGGCCGGCTGCGCGACCGCGAGGGCGCGGTCCTCGACTCCCGCGGGCGGCGGATCGGCCGGCACCGCGGGCACCACCACTTCACGGTCGGCCAGCGCAGGGGCATCGGCGTCGCGGGTCCGGAGCCCCTGTACGTGCTCTCGACCGACGCCGAGCAGAACACCGTCGTCGTCGGTGGCCGCGGTCAGCTGGCGACCCGCTCGGTCCGTTTGGCGGAGGTCACGCTCCACCGCCCCGGAGCGAGCGTCGACTCAGCCCGCCTCCGGTACCGCTCCCCCCGCCTCGGCGCCTCGCTGGCCGGCGACCCCCCCGCAGGTCGGCAGGAGTCGGCTGATCTGAGGCTTGCCGAGCCCTTCGAGGGCGCGGCTCCCGGCCAGACCGCCGTGCTCTACGGCGGCGAGACGATCGTCGGGCACGGCCGCATCGTCGGCGCCTAGGCTGTCGGGCGGGCGATGACTTCCGACGAGATCCGCAAGACATTCCTCTCCTTCTTCGAGGAGCGCGGTCACCTGGTCCTGCCGTCGGCGCCGCTGATCCCGCCCCCGGAGGACACCTCGACCCTCCTCACGGTCGCTGGTATGCAGCCATTCAAGGCCTTCCTGCGCGGCGACGAGCAGCCGCCGGCGCCTCGCGTCGCCGATGTCCAGAAGTGCTTCCGCACTCCCGACATCGACCAGGTCGGCGAGACGCGCCGCCACCTGACCTGCTTCGAGATGCTCGGCAACTGGAGCTTCGGCGACTACTTCAAGGAGGAGGCGATCGCCTGGGCCTGGGACCTGTCGCTGAACGGCTTCGGCTTCGACCCGGAGCAGATCTGGATCAGCGTCTTCGGCGGCGACGACGAGCTCGGGCTCGGCCCCGACGAGGAGGCACTCGACATCTGGAAGCGCCAGGGCGTGCCCGAGGACCGGATCGTCCTTCTGCCACGCTCGGAGAACTTCTGGCAGGCGGGGCCGACTGGGCCATGCGGCCCCTCGTCGGAGCTCCACGTCGATCGCGGCCCGGAGTTCGGCCGCGATGAGCTGCGCCCGGGCGACGACACGGACCGCTTCCTCGAGTACTGGAACCTCGTGTTCATGAGTTACGAGCTGCATGAGGACGGCTCGCTCACGAAGCTGCGCCAGCACAACGTCGACACCGGGCTCGGCCTCGAGCGGATGGCGATGATCCAGCAGGGTGTGGACTCGGTTTTCGAGACGGACCTCTTCCGGCCCCTGATCGACCGCCTCGAGGAGCTGTCGGGCCGCAAGTACGAGTCGGAGCCGGCGGTCACCCGGGCGATGCGGGTCATCGCCGACCACACCCGGGGCACGACCTTCCTGATCGCCGACGGGGTCGTGCCCTCGAACGAGGAGCGCGGCTACATCCTGCGCCGAATCATGCGGCGGGCGATCCAGAAGGGGCGCTCGCTCGGCCTCGAGGGCGACTGGCTCGAGCAGGTGGCCGACCGCCTCATCGAGCTGCTGGGCGCGACCTACCTGGAGCTCGAGGACTCGCGCGATCAAATCCACCGCTGGATCGCCGCGGAGCAGGAGGCTTTCGGCCGGACGCTCGACCGCGGGACGGCGCTGCTCGAGCGGCTCATCGCCTCGGCCAAGGCAGAGGGCACCTCTTGGATCGAGGCCGCCGAGGCGTTCAAGCTCCACGACACCTACGGCTTCCCCTACGACCTGACCAAGGAGCTGCTCGCCGAGGACGGCCTGTCGGTCGACGACCAGGGCTTCGAGGAGCTGATGGAGGAACAGCGAACGCGGGCGCGGATGGGCGTCGCCAGCGCGCATGGTTCGGAGGACCGCCACGGCAAGGTGATCACGTTCGCCCAGAGCGCCCCGCCGACCCGCTTCGTCGGCTACGAGACGCTGCGTGCGACGACCGGCCTCGCCGCGGTCGTCAACGAGAACGGCAGCGCCCTGGTCAAGCTCGAGGAGAGCCCGTTCTACGCCGAGGGCGGCGGCCAGGTCGCGGACTCCGGCCGCGTCCGCTGGGACGGCGGCGAGGTGACCGTCCGCGACGTCTACCGGGTGGGCGAGGACCAGGCCCTCGAGGTCGAGGTCGGGGACGGTGAGCTCGCCGCCGGCACCCCGGTCGAGGCGGAGGTCGACCGCGTCGCCCGCCACGCGACGATGCGAAACCACACGGCGACCCACCTCCTTCACGCGGCGCTGCGCGAACGGCTCGGCGACCACGTTCGCCAGGCGGGCTCGGCGGTCCGGCCCGACAAGCTCCGCTTCGACTTCACGCACGGGCAGTCCCTGAGCCCGGAGGAGGTGCGCGACATCGAGGACCGGGTCAACGGCTGGGTCAAGGAGAGCCGGCCGGTGCGCTGGATGTACATGGACCGCGACGAGGCCGAGCGGCTCGGCGCGATGGCGCTGTTCGGCGAGAAGTACGGCGACTGGGTCCGGGTCGTCGAAGTCGAGGACGTCTCGCGGGAACTCTGCGGCGGCACTCACGTCGCCAACACCGCGGAGGTCGGCCTGTTCACGGTCGTATCCGAGGGCTCGTCGGCCGCGAACGTGCGGCGGATCGAGGCGCTGACCGGGCCGGCGGCGATCGACCACGTCAGGGCGCGGCTCGACGAGATCGCCGAGGTGGGACGCCTGCTCGGCACCCCCGGCGATCCGCTCACCGGCGCGCGGCGGGCCGCCGACGCGGTCAAGGAGGCCAGCTCGGGCGCCAGGGCGGCGCAGCGCCGGCAGCTTGGCTCCGAAGCAGAGCGGCTGGCCGAGGAGGCGGTCGAGGTGGGCGGGATCAAGCTGATCAGCGCCCGCACCGAGGCCGCCGACCAGAAGTCGCTGCTCGACGTCGCCAACCGGCTCCAGTCCTCGCTCGGCGACACCGCGATCGTGCTCGGCGGCGCGACCGACGGCAAGGTGGCGCTGGTGGCGCTGGTCGGCCCGGCCGCGCGGGAGAAGGGCGTCTCGGCGGCTGATCTGATCCGCGAGGCGGCGGCGCTCGTCGGCGGCGGTGGCGGTGGACGCGAGGACATGGCTCAGGCAGGGGGCAGGGACCCCTCGAAGCTCGACGAGGCGCTCGCGGCGGCGCGGCGGGCGATCGAGGCCCGGCTCGGCTAAGACCGGTGCGCATCCTCGCCCTGGACTACGGCGACGCGCGGATCGGCTGCGCCGTCTCGGACCCGACCGGCACCCTGGTGAGGCCGGCCGAGGTGATCGAGCCCCCCGACGCCGTCGCCGTCCGTGACCTCGCCCGGCGCGAGGGCGCCGAGCTGATCGTCGTCGGCCTTCCTCTCCACCTCGGCGGCGGCGAGGGGGACCAGGCGCGGCGGACCCGCGAGTTCTGCGAGCGGCTCCGGGGTCACGTGCACGTGCCGGTCGAGACCTACGACGAGCGGCTGACGACGCGGATGGCCGCGGCGACGCGCAGGGCAGGCGCGCGCGCCGCCGAGGACTCGCTCGCCGCCGCCCACCTGCTCGAGGGATACCTTGCCGCCAAGGGGGGAAAGAAGGGTGATGGGCATGGGGACTGACGATTGGATCCCGGACGACCCGTTCGTCGATCGCAGCGACCCTGCCGCGGTGGAGCGCGAGCGACGCCGGCAGGAGCGAGAGGCGAAACGGCGCGCC